>WNFU01001955.1_pt1 | contig 41765 bp, 43 predicted proteins | sample 5400121 | NCBI WGS metagenome assembly WNFU01 (sample SAMN13153360, study PRJNA577476) | soil metagenome | isolation source: 100 cm soil or saprolite under grassland replicate 1 | place: USA:California | collected 2016-06-15
ACTACACAGCGAGGTCATCCGTGTCCCAGCAGTGAACCCTCATGAAAATGAAAATATTTGAGCTCAAGTCTTGGCGTTCGCCTTTGCCTGGCGTAGGATCGGCGCGATCGGCGCTTATGAAAAACAACGTGTCCTTGCGGTAACGCGGCGGCGCATCTGGTTTCTTCTTACCTTTACTGCGTTGCCGCAAGAACACAGATGGGTGATAGGTAAGAAAGTGATCTCGTTCGTCTTCAAAGGCAAGAAGTGGAAAGGACGAATATCTGGCGCCCTTAAGTCATTAGGCAGTGCGAGCGCTGGCGGCAAAGTAAGATGAAAATTCACCACTATTGAAGCTGTCTCCCCGGCCCATAGAGCACATGCCCAGGACGCGCGCCGGTGTGCTTGCCGTGATCAATCACGACCTCCCCATTGACCAGAACGTAATCGATGCCTTCAGGAAAAAGCAGCGGTTGCTCGAATGTCGCGCGATCCTGAATCTTCTCGTAATCGAAGATCACCACATCAGCCCAGCAGCCTTCTTTGATCAGCCCGCGGCCGGAGAGACGCATTCGCATGGCGGGCCAGGAGGTCATCTTGCGAATCGCTTCTTCGAGCGTGAGGACGCGTCCCTCTCGCACATAACGCGCGATCAAGCGCGGAAAGTTACCGTAGCTGCGGGGATGCGGCAATCCAAGTTCGTCCTGTTCGCCGGCCCTGAGCGCCGCCCCGGCGTCGCTGCCGATGCTCGTCCAGGGAAAGCGCAGCGCCGTTTCGATGTCCTGCTCGCCCATCATGTGATAGATCGCCATGACTCGACCCTGGCCTTGCGCGACCAGATCGAAGGCGGCGTCGGCAGGCTCTTTGCCCCACTCCTTCGCGATCTGAGTCATGGTTTTGCCGTTGAATCGGGCGTTGTCGGCGTTGCGCGCATTGACCATTACCACGCCATCCCATCCGCCAGCGGCCTCGATAATGTTCCACCAGCCGGGCGAACCGGTAGCGATCTCTCGTTTCAATCGCGCCCGCGTATCAGGATCCGCCAGGCGTTTTAGCAAGGCTTCGCGCCCGCCCTCGAAGGCCCACGACGGAATCGTCGCTTCGAGTCCCGTACCCCCCGCAGTGTAAAGATAAAGGTCGGCCGCGACGTCCACATTGCGCGCTCGCGCCTGATCGACAAGCTTGCCCACTTCGCGCATCAATACGCCCCAGCCCGGCTTGTAGGCGGCCTTCAGGTGAAAGATTTCGACGGGCAATCCGGCGCGCTCGCCGATTCGGATAGCCTCGGCGACCGATTCGACCAATTCCTTGCCTTCGCCGCGAATGTGGCTGGCATAAACGCCGCCGTATTTCGCCGCCGCTTTCGCTACCTCGATCAACTCCTCGGTCTTCGCGTAACTGCTCGGCGGATAGATCAACGCAGTCGTCATGCCCATTGCGCCGCCTCGCATCGCGGTCTCCATGATCGCCTTCATCTTCTCCAGTTCCTCAGCCGTCGGCTCGCTCGCGGCCATTCCCAGTACGGCCACGCGCGCCTGAGTCTCGCTGAAGTAAGAGCCGAAGTTGACGCTGATACCGCTTTTCTCCAGGCCGGCGAAATACTCGGGAATCTTTTCGGCGGGCACGGGCGTCCCGCCTTCGCCACCGATGGCCGTTGTCACGCCCATCCGCAGCTTGTTTTCGGCAAGACCGTTGCGCGGCAAGACCGATCCAGACTGGTCCATCACATCAATCCAGCCGGGCGAAACGTAGCGATCCTTGGCGTCAATCTCCTGACGACCGCGACTGGCGATCTTTCCGATTTTGACGAAGCGGCCTTTGTCAATTGCCACATCCGCGATGATCCAGGGATTGCCCGCGCCGTCGAGCACGCGGCCGTTGCGAATTACGAGATCATATTGCGCGTCGGTTTGCGCATTGGCGGCGACTCTCGCAGTCCAGCCTGGCGCGTGGATGAAAGTGATCAGCGCGAATAGAGAGATGAAGATGGAGAGGCGATAACGATGGATTTTTTTCATGGGACGATTTTCCTATTACGGCGAATGTGCGCCACAAAAAGCGGTCGTCGCTGACAAGGCCGGCGTTAGCTTGGCAGAAGATTGACTTTCACCGATGGGACATTGCTCGCAACCACATTGACCGATAAGCCTCGCGCTGCGGCCTGGGCAATGATGGCTTGTACAATTTCAGGCGCAATTTGTTCGTTAAGAGTCGCGTTCATATCCACATCTTCCTCGACTATATCTAAGCACGAGAGAAAATCTTTTGATCCGCCCAACGGAGCTCATTACTCAATCCCCAGAGACCTATTCAGAATTTTCTCTGCTCTTTCTTCTATTTCCGCATCACTGAGATTGTCGCCAGAATGGCCGTAAACTTCTCTCAGATCATTGATGAACCCATCAAGCGAAAATTCGCTGCTTAATTCAGGAGGCTCCCAGTAATTGGGAATCATCCGACAATTATAAAGAATGTAAATCTTGGCTAGTGGATTAACTTCGGCGTGCTCCATCGCGTAAAGAGCTGTCGCAATAGCATTTCTGATGATCGGATTAAGCTCTTTCATCTGTTTATCGGATAGATGCTTGGAATGGAAATCTTCCATTGCGTTCCGCACGGCCATTGCGATGAAGTTGGCTTTTAGCTTGGCCCCCTCAGATAGTGGCGGCGGCTCTTTGGGAATGTCCGAAAGTTTTGCCCATCGGTTTTTTCGCTTCATTTGGAAAAATTCTCTTGACCCGGTAGAGCGCGAAGCCGAAATTGTTTCCGCGCTGGTGAGACAATTGGGGATCGAGTTCCGGCGCGGCATTTCAGAGAAATCTTTGCGTCACGCGCTGCGCTTTGTCGAGGCATTCCACGATTTTGAGATTGTCTCAGTTCTGCGCGAATGCTTCCATCTCCCGGAAAGCAAGAGCGCCATCGTTTCCCAAATTATTGCTGCTTCTATTGAAGCGGGCTTAATTAAACTGGACGAAAAAGTTGGCGCTTCCAAAAAGTTCGCGCGTTATTTGCCTTTCTGGGCCTGATTTTAATTTAGACGCAACACGATTAAGATCGCGATTCCAAGTGTAAGCCACTACATCTCAAGGACTTGTTTATTTAAGCGTTTACCTTTGTGGTTGAACCGTCTTAGAAATGAAGTGCAGTTATCACTAATCTTACAATACCCGGAATATATAAGATGGCAAGTGCGGATTGGCTCGGCGACATTCTGGCGCATTAGGAAGTGCGCATTTTGGAAAGGCAATTGTCCGGCACGCACTTTAATCTCACTATCTTTTATCCACCAAAAGTGGCGCCACTGGCGACGCAATTTCATCCCGAAGCTTCGATAGAGAAACGAGCGGAGTACGGCGCAGAGACTACATCACGGCCCTGCTCCGCCCGGTCTCTCCTCCGTCCTCAATCCACTTGAGAAGTTCGGAACCGATTATCCGAGGATGGCTTCCTATGGTCGTCGCTTTGAGTTTTCCGTTGGCGACCGCGCGCCAGATCGTCACATAACTGCATTTGCTGAGCGCCGCAGCTTCTTTATAAGTGTAGATTCCGGTCAAATGGATCGGAACGCTGACTATCTGTTGCGAATCCGACGCCGACTCCAGTAGCGCTCCATTTACTTTCGCAGAGTTGTTCATAACCCCCTCCTCTCAAAAAATTGCAATCGAGAAATCGTCAGTTGATGGAGTCAGGCTTTTTATCGCCGCCCTCATTATCGTCGCTTGCCGACCGCTCCACATTTTCCTCGACTATATCTAAGAAGGACAAAGCGGCGTCTTGGATCACCGCGTAAATGAAACTTGACCAGAGGTCAGGCGGTATATTGGGGTCGCCTTTGACCATACCTTCCGCGAACCCATAGCCAGCGTCACCCATGAAGTAATCCCATAGCGATTCAATGTCACAGGCGCCCGCATCCAAGGCGTCCCGGCGGATGACCACCAGATGCTCGAAGATCGCTTTGGTCATGCGCCATCCGAGAAGGGCGAATTCGGGAGTGGTGTCCTCGCGCTGGATGCCTAGATCCCGCATCTTCTTGGTCTGTTTCCGGCGCAGCAAATCAAATAACGCTCCGACATATTCATAGTGCTTGACCGTACTGGCTCTGACTGACGCGATCGCTTCATCGATCTCGCTGGTCCCTTGTCGCCCTCGTCGATCCTGTAAGTATTGCTGGCGCTCTTGCAATTTCTTTCTTCGGAGCGCTTCCCAACGTCGCATTCTCCTGTCCGGCGCCGTCTCATCGCCAGAACCCGGCCCAGGCTCTTGCTGCGCCTCCACAGTCAGCCCCCGCTGAAAGGCTTCATTTAGGAGGTCACTAATTGACGCCTGTTCCAACGCGGCTTTGATCACTTCGGGCGAGAGAATATCTCCTGATCCGTTCGTGCAGTTATCACTTTTCATCACGTTGTCCCTTCTGTCTTTCGTTTCTGCGCTCCGCCGGCGCCGCATAAGAGCGAATTCTGATCAGTACCGCAGCGTCATCCCCTGCTCCATATCGCGCGCAATGTTGTGTCCCACCGAGCTTACAACGGCTGCGTAGGCCCTCAACCTAGCGGCTTCGATGGCCGCGTCGCGCGCCTGCTCGGCGGCTCTGACCGCTCCTTCGTAGCTTTTTCTATTCCCCAGAAAATTGAGATTGTATGCCTGGTTGTAGCCGCCTACTGTGATGCCGTAGCCACGCCGCGCCCCGGCCGAGGAGATCGCGGCTCCGGCGTCTGACGCCCCGGTCAAATCGTTGGCGCGATCTATATTCGCGGTCTTCATTCTCTCGCGGTAGAGGTCCTGCGCCCGATCGAAGCGGCCCGCCGCCGCCCCCTGATTTCGGACCGCCTGGTCGGTATACGCGTTGAGAGCTTCCGTTCTACCAGCGGCGCGATTCTCGATTGACCGGTACTGGAGATACATATCGGCGCCGCTGCCGACGAGCTCGATGCCTCCTCCCACAACACGCCCGCCGCCCCTAGCGAGCATGCCGGCTTTGGGGGATCGCGGCGCCATCGCGTCTCCGACGCCATCCCCCACAGCTCGCGCGACACCGCCTGCAAATCGCGATCCCTCGTTGATCTTCCTGCCCAATAGCTCTAGCTCAGCGTTATGACGATCGATCTCGATGTTCTTGCCCTCGCGCGCCTGCAGCGCCTGCAGGTCGGCGACGGCCAGGTCCTTACGCGTCCAGATGTTCGACTTCTCCAGGTCGGTCTGCGCCTCGACGCCCTTCAAGCCGAACTGCTTTTCGGCTTCGAAGCCTCTTATCTGTTGCACGCGCCCGCCCTCAATTCCGGCGAGCGTCGTGGTCAGACTGCCCTGAGCGCCAGTGATGCCGATGATCTTGCTCGCGCGAGCCTGCAGATTGTCTCTTTCAAACCCCGCCGTGGCTCGCGTCACCTCGCTTTGGTATTGCCCCTGCGCCTGCTTCTCCTCCGCCTGCCTTGTGATCGAGGCGGCGAGCGATGAGCTATACAGTTCGATCCCCGCGCCTACAATCGCGCCCATCCACCCCGATATGGTGGACGACACGCTTTCATAGATCTGGCCGGAGGCCACCTTGTAAGCGATGAATGGCGAGGCCCACAATGACAGCCCGGAGAGGGTCATGATCACGATGGCTAGAATTACCGTGTGGTAGGGTTCCGCGCCCGAAGTCATGATCTCCTGCATGATTTGCGGGTTCCACTGGTAGACATAATCGCTGGCGTCCAGCGCCATCGCCAGGTTGCCTCCCATATAAGCGAAGGCCCTGATCAATTGAGCTACAGCCGGCCACACCAGGGTCAAGACGATGACTCCCCAGAGGAGCGGATATGACATTCTCTGCGCCAGATTCCGGTCGATCGCCACCGCGATCATAATCGGCGCGGAGAGTCTGACGGCGATCATCAGAAAGCCGCCGAGCAGGAGCAAGAACAGGTCACCGAAAGCCAGTATCCCGCGCGCGAAGCTCAGCAGGGAGAAGAGAAACGGCATGTCGTGCGAGAGGGACTCGAACTTGTTCTCAACGCCTTGCGACGAAGAGACCACGTCACGGAGCACCCCCAGAACCGCCGTTCCCCCGCCCGCTGGCGGTTTGATATTCTCGCCCGTCGGTTCGACGGTGAAGTACCCTTTGGCGAACCGAGCGTAGCCCACCTCGAAACTCTTGCGCTGGCTGTCGTAAAACTTGTAAAGAACGCTGCTTCTTCCGTCGTTCCCGCCCCAGGCGACCGCCTGGCCGATTGTGTCGAGTCTGCTGATGATAGCGGGGCCGCTTCCCATCAAGGCTAAACAAATGACGGCTCTCCCAAACCACCAGAAGAGATCCGCTCCCGCGCCCGAGCTTTCTCGCCACATGCGAGCGAAGGTGAAGGTAAATACGACCGCAGCCAGCCCCCAGGACAACCTCTCCAGCCAGGGCAGCAGAGGGCCTTCGAGTTCGGTTTGTAGGAGCGGTATGAGTGCGCCGGCATGACCGATCAGCGCGCTGATCATATCCGCCCAAGCGCTGCCCGGCGGAGTCACGGGCGCGGGAGTAGGCGTCGGGCTGGGAGCCTGGGCAGGCGCGAGCGCTCCCAGACAGACGAGGAGAGTGATGATCTGGGCGATGACGAGTATAGATTGCCTGAGCCTGCGCGTGCGCATGGTCGTCTCCTTTCATTGTGGGTGTGGGATTCTCTTCGACTAGGTCAATATTTGCTGAGCGTCCTTTGAAGTTCGTCCAGGGAATCGTTAAACCGGCTCCAGGCTTTGTTCATCGACTGCACCTGCTCGCCGAACTTGACGCGCTCGTCCAGCTGAATGTTGTATTTTTTCTTGCGTTCCTCGACTTGATACTCGAGGCGGGCAATCTCACTGTCGTAGTGCGCAATCAGCAAATCGCAATTGGATATTTGCTCGTCAAGATTGGCGATACATAGCGCACACCTCTCCGATTCAGGTTTGGCAAGTTCCTCTTCATGCTTATTCTCAGCTTCCTGCTTCGACAGTGCAGCTCCTGCGAGGCCGACGCGAGCCTTCTCCAGATCATCATTCAGCCGCTTCAATTGATTATCCATTTTCATGAGCCGTTGAAGATTGGCGACTGTGTCCTGACTGCTACGCCCGATCGAATTGCGTAAGTATTCCTCGAAATCCCGCATGTCGGCCTCCGGGTCAAAGATGCCATTACGCAGGCGCTCATTGATGCTCCTGAGCGCCCCCATGCGCGAAATGACAATGGCTTCAAGATGATCCTTCAGTTGATATACCCCGCGCACCGTCCTCCCGATGTTTGACATCGTGGTAATCGCGTTGCGCTGTTTTGCAACCAGATCTTCGGCCTGCTCCAACACTCCCTTCAACGTGGTGAATTGTTTGACGGCGTTATCGAACATCTTCACATAGCGTTCCGCCTCTTCGAGGCGCTTTTTGACCTGCAAGGCGTACTGCGATGGATCAAATACCGTCCATTGAGCCTGGGCCGTTTGAGTCGGCGTAATCAGAATGCCGATGAGAAGGCCAAGACAGATCTGGCGTGCGAGAGTTGGCCTGTTCATTCGTCTCCTCCTTTTTATGCGTATTCATTTACCGAAGACGGAAGATGCAAACTCGCGTAGATTATTGAGAGTTGTTGCGTCTAAGCTTAATTCTGTCGATCCGAGTTGCATCTCAACCTTCTTGCCGCCCGCGACCTTGCGGATTGCGTCGACGTTTACGACGGCAACAATATTTTTTGCCAGTTTCAGGTCCGACGCGAGCGGTGGCGTAGGATTGAAAGATCTACCGACGCTGGCATGCGAGCCCCTCACGCGTTCCCCGTCAACGATGAAATTCAGCTCTATTGATCCAGAGTATGGACTCTTCTCGGCTGATGATGTGAAAACGATTTCCACCGCATCAAACGTATCTGTCGGCTTCTCGCCTTTGAAAGTGGCCTTGGCAGACATTTCCAACACCTGACGCGGCGAATTGCTATCGAGAATCCGCTGTCGTTTGAGCGTAACGGTAGTTTCGTCATTGAAGCGATTGTATTTTCTCTCGACGATCTGTCCTGCCGAATCCGCGCCCTTCTCCTCTCGATTACGATCCTGCCCGGCGACGAAGAAGCTTGAGCCAATGAGCAGTAAGCACGTAAGAACCAACTTCATAAAAGATACTCCTTTCGATACACGACTGTGATTTCAAATGGAAAGGGAGGAAAGGGGGAGCACACAGTCTACGCTCAAAAGATGTCTTCCCGAAAGACCGCGGTCAGTTTTCGATCAACGAAGGTGGATTGAGCAGTGTCTCATCGACCTCGACAAGCCCCGCCGCCGCCAAGCCTCTCGGATAGACCGCGGCCAGCCACTCAATCACCTCGGCCAGCGACCAGTCGGGCCTGAGCGCCAAGACGCGAGCCCGCGCGTTGCGTTCGTTGGGGTTGGTTGTGAATGTCCAGAGTTCCGCCGGCGATAAATCCATCTGAATCATCTCGACGATCTGATCGTTGCCCGCCCCAGACACCCAGACGTACTGCGCATATTCGCCCGCCACGTTGCGGATGGCGCTGATGGCGGCCGCCGCGTTCTCCGATAATCCCGCGTCGCTCACGAGACTGGAATAGTCTCCTATCTGTTTCCCGATGATTTTCACTCCGGCGTTCTTAGTGACATCATAGAGCTGCTCGAAATCCTCATAAGCCTGTGTGGCGAGCAGCGTGACGACATTCTCCTTGCGCCCCTGCCGGGCGCCGCGCTTTATCACATCGAGAATGCGGGGGTACTTATCCCTGATCTTCCACACTTCATCGAAGGCCAACAACGTAGGCGTGCGCGTGCCGTCATCTTTCAATTGCCCGATCGAGCGAACCACGCGCGCCGCGACTCGTCCCGCCAGAGCCTCGCGAATGTCCTGGGGAAAGTTGTCCAGCGAATCCAATTCATAGACGTCGTAAGAAGATTCCGCCGCGAAGTCGGTATGCGTAGGTGCGTCGATCCATTGATGCCCTCTATACTTCTCCAGCGCCAGCGCCAGTGTCGCGGCGCGGTCCCTCACCAGTTGATTCTCGAACGGATAGCTTTCGAGCAGCGCCAGCAGGTGAGACAGGGTCGGCTCGTGTTTCGGTCTGCCAGGTCCGTTGCGCGGAGCTTCATTCCTATAGACCTCCGTCACCAGGTTGGTGAGGATGTCTTCGGCGATCGAGTCGTCCTCTTTGACCCGCGCCAACAACATCAGTTCCAGCACAACCAGCGCGATCTGGATCTCGTCCGGCATCTCGCCTCTCTCCAGCCCCTCGAAGTCCCAGGTGTTGATGGTGCGGGGATCATCGACGTTGAAGCGCAGATGGCGTCCCCCGAGCACGTCGACGTGCGGGCCGAAAGATTCTCCGAAATCGACGGCCCTGACTCGCGCTTCGCGAAGCGTGGCGAGCACGCTGTTGATGATGCAGGCTACGAAGACCGACTTGCCCGACCCGGTCGAGCCGACCGCGATGGCCAGCGGAGAAGGGTTGGCTCCTCGGTCGAACAGGTCCACGCCAAGCAGCCGGCCCGTCGGCGTCGAACAAAGCATGTGTGGACGCCTCGCGCCCTCCCATGAGGATTCGGCTGGAATGATGGCCGCCAGGCTGCCCGCGACCTCGGTGATCTCTCTTCCCGTGGGCCTCGAGTCGGCTTCCCCGACCAGAGCTTTGTGATAGAGCGCCTGCAAAGATTCCGGCTCTTCGCGCGCCGCCTCAACTCCGGGGATCTGGCGCAGCGCCGTGATGACCTGCTCGCAAGCGCGGTCGAGAAATTCGAGTGACTCCTTCTTCCCACGGAACGCATAGACGGGCGGCGCGTAGACAATCACATAGAAGCGCATTTCGAGGAGGGCCTCCCGAGACCCGGTAATGTGATCGCGCACGATCTCAAGATCCGTGAGCGCGGCCCGAGCCTCCGGCGACTGCTTGACGCGACCGTCACCGCGAATCGCTGTTCGTCTGACCTGCCTGATGCGACGGTCGAGCCGCTTTGCCGTCTTGCGCTGATCGGGATAGACGAACTCGACGCCGATGGTGTGGCGGAAGTTGAGAGACGGGTTGAACACGAGCGCCCGCAGCGCATCTGCGGTGACGAAAGGCTGCGGCGGAGTGAACATCGAGACTACGGCCGCCGGATGCCCTCCGTGCATCACGTAATTCCCCTCGCACGAGACGGTTTCTGCGCAAAGATAGTTGCGAAAGTCCAAACCGAGCACGCCGGGCAAGATCGGGATTGATTGCGCATCCTGACGGTGGCCGAGATAGACGGCTTCCCACAGTTCGTCTCTGTCGAGCCGCCGGAGCGCCAGCGGGCACTCACGCTCGATCGTTCGAAAGACCTTCTCGGCCTTCTCCCTCGCCTCGCGTTCATCGCCGATCAACCTTCTTACCACGCCGTCGTCCGCCGTTTCCGCCCAACTCCGGCTGAGCGCCGACGGAATGCTCGACCAGCCGCGCTTCCTGATCTCGCCGATGGCGTGAGGGATGAAGGCGTTCAGCCCAGTGTTCATATCGTCGCCCTTCCGACGCCCCGGCACGCGCGCCCACACCGACAGCACGGATTGACGATACGCCCCTATCGCCGCCGCAGTCCCGTAGAAATCGAGACTGCTTGCGTGCAGGCGCGAGGCCTCCGAGTGAGTGAGCGCGCCTTCGCCACGCGCCTCGAGATGTCTGATGATCGCGCGTCCGGGATCGGGGCCGGACGAGAAGCGAAGTTGGATGAGGGCGCCCGGAGGCTTATCGACGGCGAGCATCCGCGCCAACCCGTCGCATCGCGCCTCGATCGTGTGGTCGTGGGCGAGCATGGTCGGCTCAAGCTTCGCCTCCCAGGCGCACGAATAGTCGCCGTTCGTGTGGCGCAGTGCGTTATCGTAGAGGCCGGCGATAGAGGACTCACGCCTGCGCCCGTCGGGGCGAGCGAGTCGTTTGATCTGTTGATCGAAATCGGCGATTCGCTCAAGCGCTCTTGCATCCCTGCCCTGCTTCAATTGTTTCAAATCCCGCCGGGCCTTCGTTCCGAGTCTCAGCAACCGCGCGCCCACGCCGAACCCAAGCCCCAAACCTGTGGCTGCGAAGAATCCGCCGACGATCGTTATGGGTTCCATATTGATTACCTCCTCCAACTCTCCGCTAAAAACTCTACCGGTCGATGATCCAGCGCCGCGGCGGTCGGTTGGGTTCGTCACGCGGCAATACGCGCCTTTGGCGTGGACTTTCGGCGAGGGCGCGGATCTTGTGCTGCAGCCAGTGAGGTCGCCGCCCAATTCTCGCCCAATTGAAAAAGGCTACGGCGAAGGCCGCCGCCGAAAGCCCGGTCCATAGTTCGAGCGGCGCCCCCCACAACTTGAGATCGAGGAGAAACGGCGCCGTGTAGCCGATGAAGGTCGCGCCCAATACGAACTTCCAGTCCGAAGACACAACGCCGAATTTCACCACCGGCAGATACACGTTCGGCCTGACAGGTCGATGTCTCATAGTTCGACGCCTCGCTTCAGTTGCCCAGATCCGTGTCCAGGTTGACGGCGTTGCCTTGTGAGAAGCTATAGATCAAAGAAGCGATCCCGCCCAGGCTCATCGCCAAACCTGCCCCGATAAACTGTTTTATGTAGGCTTTCTCCGTCATGTAGTTGATCGTGCCCCAGGCGACGCCGCCCACGCCTAACAGGAAGAGCAGATTGCGGCCCCATCTGATCGCTTCTCGCACGCCGTTACCCAGAACCTGGTCATTGCCGCCGAAGATGTCGCCTCCGGGTTGCTGCGCCAGCGCCGGGACGGCCATCAGTATTGTTGTGGCGACGAGCAGTAGCGCTGGTTCCACGATGCGAAGGAGCGCGGCCAGTTGAATCACTCGATATCCCGCTCTCGCCGCGCGAGAGCGTTCGAGCAGGTCGTCATCCACCCCGCAAGTGTTTAATTGCGCACGAATCCATCTCAAGCTCTGCATAAGCTCTCCTCCCTGGAATATGTTGATAAAGATTGTTGCCGCTCTTCCCTGCCCGCTCGAATGCTCCGCCGTTGCAGAAGCTTCGACCTGGAGGGTGTCTTCGATGCGTGTGTCAGTCAATTCCCGTGCCACGCCGTTTCGGCAGCGGTATCGCGTTTGCGGAGGCTTGACCGATGTGATTGCAGAGGCTTCGATGAAAGAAACAATGATCAGACTGAGATATGCCGCGATCGTCGCATCGCTCGCGCTGCCCGCATCGGCGAACGCGCAAACGGTCGGCGATCAATTATCACGACTCTTCACGCGGACCGAGGCAAAGCACCGAAGCTCGCGCCGCAATCTCACCGAGTTACTGCGCAGCCAACCTCGCTTCTGGGTTGAATTGCAGGCGGTCGCCGAGCGGCTTCAAACACAACCAGCATGGCTTCTCAACGTGATGGCGAACGAATCTCTGTTCAATCCGGCCGCCCGCAACCCTCGTCCGGGACAAACGGCGAGCGGCCTGCTGCAATTCATCGAGTCCACCGCGCGCCGGATGGGAACGACCACCGAAGCGATCAGGCGAATGAGGCCGGTGGAACAGTTGCGCCTAGTCGAGCGATACCTCACGCCGTTTCGCGGCCGTCTCAACAGCCTAGCCGATGTTTATCTGGCCGTCTTTCGAGGCGTCGTCATTGAAGGCGGAGATACTGTTGTGGTCGTCGATTCCGACAAGGAGCGGCGCATCTATGCGCTCAATAAATCTTTAGACCTCAACGGAGACGGGCGCATCGTGAAGGGTGAACTCGGCCTGGCCGCGCTCAGCGTCGGCAGATTTCTGCCCGCCCCGGCGCGGACTAAACCCGTCAAAATAGGCAAGGACAATCTACCTGTGAAGAAAGACCATCCGCCTGCTCCCAGAACAAGATCGATCTACATTCGACCGGCTAACCACCAATGATTCAGTCGTGGCCGAGGCGCCGAACCCCTGACACTTTAGCTTCCGCTTGCGGTTCGACCTGAGCGAGTCTCTTCCTATTGATCCGAAAAACCCGGTCAGATCCGACCAGCTTTCTACCCTCACTGCCTGGAACATGGTCAAATCCGGGCAACTTTTCCGAACACCGCTCGAAAACTTGGTCAAATTCGGGCGACTTTTTGCCTTTCCACGTCAAAGGACGGTCGGATCCGCCCGCACGCATCGTCCTCAGCTTGATCAGGAGACTGTACCGGCGCCCACCCCTTACGAACTTAACCCGCATATTTCACGCGCCATCGCCGCTTTGATCCTACGACGCTCCAGTCTCCATCGCATGGCACACAGATTGTTTGGTGTCGGTAAAACCGAAAGGGGATCACTTGAGATGAATGGTTATCCGGAGTTCAAAGAGTTCGTGGAAGGGTTCGCAGATCGGTATACGCTCGCGACCGCCATCGGCCCGGAGGTGGTGGTCATGCGAGAGGAACTGGAAGAATTCGCCAGGTTCCTTGTGCGCGGTCTCGTCAATTGGGCAGTCGAACCCGGAAGCGGCGAACGTGGAGCCCCGCCTGAACTGGGAGAGTTTTTGGAAGAGTTCACCGATCACTATACGCGCGAGAGCCGCGTCGGGATGGTTGTTCGGTTGACCGAGGAGGAGATGGAGGCCCTCGGCCTGTTCCTTGTCCGGGGACTTGTCGGCTGGGTGTTGAGACTGGATCAGAATCGGGGGCGATTCAAAAGGTACAACCCGACAACGACGCAAGTGGGATGCGGCGCTTGAATTGTTTACCAGGGAGAAAACGCGCATGAACGCACAAGTCAATACCATCGAGCTTCCCGCCGGAATCAACGGACAACTCATTGGAACCGAAACGACTGGAGCGGACGGCGCTGTCGGGAGACTCGATGCTGGCGCGGACATTTCGCCTATTCAGGTATTGCACCGCGACCCGGCGGACGTGCGAACGATTCTGAGCCTTACTTGGACGGGCATGCTGTTCGCGCTGCTGCTGGTCGCAAGCCTCGCCTCCAACATCTACCAGTACTGGCGTCGCCCCGACCGAATCGTCGTGGATCGTTCAAACGGGCGCGTGCTGATGATCAACGACCGGCAGTACGGCGAGACCGAAGCCGTCCAATTCGGTCCCGACAGACTCACTGCCGCCGATAAGCAATACCTGGCGGGCGAGTTCGTCAAGGCGGTCTATCAGATCGATCCGGCCACGAGGCCTAAAGACATCGAGCGCGCGTTGCGGATGATGGCGCCGAACTCGGCGCTCAAGTTCGCGCAACATCTCAAACGGACGGGAATTCTCGACAAACAGCGGGCCGAGTCACATCAGGCGATCTGGACGCCACAGGATATTTCCATAGACCAGGCCGATCCCTATACGGTTCGGGTCATCGGCAAACAGGAGATAACGAAAGTCATCTCGGGCGCGCCTCAGACCGAGACGCGTCAGTTGAGCTTGACGCTCAAGCTCGTCGCCGACCCGCAACGGCGCGCGGATCGCAACCTGCGCTCGGGATTCCTGGTCGCCAGGTTCGATGACAAAGAACTCGGCGGCGACGCCGTGGCCGGCCCGCCGGCAAATCGGTAGTTCAGGAATCCCGCAAACTTCATCAACGGCGGAGGAAACTTATGTTCTGTTACAAGCGAAAAGTCATGACGCTCTTGATCCTCGTCGCTCTCGCGCTGCCCGCCGGCGCGCAGACAAAGACGCGGCAGGACCAGCACAAGGGTAAAACGAGAGAAGAGGGACCAGCCTCCCCAACTTCGGTCAAACTAGTCGAGCCGCCCTCGGCCGACTTCCTTTCAGGTGAAGCCAACGTCGCTGTGAGGGGCAATCAGAACCCCGTGATCCGACTTGGGCTGTCGCCGAACGGGGCGACGATTATCGAGTTCCCCGCCTCGGACAAACTCTTCAACATCATTCCTGGTAACAGCAACCTGGTGACGGTCGAGGAATCGCCTACGAAAGAGACCGATCGATTCGTTGTCGTCAGGCCCGGCGACGGATTCGCTTCCCCCGCAACGATGGCGCAGATGAGACGTGCGCCCGCGACCTCGGTGATCGTGCAAATGACGAGCGGGTTGGTGATCACCTTCTTGTTCTACCCGGCGCCGCAGTTGGCCGAGCAGGCGCATCGCGTCGTGGTCACTTATGACCGCAATGAGGTCATAGCGGCCAGGCGGGCTGCCGGGTTGGCCGTTAACCTTGACAGCAATGGGGAAGGCAAACTCCGCGCGACAGCCTCTCTGCGCGTCGCCTCCCCGGCGCCCGCCGCGTCTGGTGAAGAGCCGCAGGCCCGCGCGGAGGCATCGCGCACGTATCCGAAGATGGTCGCCGATCTCGCCTATGTCGACACTTTACAACCTCCGGCAAAGTGGGATCAGAAGACGAAAGATCCGGTTCGGGTGGCCGGCCTCGCGCTCACAGAAGCGACCAGACATCCTGAGAGTTTCAAGAAATGGTCCGATTCTGTCTGGGGACTTTCGCTTTCAATTTCTCCGGTGCGCCAGGTCGGTAAGCACTCTCAGATTGTAGTAATCGCGGTCCGTAATACCAGGAACAAGGATGCGCGCATCCTGCCCGAGCAACCGTATCTCACCGTGGAGACGGCCGATGATAAGGGCAGGACGCTTCAGATCGAGGACGTCAAGAAGATCGGTGTGCAGACGACAGTGACAGACGATGTGATTCCGGGCGGCGAGACCCGCTACTACGCGCTCGTCTATGAAACTCCGATCCTCGGCGCGCGGCAGCGATTGCGCGTCGCCGTCGGCCAGACCAACGCGGCTGATGAACCGGCGACCGCAGTCATCAATCGCTGAAATGCTCAATAACTGGGAAGAATAGCAGAGGTGAGTATGAAGCAGCCCATTAAGACCAACGGGCGCCACGGTGTCGGAGTTTCGACCACGGCGTCCCCGGATGCCGGGGACATGGACGACTTCTCGAAATACGTCGACATCGAAACTGTCCCCGCTCAGGATGAAGAGCAAGGGGGACGCGCCCGCCGCAAACGAGGCAAAGTGGTCGGCGGCCTCGTCGTCTTGGCGACGCTCGTCGTCGCCGCCGGCCTCTTCGTCTGGATGACGACGGGCGGCAAGAAGAAGATCGATCTCCCGGTGCGGGACAGGAACGCGCAGACCGATCAGGCGACCGCACGCGACGCCGAGGACGTGACGGCGCAGGCGATCGCCGAAATCCGAGCCGCCGCGTCTCCCAGCGCCGCGAGTTCGCCAGCGCCTTCCGCAGGCGCCACGTCTAACGCGTCGAGCGCGCCCGTGACCATTCCGCTCGGCGGCACGGTCACCACCGTAGAGGCCGCGCCCGCGACCAACACCAGTCAGAATGCGGGAACATCCTCAACGCCCCAATCAAAGCCTTCCGCCGTCGTTTCCGAGCGCAACCCGGAACGCTCAATCCGCTGCGCTCCGGTTCCAAAGACCGTCGCCCCGTTGAATAAAACGACCGCCACAACTCCTGTGGCCCAGACCGCGCGCGGTTTACCCGACGCGCCCCTGCCCAACGCGGAGAAGCCGATAGCGCTGCCGTCCTTCGGCGCGATGCTCCCGGTGAGGACGCTCGGCGCGATCTATTCGTTGCGCCCGAGCCTCGCGCGTCTCGAACTCACGCGTGAGGTTCGCGGACAAGGTTGGCTATTGAAGAAAGGCACAGTGCTCATTGGCCGGCAGCAAGGGAGCGAACACGATCGCGCCTATATAACGCTTGTGGGCTTCATCGATCCCGCTTCTGGGAGACTGGTGAAGTTGGCCGGGGACGTTCTCGGAGCCGACGGGGCGCCGGGACTCCGGGGCAAAAGGCGGCAGATCAGCAGCCGGTGGGCGCGGGTCCTGGGTCGAGCGGCGAACGCGGCCGTCTCTCTGGGACAGGCAGCGCTGACGCGCGGCGGCGGAGTGAACGTCTATCTGCCTAACGCCGTCTCGCCGGAGATCCAGAGTTTCAGCCCGAGCGCGATCAGCCGCCGGGAGTTCGTCGAAGTTTCCGCCGGCGCGGCCGCCTATGCGCTCGTCACCGACCTGCCGAAGGAAGCGCAGGGAGTCGATCCGCAGCCTGCTGAGGAGAACCAGGCCGGCGGCAGCCCGGCGTTGAGTGAAGAGGAGCTTGCGAACCTGCTCTCCGAAGGCTCGCCGGGGCGGATTCGCGCCGCGCTTCCTCGCATGACGCCGGATCTACGGCGTATCGCGGAGACGGTTTTGAAAGAATCGGAGAGATGATATGAGACCACGCGACCCAAAAAGACCGAGCATCGACCCGCGCCGAATGGTCGAGCGTGAGGGGCTGGACGCCCTCGCCGCGACGCTCGCCGGCGCTGGCTACATCATCCAGCGGCGGCTGCTCGTCGATCTGGGGCACTCGCTACGCAGCCGCAAGCCGCTGCTGGTCGAGGGGCCGCGAGGCGGCGGAAAGACGGCGCTGGCGGAGAGTCTGGCCGAGGCCTGCAATCTGACGAGCTTCTACCTGCAAGGGATGGACGATTTGACAATAGCGGACGTCCTCTATTCGTGGGACCGGGAGGCGCAGACGCAAATGGTCAGGCAGGAACTGGCGGCGGGAACGAAGCTGAGAGAGGCTCAGGACAAGCAGTTCACGCGTGAATACCTGATCCTCGGCGAAGCCCTGGCGGCCTTCGAATTCGCAAGGCTGAACAACACCCCGGTGTTGATCATTGACGAAGCCGACAAGCTGACCGAGAAGATCGAGGACATGCTTTTGCAGTTGCTCGGACGCGGAGTGGCGCACGTGCCACGTTTCGGCAATGTCGGAGTCGCTGATCCCGCCAGTTGGCCTGTGGTCATCCTGCTCTCGAACGACATACGCCATGACCTGTCGGCGCCACTGCGCTCGCGGTGTCTCTACACCTGGCTCGATCCTCCGACGCCGAAGGAAGAAGTGCGGATATTGCGCGCGAGAGTTCCTGACGCTTCGCCCGATCTGGTGCGCGTCGCGACGAAACTCGTCAACTGCATCCGGCGCGACATGCCCGCGGTGAGGGATAAGCCGGGGCTTCGCGAGTCGATAGATTTAACCGAAGCGTTGGTGAGAAGCGGAGTGGAGGCGCTCACCTCGGACGTGATCGACGAACACCTCTGTTTCCTGGGAAAGCGCCACAAGGAGTTGCTCAACTTGAGACAGGGGATAGCAAGAATGGAGTTCGCCGTCCGCACGGTCGACCCAGAGATCGATGAATGGTTGAGGTGGGCCTTTGCCGATGAATCTCTTGTCTTGGAGGAGGCCGCTTGACCACCTCGATGCGCCCAATGTCATGAACATTCAACATCTACTACATCGCAACCTGGCGCCGCTTGTCGTAGTCGGCCTGACGGTATTCCTAGTCGTCGCGGCGTCGCTCGCCCATGCGCTTCGCACGAACGGCGTGGATCCGCGCGTGACCATGGAGCAAGGGGGCAGTTCCTCCTTTAAGAGATCAGCCGCCGACGCGCCCTCAGGCATCGCAACGGCGATGGATGGTGAAGTGGCGCACACTGCCGACCGCATCGGTGAAGCGACGGCGCTGGCGCTTTCGGCGGGACTATACGCCGCTACAGAACAACTCAATAAACGCACACCGCCTGGCGTGCGCGATCTGCTGGCTGGCGTCGCGCGAAAGGGCCTCACGCCTCCGAGCCTTGTCGGCGCCGGAGACGAAGGTTCCTTCGTCTCCGAGCACGGAAGCCTGGCGGTGCGTTACCGCCCCGCGCCATTAGGCATTGAGGTCGTCTCCATCGGAAGCAAGCCGGAGCACGGTCCTGCGCTGATCGTGCGCATGCCCGGCGCCACTTCGGAGGAAGGCGAAGCAAGGCTCTACGTCGCGGGAAGGCTTACGGGAGTAACCGTACCCGCGCCGTTCGCGAATGAAGCCGAGTTGATCGCCCTTGGGTGGAAACCTGAGCGGTTGCGGTCGCTAAAGTAGCGTTTGACGGAGGCCATCATATCGCCATGTCGCTCGATCGATTCTTCAAACAATGGGATGTCCGCTACGGCATCCCGCGCCCGGCGAGCGCCCTGCATCTGGACTCATACCAGGCTGGGTTGCGGCTGCTGCGCAACACAGGCGAGGGGATCGTCTTTGTGGCCGCCGGCGGCGCTTCCGCCTTCATCTGGCGCCAGATCGGCGAGATGCTCCTTCGAGTTGACATCGATTTCCGCCCGTACATTTTCTTCGTCGCAATCGGCTGCCTGTTCATCGGTCTCCTCGAAGCCTCGACGCTGGCGATTCCCTATTACCGCATCACGCAGCGCGTGGCCCACGGCTCTGCGCGGTGGGCCGACGTGGGAACGCTCAAAGAGTCGGGGCTGGCTTTCGACAACCGGCAAGCCTTGCCGCCCGGCGCGTTGCGGATCGGGAGGCTCACCCGCAAATACGATCTGGCGCTGCCTTTCAAACAGGTCCTTTGCCACTTGGCCATCTTCGGCCCGCCTGGTTCTGGCAAGTCCTCCAGCTTCTTTATGTCGATGGCGCGCGATTGGGCGAAGGGCGGATCGGCGATATTCATGGACCCGAAGACGGCGCTGATGACTTCATTGCTGCTTCATCTGCCGCAGATCTCTGAAAACCCCACGCCCGCTCACCTCGCCGAATTCATCGCAACGCGCGGCTTCGACCAGATCAACCACGAGATGTTGCAGTCGCCCGATCCCGAAGCCCGCGTCCAATGGGGAATCTTCAAAAAGGCGGATAGAGAAAAGACGCAGGGCGGAGTCTACATCGGCCTGGGCACGAAGCTCGCCCCGCTGCGCTCGCCTCACGCGATGGCCGTGATGCAGTCGGTGACCGAAGAAGAACGCGAACGCGGCGTCCGCGAGATCGATCTGTATCACCTGCGAAAGCCCGGCACGGGCATTTATGTCGTAGTGCCGGAGGGAGACGCGACCAGATACAAAATCGCGCTCTCGATCCTGTTCGGGCTGGCGGCTTCGATTACTCGCAAGACGAGCGACGACGAGAACGGCGCGCCAGTGCTGCTCGCGTTGGACGAGGCTGGGAACATCCCGCTCCACAATCTGAGCGAAGCCCTCGGTGTCGGTCGCGGTCGGAGATGCGGGATCGTTCTCGGCTACCAGAATATCGGGCAGCTCTACAAGCAGCACGGGCGCGACGGCGCACAGGCGATATTAGGCTCGATCGGCACGATGGTCTTCCTGCCGGGGCTTGACGCCGAGACCGCTCAGTACGCGGCCAAGAGGATCGGGCGCACGACCGTCCTTCAACATTCGGTCGTCGACGCGACAGGCGACGTGTACGACCACGACCGCTTGTCCGAGGCAGGCCGCGACCTGCTCGACGCGGCCGAACTGCGGCAGATGCCCGAGCACAGGCAGGCCGTGGCGATCATCGGCTCGGCCCCACCCGTCAAGTTCGGCTTCCCTCCTTGCGGCAAGAGCGGGCCGCTCGCCCATCCGCTGCCGCGCGAGATAGCTTGTCCGGTTTCGCTCGTTGACGCCGAAGAAGCATTCGCAATTCGCAAAGCTGATGGGGTGACGGCTGAGCCGCCGTCCGGCGTTGGCGCAGGCGACAATGGTTTTTCCTCCGGCTCACGCGAAGGGACTACGCGTCCTGATCGGTTGAACGACGCGAGGCTTCCCTTGTTCGACCAGGACGCAGAATCGAGCAGCAGCTGCGCCGCGGAAGAAACGCTCGGACCTGCCGAACAGATACCATTCGATTGGGATGTTGATTCGAGCGGCGCGCGCGAAAGCATCGACTCTCTGATCGATTCCTTGCTTCCTTTCCCACCCTCTACCGGACCGAAGGGCGCGGCAAGTCCGCCGCACACAGCGCCCGATTCTGTCGATACAGACGATGACGTGAACTCAACGCTGGGCGGCCTTTCCGTCCGCGACTTCGGAGGGGCCTCCGGGACGCGGACTGTGTCCGGAAGGGAGGCGGCGGAATGAACCAGTCGGTCAACACACGCCGGCTGCACATGTCTTTCGTGACACTCGGCGCGGCGGTGGCGGCGGTGATCATCGCCTACGCGGCCACCACACTGCTGGAAGCCCGGCGATTGCGGGAGCAGACGCCGCGACTGGCGGTTGACAGCCTGGTCAAGGCGCTGCGCGCGTACCACAGGCAAACCGGGCGCTTCCCTGACGATTTCCGCGAGCTTGAGTCCCGGGTGTGGAAGCACGAAAACGCCCCCGATTTCGGGGCCGACAACCGCAGCATGTCGGTCGCCAACTACTTCTACATCTACACTCGGGTGGACGCCGGAGCCGCGACGATCTGGATCATTCCGACCGGGCCGAAGCGGGATGAAGGCTCTACACATTTTCTCCTGCTCACCCCGGACAACTTGCGCCGATGGAAGGGCGCTCCGCTCTCCCTCGATGAGGCGAAGAGCTTGCCCCCGGTACCTCAATATCGAGAGATGGCGCTGCTCGGCATGACCGAACAGCGCTCCATCGAACTGACGAGGAAGAAGTAATGAGAGGCGGAACATGCGCGCCGTGGTCAAAGTCAAACAAAGCCAGGGGCGCGGCCCCTCTAACGCCGCTCGTTACATCGCCGAGTCAAAGATCGACCCTGAGCGCGAGGGCGAAGGACCGCGCCCGCTGTTTACCAGCCGGGGAGACAATGAATTCAAATATGGCGACGCCAACAGATATTTGAACGGCGGGCGTGGGAGGCCCGCTAAGGGCGACCTGATCCACTTCTCTGTCAGCTTTCGAAATGAGGATTTCGAGCGGCTGGGTGCGGCCGATGAGGAGCGGAAGGAGCGGCTGCGCGGAGCCGCCCTCGAGGCGATGGATGAACTCAAATCCGACCTGCGCGTCGCGGACTGGCGTTGGGTCGCTGGCATTCACCTCAACACCAAACACCCTCACATTCACTTCCTCATTTACAAAGAGATGACGGACGACAAAGGAAGGCGGCGGCGTCTGGGGAAGATCCCCAAGCGGTTGCTGCCGCGCCAGGATTTCAGTTCGGCCGGCGGGACAAGGCCCGTCGAGGGCGCCATCGGCAGGTATTTCGTCGAGGCGTTGGATCGCGAATTGGAGCGAGCTCGCGAGGCGGGCCGTGAAAGACTAGAGGCGTTCACGAAGATGGCAAACGAGCGCCTTGAAGCGGGGTCGGAAATAAATATAGAGAGTGCGCCTCCATCGTCCAAGCTTCTGGCGGAGACGGCCCCGCACGATCATTCAGTTGCCGGCAAGGCCACCGGCCAAGTTCATGCGATCAGGATTGTCAACAGAAAACATTTTAAGAGCAGCGGGGGAGAGAACGAGGTCTACATCGGGCGCGCGACGGCCGGGGTCAAAGGAAGCGTTCTCGGCAATCCGTACAGAATCGGTCGAGACGGCGCGCGGGAAGAGGTGATTGAAAAATACGGCCGGTGGCTGTCGTGGGAGATTGCGGAACGTGGGGATGCGTACCGCGAACTGCAAAGACTGGCGGACATCGCGAGGACCGGCGAACTGGTCCTGGTCTGCTGGTGTGCGCCCGAAAAGTGTCACGGGGAGATCATCAAGTCCGAAATAGAGTCGATCAACCGCCTACGAAACCGGGAACGGGAGGCGCAGGGTATGTCTGAAATATTGTCTTACTCGCTCGAGTTCGACACTCCGCTCGTTCATCAAGGGATCGAGTACCGCACTGTCGAGAATTTCTATCAGGCGATGAAGACCGCCAAAGACGACCTCGAAACGCGGCGCAAGATCGCCGCCGCCACGCCTGACGAGGCGAGACGGCTCGGAGCGCAAATACAGGCGCGTCCCGACTGGCCGGAGATTCGCCGCGATGTGGTGGAGACGGCGCTGGGGCACAAGTTCGCTCCCGGCACGCGTTGGCGCGCGCGGCTCCGGTCTACGGGCGACCGCGAAATAACCGACGGCAGCAAGGACAACATTCTCGGCCGGCTTTTGATGGACATCCGAGAGGAAAGCAAACGCAGAAGGTCGGCGACCTTTCTGGATCGCCTGAGCGGTGAAACGAGATCGTGGATCACCTTGGAAGTGATACCTGTAATCGACAGATTGCTCGGAGCCGGAAAAACACGGCAAGAGATATTTACCGAAATTGACAGGCAGGTCTATCGCCGCCGGCTACCCGCGGATGAGAAGGAGCGCAATAAAGAGGTAGCCGAGCGCATCAGGATCAACGACTTTCTCAGATCCCGCGTCGATCTGTGGCTCTATTCCGACGACAGGCTCCTGGAACTTGCCGAGCGGAATCCTTCGCTGGCAGGGAGAGATCTTACGCGGGAATTGATTCTGCGAGGCGCTCGCCAGAAATTCGGCGCGCAACCCGACATCAGAAGCGACCTGCGCGAAGCCTTCAGGGACAGGCATTTGAGTGACACCGGATACGAAACGCAGCACGGGAAAGCCGACTGGCTCAGCCGCTACAGCCGCGAACTGCGCGACATGCATGAGCGCAGGACGCTCAAGAAAGGCGACATCCTGGTAATTCCCGCCGAGCCGCATGAGATGAACGGGGTGGTTAACGACCGCAAACCGTTTATGAATGAACTTCGCTACGCTTTAAGGTTGATTCGCGATCCAGTCAAGGCGGTCGAGTTCCACACTCTGGGCAAAGCGATTGCCGGTCGCACTGCTGATGCGAAGGGCGAGATCGAGTTCTTCAAGTACTATTGCGGCTTGATCTCAAGAGAAAAAGGCGATGAGCAGGGGCGGCCTTTGAGAAAGAGTGAAATCGAGGCGCGGGAGGAAGCCGTCGACATTGTCCTCGGCAAGATGCGAGAGCTTGCCCCAGCGATGGAGGAAAAGGAGAGCCGCGTGAGCATCGAGGTACAACGGCCCGGCCTTGTGGCTTCCTTTGAGGAGATTCGAGAGGCGCAAGTGTCGGCTTTGTATGACGACGAGCAGGAGCACCTGCCCGAGCCGGCCGGCGTCGAAGCGATTGAGGAGATCGAGCTCGATCTCGACGAGCCGGAGGCGATGGAGCGCGAACCGGAAGTTAGGTCCTTCGTCTTCAACACCTCCGCGCGCACCGTGAACCTGAATGACGAGAGTCTGCGGTTCCCCGGCGGGCTAACCCTTGAAGAAAGGAAAGACCTGATCGGCGTCCATATGCCGAACATCGACGCCAAACTCGAAAATGGGATGGCGCCGAAGACGATCCTCTCCGGGATAGACGAACAGGTGGAAGAGTGGAATCGGGATCTACCGGATGACCTGACAACCAAGCAGAGGGAACGGGTATTGGCCAAAAACCAGAGCGTCGGCGCCTTCCTCAAGGACTACGTAGCTGAGAGACTAAAGGACCCGGAGACGCGGGCTCTCAACCGTTCTGAAGTTTTTCGCGAAGCTCATGCCCGAATAACCGAGGCCCGCGCCCCGGATGAACTCAACTGCGCTGCCGACGCCGCACGCAACGATAACAGGTTCAACGAGCGGGACCGTAAACTGCTCTTCTTCGGCCGCGCGCCGGATCATCACATGCGGTCATCGAACTCTTGTCGTTAAGTGAGGCCGTCGCGCGACTTCGTGACGAAGCTCAGCCCAGAGCGCGGGAAGCGGCCGGCAAACTCGACGAGTTCATCCGCTCGCGTAACCTCGACCGGTTCGCCGTAGAGAAGACAGACTACTACTATCGCGCCGATCAGATCCCCAAGGGCGAACTGGAGAAACTCTCGCCCGCCGACAAACTGGAATTCGCGGCCCTCGAACGACGCGCAGGCGCGACCTTCCGCGAGTTTAAGGACGGATTCAAGGTAATCGATAAGATCAGGGCTGAGATCGACCAGGCGCGTAACGACGCCAGATCGCCGGCGGCCCTGAACGGTGAGCGCGGAAGAAGGAGTAAAGGACAACACATCGACCGCGCAGGCGGTCAGGGCAATTACATCCAAGATCAAGTCCCCGACACCGAACGGGAGCGGATGAATGACCGGATTATTCTGGGCAATGCGATTATCGCGCATGCGCGGGCTGACACCGCCGCGCTCGATAATGAAATAGCGCGTGATTACGGGGGCGCATTCCGGTTCAACATCCGTGACGAGAGTGTGGAGGCTGAGCGCAGACTTTCGGACCTGGACGTCCGCAGGCGAGCTGGAGCTCGCGGCGACCGGGCCGCGGATGAGCGCGGCGCCGAGCGCAGGGATGATCGACTAGCAATACGCGGGCAAATATCTGAGGCGGACATCCGTCATCATTCGACGACCCTCGCGGAGCACAGCAAAAAACTCAATAAGCTCACCAACGAACTTGGATCAAAAGCAAAGAACGCTTTCGACGTTTACCAACATGCCCGGCGTCTCGCCGCGGAGGTTGTAGAGAAATATCAGACGCGAGGAGAGTCGCCTCCGGCGCCCTTCGTCGAGCGCGAGACTCTAGTCAAGACTCAGGACGAAGCCATCGAACGCCGGCTCGCCGGTCACGCCGAGAGGCTCGAACGGCTGCGTGTGGCGCTCGCGGAAGAACACGGCCAGCCGCTACGCCCTGAACAGGAGGTGGCGCGGCTCGCGGCTCGGCTCTTCACCACCCGTACAGAACTGCAAGCCCGCGAGGAACGCGCGGCGAGATTCGATGAAACGCGCCATCTCCGACAGTGGAAGATCCGGGGCGAAAAACTCTCCCTGGCCGACATCGACCGCCTGATCGAGCAGGCGACAGACAAGTCGCAGTTTGTCAGAAAGCGTGAGCTTCACATCTTTCCAGGCGACCGCAGGCGGGCGAACGCGGAGGTCGAGCGCCTCGGCGAGATCAGGCAAGAGATCGTCGAGAAGATCGGCGAACAACAAGGCGATCTGCGGAAGAGTGTGGGCGAAACGGGTAAACTCCTCGCCACGCTCACACGCGCTTACGAACGCGAAGCCTCGCTGCGCGAGCAAGCGGGACGGGTGATGCCCGATCCCCAATTCGAACGCCAGTGGTTGGATCGCTCCGCCGACAACATTGAAACGGCGCGCGACGCGGCGGCACTGCGACAACTGAGCGTCTTCGAGAGACAGTTCAACGCGTACGCCGACCCGAAGGAGCGGTTCAAGCCCGCCGAAGGGTGGGGCCGCGCGCCGGGCCGCTCGCTCGTGGCCGAGATATTCCACCGCGAAAGCAGTGAGCGGCTCGCAGCATTCCGCGAACGCGGCAGCCTGCAGCCGCTTCTCGTCGAGACCTCCGGTGGTCTGGTCACCCACAGGTTCAAGGACACCGAGCCGCGATCGCTCATCGAGATATTGGCCCGCCCCATCGTTGAGACGCCCGCCCAACGCGAGATCCGGCTGGGCGCGCAGGCGGCGTTCGCTCAATACGAGAGCCGGCTGCAAGCCGATGTCGAGAAAACTTGCGCATATCTGGAGGCGGCGCGAGAAATCGCTTCGAGTCAAGCCGCCGAAAGGAGCCTGCGCGCCGGGCGAGAATTGCCTGCGCCGGACGCGGCGCTGACGCCGAAGCAGGCGATGATTGTGGAGATTCACGCCGAGAAACAGCCCGACCCGGATGAGAGAGGGCGACTGCTCGCCCTGGCGCGAGGAAGCGCGCAGAGCCACTCCGATTCTCATTCTCATTCGCATACACGCCCGCCCGAACCTGTCGCGCGCGAAGCCGCGTCCGGCGTGGAGCGAGGACGATGATCAGACAAGAAGGAGAAAAACCATGAAGACCAAAGAGGATTCGAACGATCCTGATCGCCAGCTCGGCGAACCGTTCACTTGCCGCTACTGGCAGGACAACCAGGAACAGATAATGGAAATCAGCAGGAAAGCCGGGCGCTCGGCTCGCGAAGTGGCGCGAGATTTGATGGACGACGCTTTGCGCCGCCATCTGTCCGGCGCCGAATCAACCGTTGGGAACAACGATGAAGTGGTCAAAAAAATCGATCTACTGATCGAGCAGAACAGACAGATGGCCGAGCGGTATGAGCAACTTATCCAACGATACGAGCAACTTGCCGAGCGGAGCGAGAACCTGGGAGCGGGGCTGATACAGAACCTGCGCGAGTTCTACGCGATCCTTCTCGAAACCCTTTCCGCCGCCATCGGCGCGCGCCGGATAACCTGGAACTTTGTCGCGCACACCGTGCTCAAGCATAGCAGGCTCAGCGACGAACAGATCAACGAGAGATACCGCGCCGAAAAGAAGGCCTGGATCGAGGAGAAGGATCGCATCGCCAAACTTCTCGAGGAGGGCATCAAAAAGATGCCTCCTCAGCAGTAGCGCGACCGAGACAATCGAGCTTTTTATCGAGAGGAAAATATGCTGAGACTCAATCTCAACAAGGACGACGGCCCGTCCGGAATCGGCTCCCGGATCGGGAACATCTACGAGCGGATCGCGGGCAACGACGACTATCAACGCAATGACAGGAGCCTCACGCTGATCCAGACCTGCGTAATCACAGTATCCGCAGTCGCCACGGGCTGCGTGAACGCCTTTGCGCACAAGGACAAGATTGGATGGATCGGCGCCGGTCTGTTGGCGATCCTCATCATCGGTTTTGTGGAGAAGTTCTATTTCACGCTGCGGCATGGCCTGGCGACCACCTACAAATCGGGGACGCAGCGGCTGGTGGCGAAATTGTCTTATCGCGTGCTCCAAATCACCATGACGCTCAATGCGGCTGTCCTCTGCGCCTGGATCACCGGCGAGTCGATGCCGCCCTTGCTCGAAAGGTGGAATCGATACTCAATAGCTATCCATTTCATTCTCGCCTTGCTAGGAGTCACCGCAGTACGTGACACAGATGCCGTTGCGATGCATAGACGGCTGGAACTCAAGGCCGAAACCGCAAGGCAAGACCTCGTGACACTCCGAAAGGCGACGATGCTCGGCAATCCCCTGGTACTGTTTGCCGCAAAATTGAGAGGCTTTCTCGACGGGGTGAAACTGGCGCGCGAGCTGCTCGGAGACCGCTCAGGTTGCTCCACTTCCGAGCGTCCCAAACAAGCTGATGGGATTGACCACATTGCCGGCTGGAGCGGGTTGTATCTGCCCGGCGAGTCTCAGGCTGAGTCGGCGGACAATGTGACGGACATCGCGGGAAAACTCCGGCGCCGGTGAACACGACGCCAGAGCCTGAAGTGGACCTCCGGCTTCAGGCCAGTTCGCCGGCGCAAGACTATCAATCTGAAGGAGGGGCGCAAGGCGCCGCAGAGAATCGACCGGAGCAGGCTTCTGCCAGAGGTGGGCAAATCGCTAGGGAGGGTCAGCGCGCGCAGAGTGGGCAGGTCACTGATGGAGGGGTGGGCAAGACCGGAAAGAAGAGTGGGCATCCTTCAGATGATGGAACGAGCGCAGCATATAATAAGGATGGGCAAGCTGCGAGATGGCTTAAAAGCCTCATGCCGGAACCTCAAAGCGGCTGGTGGGAAGTGAGCGTTAAAGGCAAAGGATTCGCGGTCAAATTTCGGTGGCGCGATACTGCCCGGAAAACTCTCCTCTTTCCACAGATCACAGGTGAGGAGTTTACATCTCTGAAGCATAGTGGCTCTGAGGAAGCCGCAAGAATTTTACGTGAACGAATCAGCGCCAACCTTCACGGCTTTCTACTCGACCCGGCCAAGCGCGACAAAGCCCTGGCAGTCGCCGCCAAACTCGGCATTGATCTCTCCGTACCCGCCGTACACTCGTTGATGAACAAGGAGATATAGATTTCGATGCGGCAGTTTGTGTCCCAAAAATTCGAGCTTGGAGTTCCCGCGAACACGTTGACAATCATTCGGTTGCAGAATCTGAGCGCCTGTTTTGAGCACCAATGTGTACGCCGGGCTCATTTTTATGTACCCGAACGCTCCCTGAGACGAGTTTGCGCCTGTTTTTGAAGTCATTTCACGTACTCCCCGTACACGGCTGATAAACATAGAGATATAGCGTTCGATGGAGCGGTTTGTGTCCGAAATACTCGGTTTCGGAGTTCCTGGGAGTACATTGAAAACAACGCGGTTATGAAATCCGACGCCCTATTTCGTACCCGGCCATTCGCCCGGCTCCAATCTTCGTACACGCCGCAACATATGTGAAATCAATGAAATATGAAGACGCCGAGTTTTGGGTACAATCTCTATCCTGTCGCCTCACTTGTGTACGACTTGGCGACTTGTACACATCCGATGACTAGCAGCCACCAGAAGGTTATTTTCAGAGATGACACCTTCGCGTGAAGAACTGGCTTAGGCGGTCCAGAGTTCAACTGTCCCCTATTGACAGCCTATAAGAGGGCGCCTATACTCTTATAGTTGGTCTATAAAGGAAAGAAAGGAAAGTAGTCACGTGGGGAAAGACAAAGCAGACCTTCTGCCGGGCACCCTCGATTTGTTAGTCCTCAAAACAGTGGAGACGATGGGCCCGATCCACGGATGGGGCATCGCCAAACGCATCGAGCAGGTCTCCCAGGATCTGTTGGAAATGAAATACGGGACCCTTTATCCCGCGCTCATGAAGCTGGAGCAGAATGGGTGGATCTCGTCTGCATGGGGAATCTCGGAGAACAACCGCCGGGCGCGCTTTTATTCCATCACCAAGCAGGGCCGGAAGCAGTTGGCGCTCGAAGAAAAAAATTGGGAGCAGATGGCGACGTTCATCGCTCGTGTGCTCGGCGGCGCCGGGTAGGGAGGATCAACATGGCGCAGTTCCGTTCCCTGGTTTCGAGATTCTCCGCCCTGTTCCGGCGGCGGGAGTTGGGCCAGCGTATCGATGAAGAACTCCAGTTTCACCTCCAAATGCAGACGGAGGAAAACGTCCGGCGCGGCATGGATCTGCCGGACGCACAGGCAGCGGCCCGCAGCAAGGTTGGCAACATAACGTATGTGACTGAGGAGGTGTACCGCATGAACACGCTCTCGTTCCTCGAAGAAATCGCGCGCAATGTTCGGTTTTCCCTGCGCACGCTGCGCAGGAATCCGGGCTTCGCCGCCGCGGCGATTCTCACCCTGGCCATCGGGATCGGCGCCAACACGGCAGTCTTCAGTGTTGTGAATGGTGTACTGCTGAAGCCCCTGCCATATCCGGAGGCGGGCCGGCTGATTTCGGTACAGCACACCGCGCCGGGAGCCCCAGGGTTGATGAGCGCCTCGGGCGACTTGCGGCTTTCCGCCTCCATGTTCTTTACCTACGCGGACCACAACCGGAGTTTCGAAGCTATTGGAGGATGGACCGCCGCAGCGGCCACGGTTACGGGCCGGGGCGAGCCGGAAGAAGTGCGAACCATAATTGTGACGAAGGGCGTGCTGGAGGCGCTGGGCGTGAAGCCAGCGGTTGGGCGCTGGCTCTCGGAGGCGGATCAGTCGCCCGGCGCAGACCGCGTAGTGATGCTGAGCTATGGGTATTGGCAACGGCGGTTTGGCGGGGACCAGGCGGTGATCGGGAAGAGCCTGACCGTTAGCGCGCAATCGGCGCAGATCGTGGGTGTGATGCCGGCCGGGTTCGGCGTGGTAGATACGGAGGCGGAACTGATACAGCCGTTTCAGTTCAATCGCGCGCAACTGATTCTGCCCGGCTTTTTTCTCCGGAGCGTCGCGAGGCTGAAGCCGGGTGTGACGCTGGAGGCGGCCGGCGCCGACATTGCGCGGATGGTTCCAGTATGGATGAGTTCGTGGCCCACGCGGCAGGGAGGCAATCCGCGAGCCTGGGAGAAATGGAGGATCACGCCGGCCCTTCGACCACTGCGGCAGGACGTCGTCGGGCGTATTGAACAGGGTCTGTGGGTGGTGATGGGGACCATGGGGATTGTCCTGCTGATCGCCTGCGCCAATGTCACGAACCTGCTGCTGGTGAGGGCCGAAGCGCGGGAGCGGGAATTGGCCGTGCGCGCGGCGCTGGGCGCTGGTTGGGGGCAGATCGTCCGCCAACTGCTGGTGGAAAGCCTGGCGCTGGGGTTGTTAGGCGGGCTGTTAGGGGCGGCCATTGCCGCGGCGCTGCTGAAGGCAGTGGTGGCCATCGGTCCGGCGAGTTTGCCCCGGCTGAATGAGATCTCCATGGATGGGCGGACGGCGGGTTTTGCGTTGGGCGTTTCGCTGACCGCAGGTTTGCTGTTGGGACTGATCCCGGTCTGGCAATATGCGCGGCCGAAGCTTGGTCCGGCCCTGCGGGCAGGAGGCAGATCGGCCACCGATAGCCGGCGGAAGCATCGGGCGCAGAATGTACTGGTGGTGGCGCAGGTAGCTCTGGCGCTGGTGCTGCTTGTTTGTTCGGGGCTGATGATCCGCACGTTTCAGGCGTTGAACCGTGTGCAGCCGGGCTTCACCGGGCCGGAACAGATTCAGACACTGCGGCCAGCGCGATACCGACCGATGGGCTGCCGTCGAATTGGGACGCCATAGAAGTGGAAGGCCGGCCTCTGCCGCCGGGGCAGTCCCCGTCGATGCGGCGATTCAAGGAAATCTCGCCTGGGTTCCTGGAAGCCATGGGCACTCGCCTGATCGTCGGCCGCAGCTACGAGTGGGCCGATTTACTGGAGCGGCGGCCTGTGAACCTGATCTCCGAGAACCTGGCGCGTGAGTACTGGGGAGATCCGCGCGCCGCGCTCGGTAAGCGCATTAGGTACGCCGGGAATTTTCGCGAGGTGATCGGCGTCGTGCAGGACGTCTATGACAACGGGGTGCAAGACGTGGCCCCGGCGACCGTCTACTGGCCCACGTTCGGCGCCAACGCGTTTTCGCCCGTCACACGCAATGTAACCTTCACGCTACGAAGCGCGCGCACGGGGAGCGAAGAGTTTCTGCGCCAGGTGGAGCAGGCGGTGTGGTCAGTGAACGCCAATCTTTCGGTGGCGGCCGCGCAGTCCATGGCGGAGCTGCACGCCCGGTCGATGGCGCGAACCTCATTCACACTGGTGATGCTGGCGATCGCGGGCGGAATGGCGCTGCTGCTCGGCGTCGTCGGCGTCTACGGCGTGATCGCATACACGGTGGCGCAGCGGCGAAGAGAGGTCGGGATCCGTTTGGCGCTGGGCGCGGCGCCGTCGACGGTGAGCCGCATTTTTTTGCGGCGCGGCCTGATCCTTTGTGGCGCCGGTTGCGTTTTGGGACTTGGGGGAGCGCTTGTATCGTCCAGTCTGATGAAGTCGCTGCTGTTCGGCGTGACGCCGCTGGACCCGATGACATACGCCGTCATGCCCGTCGTATTGCTGGCGCCGGCGCTGGCCGCGTGTTACTTCCCGGCGCGAAGGGCCGCGGCCGTGGACCCTGTGGAGACTCTGCGCGCCGAATAAGACTACAGAGTTACCAACTTGGTTGCTGGTGGATGAAGCGCTTGGCCACACGACAATTCTGGGTCAGGTGTTAGATCGAACTATCAACCGTCGATCGAGTTTAAATACTCAACGGCGCGTTTGACCACATCTCCGTGGCAGGCTATCTGGCGGTCGGGCCGTTTGCACCAACAAATCAGAATCAGATCCTCTTCTCTCGATTTCGCCGCTAGCCGCCGCAATTCCCTGTAAACATCGCTCCGGAGCTTGATTTGCCGCCATAACCAGGCGCGATACCGCTCAATGACTTCCTGCCTCGTTCCGTCTTTACCAATTGCATATGGATTGCCCAATAATGAAGGCCTGCCGATGTAAATGCCGTCGCCTTGATATGTCTTTTTATTTTCTATCGTGATCATACCTTTCTCCTTTCGCCGTTTACCTACGGCAAAAATCTCTGGCCGAAGATTCCGACAGGCTCGCAGATGTGGAGGTCGCGGTGGCAAGGCGCGAGTGAAGTGAACAAGAAACACGGCTAAGGAGGGCAGTGATTTGCCGGCTTGTGATGAGACATAGGTGAAGATGATCGAAGAAAATCAAAGCCCAGGAAAGATCTTCTTCCCTGGGCTTATTGAACACAAAAAACAGCGCCTCTTTCAGAACGGCACTTCATCGTCGCCGACGGTCTCTTCGGCGAAGGCCGTTTCTTTCGTAGTGCGCTTTGAACCTTTCTTGCCCGACTTGCCCGATCCGTTCGGAGTCGGTTTCGCGACCTCCTCCACTTCCTCGGTCTGGGCGAGCCCGGCATCGGCTGAGGCTGGCCGTGCGAAGTCGTCGCGCCGTCCCAGGAATTGCATCTCGGTGGCGGTGACTTCGAGGCTCGTGCGTCTGTTGCCCTCGCGGTCCGTATATTCTTCCTGTCGCAGGCGACCTTCGATGTAGACCTGGCGGCCTTTGGCGAGGTACTCATTCGCCAATTCAGCCTGGCGATTCCAGAATGTCACGCGGAACCACGTGGTGTGATCTTCGTATTCGCCCGTGACGTTCTTGCGCCGCTCTGTGGTCGCAACCGAAACATTGCAAACGGCCGTTCCCTGCGGGGTATACCTGATCTCCGGGTCACGTCCCAGATATCCGACGATGGTGATCTTGTTGAACGATGACATAGCTATTCTCCTTTATTTGTTGAATCGAAATTGAAGTTGCGCGCCGGCTTTCTTTGCCGACGCAGGTCACGATTTATCGACCGCGAAAATCTATTACTCGGCCACAAAGCCGGATCCGCGGACACGTGAGCGGCTTTCGCCAGCCGCCCATTCCCCATAAAAGCGAAAGCGTGAGGAGAGACGAATCTCACCTCCAGCTGCAACAGAGCCTGCGAAACTCAACTCAAACGAAAGCAGGTAAGGCGCGCCTACCGCCGACCACTCCCTTTGTTGTTGCGAGATGACAAATTTGTTTTCAAGTAAGGAAAGAAGGAGACGGCGAGAAGGCGTTAGACCAGATTAGTGGAAAGTCCCATAAAGACTCTGGTTGGAGACCGCCTACCTATTGACATCCGATTGGTAAGTCTTTACCCTCTGCCCTATCGAAAAACGAGAGGTGATCCATGCGAAAAAAGAAGACGGACATGTTGCAGGGGATGCTCGACCTGCTGATCCTGCGATCGCTGCGGGGCGGCCCATTGAACGGTTGGGACATTATGCAGCGCATTCAGATCGTCTCGGGCGACGTGTTTCGCGTCATCCCCGGTTCGCTTTATCCGGCGCTCCACCGGCTGGAGGCCGGCGGTCTGGTTAAAGCCGAATGGGGAGCTTCGGAGAACAACCGGCGCGCGAAGTTCTACAAACTGACCGCAGCCGGGAAGAAACAGCTTGACGCGGAGTGGGAGACCTGGAAGCGGTTCTCGGGCGCGGTCGAGCTGGTCCTGCGAGACGCCTGATCACACTGGAGCCAATGAAAGGAAACTGGAATGCTGAGCAGATTGAAGACCGCGATGCGGGCGCTGCTGCGCAGTACGCAAATCGAGCGCGAACTGGATGAAGAACTGCGCTACCACATTGAACAGCAGACCGAGCAGAACATCCGCCTGGGGATGAGTCCAGAGGACGCGCGCCACGCGGCTCGCAAGGCTTTCGGCGGAGTGGAGCAGGCGAAGGAGCGGAGCCGTGACGCCCGAGGCGTAAAGTGGATTGAGGATTTGTGTCAAGACCTGCGCTACGGCTCGCGAATGCTGGTCAAGAATCCAGGCTTCACTTTGATCGCCGTGATCACGCTGGCTCTCGGCATCGGCGCGAACACTGCGATTTTCAGCGTCATCAACGCCGTGCTGTTGCGACCATTGCCTTATCCAGAACCTGATCGTTTGGTCTTTATCTACAACTCCCTGCGTGGCCCTTATCCGAAGTTGGGCCTGATGGAGGCCGAATACTTGCGCCTGCGCGATCAGGCGCGATCATTGGAAGATGTCTCGCTTTACACTTCGACGACGTACACGCTGACGGGAATGGGAGAGCCGGAACGTATTTCGTCGGGGACGGCTTCTGGCGATTTCTTCAAGCTGCTCGGCGCGCGGATGGCGCTCGGGCGGACCTTCAGGCTCGAAGAAGAGCCGGCGGGCCAGGACAAGGTGGTGATCCTCAGTCATGGCCTCTGGCGGCGGAAATTCTCGGCTAATCCTGGTGTTATCGGTCAATCACTAATCCTCGACGGGCGCAGTTATACCATCGTCGGCGTGCTGCCGCAGGGCTTCAAATCCCCACTCGAATTGCAGGCGGATCAAGCCGTGGAGTTATGGACGCCGCCAGGCTATTACCCGCCTAACCCTTGTTGCAGCCACGATCTGAATGTCGTGGGCCGTTTGCGCGAATGGCGGACGCTCAAGCAGGCTCAGACCGAAACAAAAGCGGTCATCGCCGGTGTGGCGAAGGATTATCCGGGCGTTTATCCGAAGGACGGATCGAAACAGATTCTGCTCAAGCCGCTCACAACGGAGATCGTAGGCGATTTGCGCCGCGCGCTCTGGACGATGCTCGCGGCGGTCGTCTTCGTCCTGCTGATCGCATGCGCCAACGTCGCCAACTTGCAGTTCGGTCGCGGCGAGACGCGCGTCCCGGAGATCGTCATCCGTACGGCATTGGGGGCCTCTCGCGGCCGCATCATCCGGCAACTGCTGGTTGAGAGTTTGCTCCTGGCCTTCACCGGCGGCGGATTGGGGCTGCTTCTGGCTTCGTGGGGATTGGACATACTCCCTGCCCTCGGCGCGGACAAAATTCCACGCCTGCAAGAAGTCACGCTGGGCGCTCGCGTCCTCGGTTTTACACTGGCGACGTCGTTGTTGACGGGATTGGTCTTCGGTTTGGCGCCGGCGTTTCAGGCAGTCAAATTCGATCTGCACACATCACTTAAAGAAGGTGGACGCGCATCGGCTTCGCCGAAAGGTCGCCGGCGGTTGCGCAACGCCATGGTTGTGACTGAAGTGGCGCTCTCGCTCGTACTGCTCGCCGGCGCCGGGCTGCTCATCAAAAGCTTCTGGCGGTTGCAACAGGTGGACACCGGATTTACGACGGAGCGGTTGCTGACGATGCGGCTCTTTCCGCCGGAGTCAAATTATCCTGACGACCTGCGAGTCGCGGCCTTCTATGAGGACCTGCTTCAGCGCGTGCGGGGGCTGCCCGGCGTCAAAGACGCGGCGGCGGCCACAAGCGTTCCCATCGGCGGCGGGAATTCGGCTACCGTGATACAAATCGAAGGAGGGCCGTCCGAAGAGGACTTCCGCAGAGGCGCTGAATTCCGCGTCGTATCGCCCAGTTACTTCCGCACACTAGGCATCCATCTCCTGAGCGGCCGTTTCCTTGAGGATGCGGATCACGAAAAGGCGCGGCCCGTCGTGGTGATTAACGAAACACTGGCTCGCGCTTATTGGCCTAATGAGGACCCGATCGGACGGCGCTTCCGATTGCTCGATGCGGGGCCGGAAGATGCGAGGACTGTCTTTCTGACGGTAGTAGGCGTCGTGGCCGACGCGAAGAACAACAGCCTCACGGGAGCGGCGGATAAAGAGGCGTACGTGCCGATGCGGCAGCGCACGGTCGCGATAGCCGGAATGGGTTTCGCGCGACAGATGACGTTGGCTGTCCGCACGTCAGTTGAGCCAATGAATCTTACCAACGCCATCCGGCAAGAGGTCTGGGCGATTGACCGCAACGTCCCGATCACCAATGTGCGAACGATGGAGCAAATTTTGGCGACAGTCACATCACAGCCGCGCTTCAACACGATCCTGCTCGGAATTTTCGCCGCCGCGGCGTTGGCGCTAGCCGGCGTGGGCATTTACGGCGTCCTGTCGTATTCGGTCACGCAGCGCAAGCGCGAGATCGGAATACGCATCGCGTTGGGGGCCAGGCGAAGCGATGTGTTGAGGCTGGTCGTCAAACAGGGAATGCTCCTCGCGCTGCTCGGCGTAGCGATTGGGTTAGCGGCTTCGTTCGCATTGACCCGCTTGATGGGAGGATTGCTGTATGAGGTGAGCGCGACCGATCCGGCGACCTTCGCGCTCATTGCGTTGATTTTGACGGTCGTCTCGTTGGCGGCTTGTTATTTGCCGGCGCGGCGCGCGACGAAAGTGGATCCGATGGTCGCACTACGTTGCGATTAGGCGCGATTGATTCCGTCGGGCGATTCAACGATGCCCGAGCAAACTCTTAGGAGGTCGATATGCTCAGCAAACTGAAAACGGCGGTGCGAGCGTTGCTGCGCAGGACGCAAGCAGAACGCGAACTGAATGATGAACTGCATCACCATATCGAGCGACAAACCGAGCAGAACATCCGCCTTGGGATGAATCCCGAAGAGGCGAGATGCGCCGCCCACAAGGCTTTCGGCGGAGTGGAGCAGGCGAAAGAACGAAGCCGCGACGCGCGCGGCGTGCGGTGGCTTGAAGAGATTTGGCAGGATTTGCGCTACGGATTGCGAATGCTCCGCCGCAAGCCAGGATTCACAGCGGCGGCGGTGATCTCTTTAGCGCTTGGAATTGGCGCGAATAGCGCGGTTTTTACATTTCTTAATGCGATCCTCATTCGTCCGCTGCCCTATCCGGAACAAGACCGTATAGTGAATCTCTGGGAGCGCGCGCCGGGATCGACAGGCCCCAACCCGGTCCTTCCTCTCAATTTCGTGGAGTGGCGGGATCGCGCTCGATCCTTCGAAGCCATCACGCTCACACAGTCATTTCCGCTGAATGCCGCGACGCAGGAAGGAGCTGAGCAGCTCTCGAATCTTTCGGTGACATCCGAATCCTGTTGGCTGATGGGGGTCGAATCGCCTTCGACCGTGTAAAGGACCTCGCCCGCAACCGCGCAACGTTCGAAGTCGAGCCGTCTCAGGCCGAGATTTGAAATGTGCTCTGCAGTGTCGTTGAAAGGCGATCCATAACTTTGTGGAAAGAAAATGCTGTGGTTGGAACGATGAATATTCTCGATTCCTAGTGACATGTGTTATTCTCCTTTTGCAAATTGATTCAAAAAAATGAGCGTGGCTAGGCGAGGCGTCTGCACGCTCGTTTTTTTATTGACCGCCGCAATCTTTGACTCACAAAAGGAGACGGATGGAGCAAAGCGGGCGCTATAATCCGCGCCGTCAGCCGGACTTGTCACTGACATTGATCATTACCCTTCGAGTGAGGACCCGATATGCCCAAAATATCTGTTTGCAAGCTGCTGCCGACTCTCGTGGACGAAATCCTGCTGACTGCCCCTGATACGCCGCCGCCAGCCATAATTTCGTAGCGACCCTGTATTGTGTCGACACCGGCGCGCTCAAACTGTCGCAATGAGCCGTCGGCGCCTCGCAAATTTCCTGCGACCATTTCACAACGTTTGTCACTAACTTCCATGTTTTCCACTTCGCCGATTTTGAACAGGAGTTGGCGCTGCGATTGGTCTGATTGCGTCGTTCGCGCTGACGCGGTTGATGAAGAATCTGCTCTACGACGTGACCGCGACCGATCCCGCGACCTTTCTGCTCATCCCGTTGCTCATCACAGGAGTCGCCCTGCTGGCCTGTTACATTCCGGCGCGGCGAGCGCCGAAAGCGGATCCGTTGGCGGCGCCCAGGTGTGACTGACAATTGCGATTGTGGGAAAGGCTGATCTCAAAATCGAACGCCGCCAAGAAGGACATATCTGAATAGAGGAGGAAGTCATGCAAACACTACTGCAAGACCTGCGTTACGGAGCGCGAATGTTGTTGAAGACGCCTGGCTTCACGTTGATTGCGGGCGTCATGCTGGCGCTGGGCATCGGCGCGAACACGGCCATCTTCAGCTTCGTAAACGCGCTGCTGCTGCGTCCGATTGCGGGCGTCGCGGAACCTGATCGACTGGCGCAGATAGGGCGCACTTACGATGGGCGCGGGTTCGACTCGTTCTCCTACGCCGACTTCGCCGATTACCGTGACCAGAACACCACACTTGCCGGGATCGCGCTTTACCGCGCCAAACCCGTTCACCTGAGCGCTGGCAGCGAAGCGGAGCGCATACGCGGGATGCTGGTCTCCGGCAATTACTTCGCGGTGTTGGGCGTGAAGGCGCTGCGCGGGCGGGCGCTGACGCCACAGGACGACGAGGCGTCCGGGGGCAGCCCTGTCACGGTCATCAGCGGTGGGCTGTGGCGGCGTCGTTTCGGCGCCGACCCGAGCATCGTTGGAAAGACGATCAGTTCTGATCTTCTCCAGCCCTCTGCGAATTAGCCAGACGCCGACCGGAAGGACCAGCAAACTGAAGCCCACCAGGTATGCGATGTCGCCCAGGACAGTCGAATCAGTCCACGGATGGCCCGCCAGCGTTAATCGGGCGCTCCTGATCGCATGCGTTTGAGGCAGCAGCGCTGACACCCAGCCGAGCCATCCGGGCAGGACTTCTACCGGAAAGGTAGCTCCCGTGAAGGCGTTGACGAAGGTGTGAACGAACATCATCACCGGGCCGCCTCCGCCTTTCCCTGTGTCGGTATAGAAGAAGATTTGAGCCAGCAGCATCCCCAGCGCAATCGTGCTGATCGCCCCCAGCAGAAGCAACCATAGCGCCGGAAGTGGATTGCCTTTCCCGACACGCACGCCAAATAGCGCGACGCCGACCAACAGAGTCAAAAGCGACGAGAGCGTACTCGCAATATAGCCGCCAGCCATCCGGCTGAAAAAGAGTGTGTAGACGCTCGTTGGAGTCATCATAATCCGCTCGAGCGCCCGGTTGCCGTAGCTCGTAATCAGCGCATTAAAGATGCCTGTAAAACTCGTCATCAGCACCGGGTTCATGGTCATCCCCAGCAGAATATAGGAGACCACGTCCGTCCCGTAGCGTCCCATCACTTCTGACTGGCCATGAAAAACCGTGGTCAGAAAATAGTAGCTGCCGGCGCCGATTGCGATGTTGACAATTTGCAAGACCAGTCCGAAGCGAAACAGCATCTGGACGCGGAAATCCGCCAATACCATGTAACGAATCTTCTTCATCTCCATCGTCAGTGAAGTCATCCTTCAATCTCCGGCTAGGCGGCGCCCGGTGTAATGTACGAACACGTCCTCCAGCGTTGGTTCCGCGACTCGCACGTGTCGCACCTTCCACCCACGCTGATGAATCCGTTCGATCAGAACAGGGAGGAATGCCCGGCTATCCGGCGTGCGAACGCGATAATTGGCGGTTCCATTCTGCGCTGAAGAGAGCGTCGCTTCGACGGCTCCCTCCATCTGTTGAATGTTCGAGAGCAATGATTGAGTTTCGCCTTCCGCGTCATTTGGCCCGCTCACTTCCAGGGTGATGGTCTCCGTGCCCTTGATGCTCGCCTTCAGTTTCGAAAGGGTATCGGCGGCAACGACCCGCCCCTCAGACATCAGCGCCGCTCTTTCGCATAACTGCTCCACGTCTTCCAGCCCGTGCGTCGCCAGAAGTACCGTCCGGCCCCGGCCCACAACCTCCTCTTTGAGGAAGACGCGAATCTCTCTGGCCGCGCCTGGATCAATCCCCAGGAATGGCTCGTCCATCAAGTAGACATCACGGTCAGTCATCAACCCCATGCCGAGAATCAAGCGTACGCGCATGCCGGTGGAATACTTCATCACGACTTCGTCGGCGCGGGGTCCCAATCCAATGACGTCCAGCACACGATCCAGGCGTCGCTTCATCTCTTCACGGGAGATGTTGTAGAGCAATGCGACATATTCGAGGTTCTGGCGGGCCGTCCACATGCTCTGTGAGCCGAACATCGGAAAAATCGGCGTGATGAAAGTTTTGGCCTGCTCTCGATCAAGCACGGTGTCATGCCCCATTACCCGGATTGCGCCGGCATCAGGCCGGATGCCTGTCGCCACCATTTCCAGAAAGGTTGACTTCCCAGCCCCGTTCGGCCCAAGCAAGGCAATTACCTCGCCGGCCTGAATTGAGATGCAGAGGTCATCAACAACCTTCTTCCGCTTAACCTCTACTTTTCCTTTGAAGGTTTCGCCCAGGACGAATTGGGCGAGCTTGAGGCGGCGAGTCGGTGTTTTCTCCGCCGTTTCACGGACGCGGTAGAATTTCGTTACGCCTTCGGCAATGATCGCTTCGGCCATTGGTTGAACTCGGTAGCCAGTTATTACTCTCAAAAAGGCAGGTCGCCCGGATCATCGGAAGAATTTACCAGCGCTGGCGCATCTTGTTCAGACTTGTTCTCTCCAGGCTTGACAAGAGTGGGCCGCAGCAAGCCCTCCTCGCGCATCTCCCGGATATACGCTTCTTCAAGCTCCTGAAGCTCAAAGTCACTCAAGTCGGGGCAGTCTACCGGCCTTCTGTAGTTTGTCTCTTTATCTCCCCAATATGGATCGTAGTTCGGATCATTCCTGTCGTTGTAGTCAATCATGATTAGTCGCCCTCCTTCGGAGCGCATATTATCAGAGATTGTTTTCCTGCCCCACAAAGAAGACGGCTCTGGATTGCTACAACTGAATGATCGGGATCCCAGAAATAAGTATGGTTTGCTTTGATCATTCGAGTGGAATGATGGCCTGTTCGAATTGTAGTGAATGGAAGGTGGCATCGATCATCGAAAGACCACTTCTCCCGCAGGCTTATATCTGCACACGCTGGAGGCGATCTTTCTGACTTCATCCTCGGCGAGCGGCGGATCGCATCGTTTATTGTTCGTGACAAGTAATGCGGCCTCGATCTCTTCGGCGCCCATACCGCGCCGGCGCATCGTTCCGGCCAGGCTAGTCAATGTGTCGTTGCGTCGGCCTTCAGGAATGGCGCCGCCTATCGCCGCGCTCCCGTTCGCACGCGGTCTTTGCGTTTCCCGCAACAGCCGCAGAAACCACTCAGGCGCATCCGCGATCTGCGCGGCGTTCCGCCAGCGGTACCGCTTACCGTCGGCGTGAAGCGATGGCGCGACGACTATCGCTCCGCCCTCCCCCTCGATGTCCAGTCCCAGCACAATCTCTCCCGTGAAGTTCTCCCGCAGGATTACCATATGAGGTTACCCGGGAAGAGTGGGAAGAGTTAATATCGCCGGGTCGTCAGGGAATTGTTCACTGCCTATCAACGGCGGCATCAGAAGGTTGGCGCAATGAGTATAAGGCTCGCAACACGCGCTGATATTCCCGAACTTCAGATTATCCGAAGCTCAGTGACGGAAAATGTTCTGATCTCGATTATCACGGAGGAGATGATCATCGATGTCATGGAGAAATACGGGCGGATCTGGATTTATGAACTTGAAGGATAGGCGGTGGGGTTTTCCGCTGCCGACAAGAGGACTTCCAACATTTGGGCTCTCTTCGTCTTACCGG
>WNFU01000894.1_pt1 | contig 41706 bp, 41 predicted proteins | sample 5400121 | NCBI WGS metagenome assembly WNFU01 (sample SAMN13153360, study PRJNA577476) | soil metagenome | isolation source: 100 cm soil or saprolite under grassland replicate 1 | place: USA:California | collected 2016-06-15
CGCCGAGCTGGCCGACCGGTTCATCGACCAGGCCCGGCGGTACGGGGTGGAGATGCTCCAGGCCGTGGGCGTGGCGAAGGTCGAGCGGGATGACGACGGGGTCGTCGTGGTGGAGACCCGTGCCGGCGAGCACTACCACGCGCGGGCCGTGCTGGTGTCGACGGGCTCCACGTACCGGCGGATGCTCGTGCCCGGTGAGGACGAGCTGCTCGGCGCGGGCATCCACTTCTGCGCGACCTGCGACGGGCCGTTCTACCGGGGGGCCGAGGAGCTGCTGGTGGTGGGAGGAGGCAACAGCGGGCTGGAGGAAGGCCTGTTCCTCACCCAGTTCGTGGACAAGGTGACCATCGTGGAGTTCAACCCGACGCTGAAGGCCAGCCGGTTGCTCCAGGACAAGGTCATGGACGATCCGAAGATGGAGGTCCTCACCAACCATCGGGTGGCCGAGTTCCAGGTCGAGGACGGCGGGAAGCTCGGCGCCGTGGTCGTCGAGGACCGCGCCACGGGAGAGACGCACCGCTTGCATCCGGCGGGGGTGTTCGTGTTCATCGGGCTTGACCCCAACACCGCGTTCCTGAAGGACAGCGTGCGCCTCGACCCCATGGGGTTCGTGGTCACGGACGCCACGCTGGCGACGAGCATCCCGGGGGTGTTCGCGGCCGGGGACGTCCGGGCGGGCTCCACGAAGCAGCTGGCCTCCGCGGTGGGGGAGGGCGCGGCGGGGGCGCTGGCCATCCGGTCGTATCTCGAGTCGGTGCGCTGACCGCGGCGCGTCGCCGGGTCGCCGGGGCCGCCCGGCGGTGTCAGGTCGACGGGGCGACCGACTCCACGTCGAAATCCGGCGCGAAGCCGGCTCGGGCCGCGGGCACCGGCGTGCGGGCCCGCAGCGCGGCCAGCGCCCGGTGGAACACCTCGTCCTCGGATCCCTCGCCGAGGACGGTGATGAGCAGCCCCCCGTAGTGCGCCCGCAGCATCGGCGCTTCCCGCTCGTAGTCCTCGAGCCGGTGCAAGAACACCTCCGGACTGTCGTCGGGCCGATGCTCCATGCGGGCCCGCAGCATCATGCGAGCGGCGAGGGTCCCCGGATCCACCTGGATCTCGACGGCCGCTTCGATCGGCCACCCCCGGAGCTCCAGGAACTCGTCCAGCCATCTGGCCTGGGTGGCCGTTCGCGGGAAGCCGTCCAGGATGAACCGCTCGTGGAGGGCCGGGGCGAGGATCGCCTCGACGAGCTCGTCGGGCACGAGCTCGCCCTTCGACAGGAGGCCGGCCAGCCGGTGAGGGTCGCCGCCCTCGACCGAGCGCCGGAGCAGCTGGCCCGCGGAGATGTGGGGGAGGTCGAGGGCGGCGGCGAGGCGCACTCCCAGCGTCCCCTTGCCCGACGCGGGCGGCCCGAGCATCACGATGCGCCGGACGCCGTGTGGCGGTGGCCGTTCCACGCGGGAAGTCTTGCACGAAGGGGAGGGCCGGAGGCAATCCGCGACGACGGCGGGCGGCGCGAAGTCAGCCGAACAGGCCCTCCAGGTACTCGTCCACGCTCGCGGAGGTGCCCGGCCCGGCGACGGCCGCCACGGCCGCTTCGGTGGCTTCGAGATCGACGTGGACGGTTCGCTCCTCGAAGAGCGCACGCACGCCGCCGTCGAGGAACCTGCTGAGCTGCGCGAAGCCATGGCCGTCCTCCAGGCCGCGGGGGCGGCGGTAGTAGCGCAGCGGGAAGTAGACGTACAGCATGTCCCGGGCCCGGGTCAGGGCGACGTACAGCAGCCGTCGTTCCTCCTCCACGCTCTCGGCGTCGCCGGTGGCCATGTCGGAGGGGATCATGCCGTCGGCGGCGTGAATGACGTGGACGACGTCCCACTCGCCGCCCTTCGCGGAGTGGATGGTCGACAGGACCACGTAGTCCTCGTCGAGGAGCGGTGGGCCGGCCAGGTCGCCGGTGGAGGCGGGCGGGTCCAGGGTGAGCTCGGCCAGGAACCGGCCCCGCGAGGTGGAGCCGGACGCCAGGTGGGCGAGCTGCTCCACGTCCCGCACGCGCGCGACGGCGCCGTCGTAGCGCCGCTGGATGACGGGCGCCAGGAAGCCGCGGAGGCGATCGATCTGCGTGGCCGGGCCGAGCCGGTCCGCGCGGCAGTCCGCGAGGGCGGCGCGAAGCTCGTCGAGCTCGGGGGCGGCGCTGGGGGGGACGTCCGTGAGGGCGCCGGCCAATCGCGCCACCGGGTCCGGCTGCGGCACCTCGCCCCGGCGCCGGACGCCCAGCTCCGCCATGAGGGCCCGGGCCCGTCCCGGCCCCACGCCGTCCAGGAGCTGGAGCACCCGGAACCAGCTGACCTCGTCGAAGGGGTTCTCCAGGATCCGAAGCAGCGCCAGCGTGTCCTTCACGTGGGCGGCCTCCATGAACTTCAGGCCGCCGTACTTGACGAACGGGATGTTGCGGCGGGCCAGCTCGATCTCCAGGAGGTCGCTGTGGTGCCCGGTCCGGAACAGCACGGCCTGCCTCCGAAGGGGGACGCCCTCCTCGCGGTGGGCGAGGAGGTGGCGGCACACCTCGTCGCACTGTTCGGCCTCGTCGAGGCAGGTGAGCAGCATCGGTCGCCGCCCGCCCGGGCGGTCCGTCCGGAGGGTCTTCTCGTGGCGCCTGGCGGCACGGGCGATGACCCCGTTCGAGGCGTCCAGGATGGGCTGCGTGGACCGGTAGTTCTGCTCGAGCCGGACGATGCGCGCGCCCGCGAAGCGTTCCGCGAACTCCAGGATGTTGCGGTTCGTGGCAGCGCGGAACGCATAGATGGCCTGCGCGTCGTCGCCCACGACCGCGATGTTGCGCGTCCCCCGGGCCAGGCCTTCCAGGATGTCCGCCTGGAGCGCGTTCGTGTCCTGGTACTCATCGACCAGGACGTGGTCGAACCTGCGAAGGACGGGCTCGGCCGTCGCGGGAACGGCGACCAGGGCCTTCCAGAACAGCAGCAGGTCGTCGTAGTCGAGGACGTTCTGCTCGCGCTTCCGCCGAGCGTAGCGGACGAACACCTCCCGGATGGCGCCTGCCTCCTCCGCGCACCACGGGAAGTCGTGCCGCAGGACGTCCGGTAGCTGGGTGCCTGCGTTCACGACTCGCGAGTAGATGGCCGCGAGGGTCTCCTTGCGGGGGAACCGCCGCTCCCGCACGTCGAGGCCGAGCTCGCCGCGGATCAGGTTCATGAGGTCCGCCGTGTCGGGCGTGTCCATGACGGTGAAGTCGGGGGGGAGACCCAGGACGCGGCCGTGGAGACGCAGGAGGCGGTTGGCCACGGCGTGGAAGGTCCCGCCCCACACGCGGCCGCCGATCTCGCGGCCCGTCAGGCGGCCGGCCCGGGAGAGCATCTCGCGGGCGGCCCGCCGGGTGAACGTGAGCAGGAGGAGCCGCTCGGGCCGGGTGCCGCGCTCGAGCAGGTGCGCGACCCGGCAGGCCAGGGTCCACGTCTTCCCGGTGCCGGCGCCGGCCACGACGAGGAGGGGGCCCTCCGAGTGCTTGACGGCCTCCCGCTGGGCCGGGTTCAGCGTCTCGATCCAGGACGTTGCTGTCACTGCCCCCTGCCAGGATTCGAACAGACGTTCGAGTATAGGCCTGGCCCGCGTCAGGAGGAAGCACGCAGGGGACGAGAAAGCGGATCCTGCGAATTGAATATCGAGGCAGCCGTCACGAAACCCGGCGCGTCCGCGCAGGTTGGGCCGTGCTAGACGCCGCCGAACGGGCTCAGTACGCTGGATGGAATGGCCGGGGGGCTGCCGGCAGGCGGTGTCGCTACCACCGAAGGGGGTGGTCCGGTCCCGGGCGAGCGCCGTCCACCCGCACACCGGCGCCGCGCTGCCAGGCCCACCCTCCGAGTCCTCCGTGTGGTGCTGTTCCCGGCCATCGTCGTCGGCGTCTTCGTGGGCGTCCTGCCGCGGATCGCCGACCTGTCCGACGTGTGGGCGGCCATCGCGTCGCTCTCGACGGCCCAGTACACGATCCTGGCGCTGCTGACGGCCTGGAACATCGTCACCTACTGGCCGATGCTGGTCGCGGCCATGCCCGGCCTCTCGCTGGCCCAGGCCGCGGTGGTCTGCCAGTCGTCCACCACCGTCGCCATGACCGTCCCCGGTGGCGGGGCCATCGCCGTGGGCGTCTCGTACGCGATGTACACGTCGTGGGGGTTTCGGAAGTCCCAGATCGCGCTGTCGGCGTTCGCCACGTTCTTGGCGAACATGTCGTTCAAGCTGGTGCTGCCCGTCATCGCGCTCGCCATCCTCGTCCTCCACGGCGATCCCAGCGCGGGGTTGGTCGGCACGGCGGTGGCCGGCATCGCCATCATGGCCGCGGGGATCGCCGTGGTCACGGCGGTCCTGCGCCGCGAGCGCATGGCCCGGCGGGCCGGCGAGTGGCTGGGGCGCGCCGTGTCGCGGCTTCGTGGGGTGGCGGGCCGGCCACCCGTCGGTGGCTGGGGCGACCTGGCCGTGAGGTTTCGGGTGCAGACGCTCCGGCTGCTCCGGGACCGGTGGGGGCCGCTGCTCGCGGCCGAGATCGTCAGCCAGCTCTCCGTGTTCCTGGTGTTCCTGGTGAGCGCCCGGTTGCTGGGGGTCTCCGACGCCGAGGCCAGCTGGGCCCAGGTGCTTGCGGTGTTCGCATTCGTGCGGCTGGCGACGTCGATGCCGATCATCCCGGGCAACGTGGGGATCGCGGAGCTCGGTTACATCGGTGGGCTGGTCCTGGCGGGGGCACCGAAGCTCGATGCGGTGGCGGCCGTGCTGGTGTTCCGGTTCCTAACCTACTTCGTACAGATCCCCGTGGGAGGCGTCACCTATCTCGTGTGGCGGCGGCAACGCGACTGGCGGGCGGCGCGTCCGGCGACGGTGGACGACGATGCGCCAGGCAAAGCTCCCGAGGTAGGAGACGCCGAAGCAGGCGATGGCGAGCCAGGGCTCGGAGATAACGGACGCCCCGGCCACCAAGAACAGCCGTACGTCCCGACTTCCCACTAGCACCCCCCACCGCTTTCGCTCGGCGAGGTCCGTCAGGGCCAGCGCCTGGTGCGCGTCCGGCAGGCTTCGCTTCCCGGCCAGGTGGATCGCCGCCCATCCTACCGCGGACATCGCGATGATGAGGGCGCGGAACTGCCGGGACGGGTCGTCCCAGGCCCACAGGAACAGACCCGCCACGATCGCCGCGTCCACCATCCGGTCGAACACGTCGTCGAGGAACGCGCCCCATCGGGACGACCGTTCCTGGAGCCGGGCCGTCTCGCCGTCCACGCCGTCCAGCACCGACGCGGCCTGCACGAACAGGCCGCCCACCACGGCCCTGCTCGCCGACAGCGACCACGCCGCCCACAGCCCCACCAGGAACGTCAGCACCGACAGCAGGTTCGGAGCCAGCCGGAGCGGCGCGAGCGACATGGAGATGCGCGTCGAGATCGGGCGGTTGAGATGGCGCGACACCGGGCCGTCCGCTTCTTTCACCAGCGAGCGACGTACCAGCGTGCGGGCCACCCGGAGGTCCTCCGGCGTGTCGATGTCCTGCCACCACGCCCCGGCCCCCAGGGGCACGGCGCCGATGGCGCGCTCGCTTCCCAGCGCCGTCACCGCGCCGGCCAGCGAGTGGTCCCCGGCCCGGGCCGCCTCGCGCTGGGCCCCGAACGCCTCCGGCGGCAGCACGAACACGCCGCAGTCGATCGCGGGCTCCTCGAGGTCCTTGGCGAAGGCGACGGCGGAGCCGTCCTCGATCCGGACGCGCATGCCCTCGCGCCACGCATCCGGCGCGGGTGCGGGGTCGACGAGCACCGCCGGCCGGCCCGCCGCGATCAGCTCGCCGAGCGCGCCCTCAGAGAAGGCGTGGTCGCCGCACAGCACCACGAACAGGCGCTCGCCCCCGACCGCGTCTTCCGCGGCCGCCAGCGAGGCCCCGTTTCCCATCTCCCACGACTCGGCGCGAACGATCTCCACCGCGCCACCGGCCAGCCGGGCCGCCACGGAGACGTCCTCCGCCTGGTAGCCCACGATCACGACCACGCGTTCCAGTCCGGCGGCGAACAGCGTGCGGACGGCCCGCTCCACGAGCGGGACGCCGCCGAGCTGGGTCAGCGCCTTGGACCGCCCCTTCGTCGCGTTGGACAGACGCGCGGAACGGCCGGCCGCGAGGACCACACCGACCCGCGGCCACCCGGGCGCAGGACCGGGTTCCGGCCGATCCCGGAGATCCCGGCGGTAGCCGTCCTCCCCTGAGGCCATGCCAGATGGAACGCTCGGACGCCGGCTGATCATCCCCCGACGGCTCCCCTCCCGACTCGTGGCGAAAGAATGCAGCCTCCGCCGTGCGGAGGCAAGCGCGGGCCGGGGGAGTCGGCGTCACCCGGACGCATGAGCGGCTTCCCGGAGCTCGCGGAACGCCGCCACCAGGGCCGGGAGCTGGTAGTGGGCGTTCAGGCCGCTCGGGTTCGGCAGCAGCCAGGTTCGCGCGCCCGCGAACGGATCTTCCTGGGGCCCCATCGCCGCGCGCGGCCGGTCGAGCGCCGTGCGGTACGCCCCCAGGCCCAGGAATGCCACGAACCGAGGCCGGTGCCGGCGCACCTTGGCGGCCAGGCGTGCCACGCCCCGGCGGAGCTCGCCGGCGTCCAGCTGGTCGGCCGTCGCGGTCGATCGCGCCACGAGGTTCGTGATGCCACAGCCGCCCCCCAGCAGCTCGCGCTCCTCGAACGTCGAGAGCACGCGGTCCGTGAACCCCGCCCCGGCGATCACCTTCCAGAAGCGGTTCCCCGGCCTGGCGAAGTGGTGCCGCACGGCGGCCGAGTACAGCCCCGGGTTGATCCCGACGAAGAGCACGTCGAGCCCCGGCCCGATCACGTCCGGGACGGTCCGGCCGGCCGCCGCGGCGACCTGTTCCCGGGTGGGGCGCCACACGGTCTCGGCGGAGGACACGGCGTCTACAGTAGGTGGATGCCCGAGCTTCCGGAGGTCGAGGCCCTCGCCGAGCGGGTCGGCGCCATCCTGGCCGGAGCCGAGCTGGAACGGGTCCTGCCGCTCCAGTTCTCCGCGCTGAAGACGTTCGACCCGACTCCCGAGTCGCTGTACGGGCGTACGGTGGAGGGGACCGGCCGGCGGGGGAAGTTCCTGATCCTGGAGTTCGGTGGACCGCGGATCCTCGTCCACCTCTCGCAGGGAGGCCGCCTGGCCGTCGAGGACCCGCCGAAGGCCACCAGGCCGAGGGGGGCGGTGGCGCGGTTCCTGTTCCGGGAGCGCCCGTCGCTGCTGGTGAAGGAGTTCGGGACCGAGCGGAAGGCGGGGTGGTGGGTCCTGGCGCCCGGTGACGACGGGCCGCTCGTGAAGCTCGGCCCCGAGCCGTTCTCCGAGGAGTTCGCGGTCCTGGTACGCGAGGGCGACGACACCCGGCGGCTGCACACGCTCCTCCGAGACCAGCGGACCGTCGCGGGCGTGGGCCGGGGGTACTCGGACGACGTCCTGCACCGCGCGGGCCTCTCTCCGTACGCCACCCTCCGACAGCTCACGCCCGGCGAGCGGGAGGTCTTCCTGGATTCCGTCCGGGCCGTCCTGGAGGAGGCCCTGGACGTGGAACGCCGCCGGACCGGCGGGCTCCCCACCAAGATCGGCGATCACTTCACCGTGCACGGCCGGTACGGCGAGCCATGCCCCCGATGCGGCGCCGACCTTCGCCGTGTGTCCTACGAGTCGCACGAGGTCACGTACTGCCCGGTGTGCCAGACCGGGGGAAAGATCCTGGCGGACCGACGGCTCTCGCGCCTGGTCCGCTGATGCGCGTCCGCTACCGGCCGGCTTCGGCGACCACCAGCCGGTACCCGATGTCGTACGCGTCGAGCCCGCGGAGCCGCCCGTACCGCCGGTCCCACTCTCCCGTCTCGAGGTCGTGCGCCAGCCTGGCGAGGCCCTCCGCGGTCTCCTCCGGCGGGATCCGGGTGAAGATCGACATGCCCGCGCGGACATCCGGGTCGAGGTAGGCCTCGGGCCGGGCCCAGAACGAGCCGGTGAAGCCGTCCAGGCAATCCCGGGGGATGGGCACGGCGATGGCCCGTCCGCCGCCGAGTGCCTCCAGGATGAGCGGGATCGGGACGTAGCGCTGCCGGTCCACGGTGACGAGCGCCGGCACGTAGTCGCGACCCAGCCAGAACCGCTCCCACCCGTCCTGGTCCGACGTCAGCAGCACGACGCGCCGCCGGGCCACCCGTCGGACCTCCGCCAGCCCCCGCCGCCAGTCAGCCCAGTGGTGGACGGTGAGGACGCCCATCACGGCGTCGAAGCTGGCGTCGCGGAACGGGAGCGCTTCCGCCGCGGCCCGGACCGCGGGCGCCGAGCCGGCCGGGCGCTGCGCCAGCATCACGGCCGAGGGCTCGAGCGCCACGACCTGCCGGTCGTACGGCTCGTAGGACCCCGTGCCCGCTCCCACGTTCAGGACGGTCGAGGCGTCGCCCAGGGCGGCAGCGACCCGTGCGGCGATCCGTGGATCGGTCCGTCGGGTGGCCGAGTAGCGCCCACCGATCCGGTCGTATTCCCGTGGGACGGCGCTCACCCGCCCAGTATCGCCCGCCGATGGGGCGCTGCTGCCGTGGCCCGGCCATGAGCGCCGACGACCGGTTCCGGGGGCCGGGTGTCGGGCATCGGGATCATGGTGGCGGAGCTGGCGGCCGCGATGCCGGAGTTCCGCCGTTACGACGCCGCCGTCCCGGCGCCCTGAGGTCTGGGCGAGGAACGGAGGGCCGCGCGCGTCCACAGGGCGCCGGCCAGGTCGGCCACGCCGAACAGGATGATCACCGGCTTTCCGTGGGCGAACAGGACCAGCGCGGCCAGCACCACGATCAGGCTCAGGCGAACGGCGATGCTGGCGCGGAAGATGGGCATCACCTCGTGCCGCGCGGCCACCAGGTAGTACGTCCCGACATACGCGAGGACCGTGCCGAGGACCCTGATCCACACCTCGTGGGTGTGTGGGACCCGGAACAGGTCGAGCACGGCGTTCGGCGCGACCAGCAGCGAGACGCCGAGCGCGATGAGATACAGGCCGAAGACGAGCACACTCCTCGCGGCGCGGCTCATACCCGGCTCCCGCACGAGCGCTGCACGCCGGCCTCCCGTCGCTTGATCCGTGGGCCGCTCCACCTCGAACGATAGTCGCGGAAGGGCCGCCCAGGAAGCATCACGGGGTTCCGTTCGCCTCGGGCCGGAGCGTACGATCGGCGCCGCGCAGGGGGGAGTCGTGACCGAGCTCATCGAACAGCTACGCCGGCGGCGTCTCGTGGCCGGCGGTGTTCGCACGCCCCTCATCGAGGCCGGTCCCCGCGACGCGACCGAGGCGGTCGTGTTCGTGCACGGGAACCCGGGGTCGTCCTCCGACTGGGCCGACCTGGTCTCTCGGGCCGGCGAGTTCGCCCGCGCGGTCGCGTTCGACATGCCGGGGTTCGGGCAGTCCGACAAGCCGGACGGCTTCGACTACTCGGTCCCCGGCTACGCACGGTTCCTCCAGGCCGCCCTGGACGGGCTCGGCATCGAGAAGGTCCACCTCGTCCTGCACGACGCCGGTGGGTGGTTCGGGCAGGAATGGGCCGCCCGGCACCCCGACGCGTTCGCCAGCGTCGTGTTCATCAACTCTCCGCCGGGCTGGGACTACCGCTGGTATCCCCTGGCCAGGGCGTGGCGGACCCGCGGGGTCGGCGAGGCGATGCACGCCACGCTGATCCGTCCCTTCTTCGACTTCAACGTGAACCTCGGGACCCGTCGACGGTTGCCGAAGGCGTTCGTCGACCGGATGTGGCACGACTACGATCGCGGCACCCGCCGCGCCGTCATCCGCCTGTACCGGGCGGCCGACGCCCGCCGCCTGGTGTCGGCGCCTCCGGAGGTCCTGGCGGCGCTGGACCGGCCGGCGCTGGTCGTGTGGGGGACGTCGGACCCGTACATCCCAACTCGCTTCGCGCGGATGCACCGGCGGGCCTTCCCCGGGGCCCGCGTCCTGCTGCTCGAGGGAAGTGGGCACTGGCCCTTCGTGGAGCGCCCCGAGGACGTGGCGGGGCTGGTCATCCCGTTCCTGCGCCAGCACGTCGGAGCCGCCGTCCGATGAGCGCGAACGGCCCCATCTTCGAGCCGCTCGCCATCAACGGCGTCGAGTTCCGCAACCGCCTGGTGCGCTCGTCCATCGGCGGCCGGCTGGCCTACTACGACGGGACGGTCAACCCGGCCTGGGCCAGGTTCGAGCGTCGCTTCGCCGAGGGCGGCGTGGCCGCGGTGATCTCGGCGACGCTCACCGTCGACGACCACCGGTGGGCGCCGCTCGAGTACCCCAAGATCAGCCAGGACCGGTTCATCAAGCCCATCGCCGAGGGCGTGCGCGGCGTGCAGGCCCTGGGGTGCCGCTACATCCTCCAGATCGGCGATCCCGGCTATCACACGCAGGCCGGGCTGTTCAGCGAGCCCGAGGACGGGAAGTCCTCCTCCGCCGGGTTCGACCTCCTGTACGGCTATCGCACCACCCGGCGGGCCATGACCGTCGGGGAGATCGAGGCCGCCGTCGAGCGATTCGCCGCTGCCGCCCGCCGGGTCCGGGAAGCGGGGTGCGACGGCCTCGAGGTCACCGCGTCGAAGGGCTATCTCATCCACCAGTTCCTGAACCCGGGGATCAACCGGCGGCGGGACCGCTACGGCGGGTCGGTGGCGAAACGGTTCCGGTTCCTTCGGGACATCGTGACCGCCATCCGGGAACAGGTCGGCCGGGACTTCCTGTTCGGGGTGCGGCTGTCCGCGCAGGACCACAACCACGTGCCCCTCAACGTCCGGTGGCCCCCCACGATGCCGCTTCGGGACTGGTGGTTCGGGAACGGCCTCGACACCACGCTCCAGTACGGGCGGTGGCTCCGGGATCTGGGCGTCGACTACCTCCACATCTCGAACGGCTTCGGATTTCCCAACCCGAAGGAGAACCCCGGCGACTTCCCGGTGGAGGAGATCCGGCTGTTCTACAACTCCACCCGCCACCTCGGCGGGAAGGCCGCGTTCCGCTCGACGCTCCTCAACACGGTGGGGGACCGGGCCCTGAAGCGCCTGACGGGCGCCGCGTGGGGATTCCGCACCGCCCCGAACCTCCCGGACGCCGCCGCCTTCCGCCGGGAGGTCGGGCTCCCGGTGGTCGCGAACGGCGGGTTCCAGCGGCGGTCGCTGATCGAGGGCGCGCTGGCGGAGGGGAGCTGCGACCTGGTCAGCATGGCCCGTCCGCTGCTGGCGAACCCCGACCTACCGGAGCAGTTCCGCGCCGGCGTCGAGGTCCCGCTCCGTCCGTGCACGTTCTGCAACCGGTGCGCGGTCCGGACGACGATCATGCCGATCGGCTGCTACGAGCCCAAACGCTTCGCCAGCCGCGAGGAGATGGAACGCCAGATCGTGGACTGGTGCTCGCCCGACTGACGCTGTTCTCCCCCCGAATGAACTCCAGCCATGTCCCCGCTATCCCGAAAGATGGCGGCGCCGGAGTCGCTGAAGATTTGCCTGGGCGGACTCGAGCCTGCCAAGAGCTTCGGCGATCTTCGTCTGGTCCACGGGTCGGACGTTCGCGATGGCATGACGAGGCAACCCGTCCCGAAGGATGTCAGCGATTCCTTCGTGGGAGGTTTCGCGAGCGAGCCTCTTGTGTAGGTCGCGGTCGCTCTCGATGTCCACGCTGCTGATCGTCACGACGTTCGATGAGGGATCCGCGTCAGCCTGACTCTCCTCGATCGTCTGCTTCGCACCGGCCAGATCATCCGTCGCCGCTCCCGTGGCCTGATCGAATGCTCCTTTCAGCCCAGCGATCTTCCCGTCGACGAGACTCTTCGCCGCGCGCCAAACCGCGGGCGCTGACACCCCGATGACCACCGCCCAGGCGAGCGTATCGAGCTGTCGTGCCTGCGCTCCCAGGCTGTCGACCGAGAAGTTGTCACTCACGGACTGGAACAGGACGGTGAACGCGGCCGCCGCCAGACCACCGAGGATCATCCTCGCCAGGAAGCCGAGGTCCAGCCGCGTGCCGTACGGCGCGAAGTCGGACTCCTGCGCGGCTGGCTCGTCGGCCGCCGGGGGATCAGCGTCCGCCGCGGGGTCCGGGTTGTCGGGATGGAGATCGGGTGGCGGAGTCGCTTTCTCGCGGGGAGACACGCTCGGAAGCTCGAGGCGCCCGCGTCCGACCGTGAGCTCGAGAACGAGTCCGCCGAGCGCTCCGGCCGTGTACACGAGGATCCAGCCTCTCAAGGCATCGGCCGCGGTGTCCGGAGCAAACGGGGCTGCCAGGAGCAGGAGGCCAGGAATCCCAGCCGCGGCGAGCAGGCCGAAGAACCATGCCCAGAAGCGGTCCTTCCAGAGCCAGCCCATGTAGAAGAGCGCGATGAGGCCTGCTGCTCCGAGATACACGGCTGCATTGGTCGCCAGGTCTCGATCGACGACGAGCCAGACGATTCCCGGGATGAGGAGGACGAGTGCCACTATCGCCGCCGCGACGTCGATTCGAGGATCGGCTCGTCGACGCGCAACTCGTGTCGCCATCTGGGCCCCCTTTCCATGATCCAACAAGACGGGTTGGGGGCACCGTCAAGACGACGAATTGGAGCGCAAAGGTAACCCATTCCCAGCGGGAAAGAAAGGCGAACTGGGGCAACCTCGTGCTGACGACTTCAGGTGGGATTCATGCGGAATTCTGGGTGGTCACGATGCCGAAGGCCGCGCCCTGGGGGTCGGCCAGGGTCCCGAACCGCCCCGCGCCCTCCATGCTCATCGGCGCCATGAGGGTCCGGCCGCCGTTCTGCTCAGCCGTCGCGACGGTGGCGTCGGTGTCCGCGGCCTCCAGGTAGATCAGCCAGTTCGGCGGGATCTCCATGCCCGGCTGGGGGGCCGACATCCCGGCCACCCTTCGCTCCCCGTGGTTGAAGATCGTGTAGGTGCCGGCCCCGCCCATGTCGAACGCCGAGGTGGTCCAGCCGAACACCTCGCCGTAGAACGCCCCGGCCCGATCGGGGTCCGGGGTCCACAGCTCCGGCCACGAGAACGAGCCGGGCTCGCCGGCCAGGCCGAACCCCGGGTGGCTCCTTGCCTGCCACGCGGAGATGACCGCGCCGGTGGGGTCCTGGAGCACCGTCATGCGCCCCGCCTCGAGGACGTCGAACGGCGGCGCCAGCACCGTCCCACCCGCCGCCTCGGCCGCCTTCGCCGTCTGATCGGCGTCGTCGCTGGCGACGTACGTGTTCCAGTGCGGCGGCACCCCCTGCGCCCGCTCGTCCTCCCGTTGCGAGGCGGCCGCGGCGACGTAGCGGCCCCGCATCCGGAACATCGTGTAGATGCCGTCGGGGGGAATGGGGGTCTCCTCCGCCTCCCACCCGAACAGGTTCGAGTAGAAGGCCGTGGCGCCCAGCTGGTCCGAGGTCGAGAGCTCGATCCAGCAGAACGTCCCGGGGTCGTGGCCGTCGTATTCGGTCATGTCCTGACCTCCTCCCTGTAGGCCGGCGGCTCAACTCCAACCCTAGCCCTCCTCGGTGAAACGTGGATGGCCCCTCGAGGAACAGAATGCGAACCGTGGGCGCTCGGAGTTGACCTCCCCCGGTCCACCCGGATTGAATCGCCCACACGAGAGCAGAGGAGGGTGCCCATGCTCGACCAGTACGACGTCTCGCCGACGCTGCCGGCCAGCGACATCGAGCGCGCCAAGGCCTGGTACCGGGACAAGCTGGGGTTCTCGCCGGAGGAGGAGCTGCCGGACGGCAGCGCCTACTACAAGTCTGGCTCGACCCGGTTCTTCCTGTACCCCACCCAGTTCGCCGGGACGGCCCAGAACACCGCGGTGGGGTGGGACGTCGACGACCTCGACAAGGTCGTGGACGAGCTCCGGAGCCGTGGGGTGGTGTTCGAGGAGTACGACTTCCCCGGCCTGAAGACCGAGAACGGCATCGCCGTGCTCGAGGGCGTGGAGCGCGCGGCCTGGTTCAAGGACAGCGAGGGGAACATCCTCTCGGTGGGCCAGCGGGCCTCGTAGCCGAACTGCGACGCGGAGGGCCGCGCCACCCTCGATCGGTGGCGCGGCCCTCGTCGCGTGCGGCGTCCTCGGCCTGGCCTACGGTCGGTCAGTCCCGGGGTTGATGGTTCAATGGCCCGTGCCCGACATGAGCGCCGCGCTCGGCTCCACGGGGCTCCGGGTCTCGCGGATCGGCCTGGGTCTGGCGGCGCTGGGCCGTCCCGCCTACATCACCCTGGGGCGTGACCGGGGCCTGGGCTCGGACCGGAGCGTCGATGCCATGGAGCGGCGCGCACACGACGTGATGGATGCGGGGTTCGCCGGCGGCGTCCGCTACTTCGACGCCGCCCGGTCGTACGGGTACGCGGAGCGCTTCCTGGCGTCCTGGCTCACCGGGGGGCCCGCCCGCCCCGACGTCACGGTGGGCTCCAAGTGGGGATACCGCTACACCGCGGACTGGCGGCTCGACGCTGAGGTCAACGAGGTCAAGGACCAGTCCCTGGATGCCCTCCGCACCCAGTACGCCGAGAGCCGCCGCATCCTTGGCGAACGTCTCGCGCTGTACCAGATCCACTCCGCGACGCTGGAGACCGGTGTGCTGGAGGACCGCGGGTTCTCGGCGAGCTGGCCCGCCTCCGGTCCGAGGGCCTGGCCATCGGCCTGACCACCAGCGGACCTCGGCAGGCCGACGTCGTCCGCCGGGCCATGGAAGCGAGCGTGGACGGGGTGAACCCGTTCGCGTGCGTCCAGGCCACGTGGAACGTCCTGGAGCCGTCGGTGGGGCCAGTGCTCGAGGAGGCCCACCGCGCCGGGTGGGGTGTCATCGTGAAGGAGGCCCTGGCGAACGGCCGCCTGACCCCCCTCGGCCCGGCGCCACCGGAGCTGGAACGCGTGGCCGAGGCGCACCGCGTGGCGCCGGACGCGGTCGCCCTGGCGGCCGTGCTCACCCGACCATGGGCGTCCGTCTGCCTGTCGGGTGCCGTGACGGTGGACCAGGTCCGGAGCAACGTCGTCGCGCTGGCCGTCACGCTCTCGGAAGACGAGCAGGCCAAGCTGGCGGGCCTGGCCGAGCCCGCAGAGCAGTACTGGGGAACCCGCGCCGGCCTCCCCTGGCGATAGCCCGACGCGGATTCGCCCGTCACGCCGGCCGAGTTGCGCGTTCGTCTGCACGAGCTCCTCGATCCACCGCACCAAAGGTCCCCGGGCTAGATTTGGGTCCCCGGCGCCAGCACGTCGGCACTCTCCTCGGTCACCGCCTGCGCCACGGCCACGGTCAGCCCGGCGATTCGCATGAGCGCTTCACCCAGGGGCATCCACGTCTCGATGCGCGCCGAGCGCTGGAGGAGGTCTTCGAACGCATCGTCGGGAAGGTCGTTCTCCCGCCAGGCCCGCCGGGCCGCGTCGACCGATCTGCCCGAGCGCCACTCCTCCGCGGCGGCCTCGACGCGCTCCGGGCTGAACCGCTCGTCCGCAGCCATCTGTTCCGCCGCCACGGCCGCGGCGTTCGGCGTCTCGGCCGCCGCGGCTTGGAGCCGGGCCAGGGCCGCCCGGAAGTCGTCCATCTGCAGACTGCTCCGCCTACCGGCAGATGATGCGCCCAAACGCATCCTGTGGCGAGGGGCAGGAAGACGGACCTCGAGCCTCGAGGCGGAGCTGGCCGGAATCGTTCCGCGCCGCCGTCGGACCCGAAACACCGTGAGCCACGAGTTCACCCATCCGGGTGTCGGACTGGCAGGGCGGCCTACGGGCGCTGCGCGGGCGCGGCGCCGAGTTCCTGACCCAGCCCGTCGAGTACGAGTGGGAGGTCCGCGCGTTCTTCCGCGACCCCGACGGCCACCTGTGGGAGATCAGCGAAGCGCGAATGGGCTGAGAGGCGACACGCGGCCGGTACACTGGAGGTGACCCCCGGCTCTCGTTCGAGGACTCGTATGCCATCTCGTGAAGACCTTCGCAACGTCGCCATCGTGGCCCACGTCGACCACGGCAAGACGACACTGGTCGACGCCATGCTGTGGCAGACCGGCGCGTTTCGCGCCGGCTCCGAGGTCACCGAGCGCGTCCTCGACTCCATGGACCTCGAGCGCGAGAAGGGCATCACCATCCTCGCGAAGAACACCGGCGTGAACTACGGCGGGGTCAAGATCAACATCGTCGACACGCCGGGCCACGCCGACTTCGGGGGCGAGGTGGAGCGTGGGCTCACCATGGTCGACGGCGTGCTGCTGCTCGTGGACGCCTCCGAGGGGCCGCTGCCCCAGACGCGGTTCGTCCTGCGCAAGGCGCTGGAGGCCCGGCTGCCCGTCATCCTCGTGGTCAACAAGGTCGATCGGGCCGACTCCCGCATCGCCGAGGTGCTGGATGAGGTCTACGAGCTGTTCCTGGACCTCGACGCCGACGAGCACCAGATCGAGTTCCCGATCCTGTACGCGAACGCCCGGGCCGGGTGGGCGTCGACCGATCCCGACATCGAGGGCTCGGACCTCAAGCCCCTGTTCGAGACGCTCCTCGAGCACATCCCTCCGCCGCAGTACGAGGACGGGCACCCCCTTCAGGCCTTGGTGACGAACCTCGACGCATCGCCGTACGTCGGCCGGCTGGCGCTGTGCCGCGTGATGCACGGCGTCGTCCGGCGCGGGCAGCAGGTGGCGTGGTGCCGGGCGGACGGCTCGATCGAGCCCGCGAAGATCACCGAGCTGTACGTGACCGAGGCGCTCGACCGCGTGCCCGCCGACGAGGCGGGGCCGGGCGAGATCATCGCCGTGGCCGGCCTGCCCGAGATCACCATCGGCGAGACGCTGGCCGACCCGGACGACCCACGTCCACTGCCCGTCTCGCACTTCGACGACCCCAGCCTGTCGATGACGATCGGGATCAACACGTCGCCGCTCGCCGGGCAGGACGGTGACAAGGTCACGGCCCGCCTGGTGAAGGCTCGCCTGGACCAGGAGATCGTCGGCAACGTCTCGATCCGGGTCCTGCCGACCGAGCGCCCCGACACCTGGGAGGTCCAGGGCCGCGGCGAGCTCCAGCTCGCCGTCCTCGTCGAGATGATGCGGCGTGAGGGGTACGAGCTCACGGTCGGGAAGCCCCAGGTGGTCACCAGGGTGGTGAGCGGGAAGGTCCACGAACCGGTTGAGCGCCTGGCCATCGATGTCCCCGAGGACTACCTGGGCGTGACGACGCAGCTCCTCGCCCTGCGCAAGGGCCGCATGGAGCACATGGTCAACCACGGGACGGGGTGGGTTCGCATGGAGTACCTCGTGCCGGCGCGCGGCCTGATCGGGTTCCGGACCGAGTTCCTCACCGAGACCCGTGGGACGGGGCTCCTGCACCACGTCTTCGAGCGGTACGAGCCCTGGCACGGCGAGCTCCGCACCAGGCCGACGGGTTCGCTCGTGGCCGACCGCGGCGGGATGACCACGTCGTTCGCGCTGCTGAACCTCCAGGAGCGCGGCTCGATGTTCGTGGGGCCGGGCGCGGAGGTCTACGAGGGCATGATCGTCGGCGAGAACAGCCGGTCGGAGGACATGAACGTCAACCCGGCCAAGGAGAAGAAGCTGACCAACATGCGATCCTCGACGGCCGAGGAGCTCGTCAGGCTGATCCCGCCCCGAGAGCTGTCGCTGGAACAGGCTCTCGAGTTCATCCGAGAAGACGAGTGCGCGGAGGTCACGCCGAAGAGCGTCCGCCTCCGCAAGGTCGTCCTGGACCAGACCGACCGGGTGAGGGCCTCGCGCCGCGTGGGCCAAGCGCAGTGACGGTACGGGGTGAAGTCCGTCAGGGGGCGGGTCGTGGAAAGCTGCCCGTGAAGTGCTTTCCCAGGGTCGTGGTCTGCCCCTGGTACGACGAGCCGATCTCGTCGCCGTAGAGCTTCCGCGGCTCCTCCAGCATCCGCTCGAACACCAGCTTGCAAACCGGCTGGCCGGCCTCGATGAGGAACGGGACGTCGTGCGCACGGACCTCGAGCGCGGCCCGCGATCCCACCGACGCGCCGGACGCGTCGTGCCCGAAGCCGGGATCGAAGAACCCCGCATAGTGCGTGCGCAGCTCGCCGTTCGTGGGGTCGTACGCGGTCATTTCCCCGGCGACCGGCGGCGGCACTCGAACGGCCTCGCGTGACATCAGGAGATAGAAGTCCTCGGGCTCCAGGACGAACCCACCGTCCTCCGCCCGAACGGCCTCCCAGTACTGCGCCGGGTCGTGCGCCGTCGAGGTCATGTCCACGAGGTGGCTGTTGTGGCGGGCCCGGAACCCGATCACGCCTTCCGCGTCCGGCATGAGGTCAAGGCTTAGGAAGACCCCGCCCCCCGAGATCCGGAGCTCGTGCTCGGGGAGGGGAACGTCGTGCACGAACAGGATCGGCGTCTGCCGGTGGAGCTCGCGGATCTCCTCGTCGGAGCGCCGCGCGTCGCCGGCGATGAGGCGCAGCTGGTTCAGCGAAAGCCGGGTCCTGACCCGGACCGTGAACGAGAGGGGGACGATCTCCAGCCACAGCTTCCCCCGGTACTGGGGCCGGATGTCGTCGAAGGTCGTGCCGCCGTCCGTGATCACGCGGGTGAACACGTCCAGCCGTCCGGTGGAGCTCTTGGGGTTGGCCCGGGCCCGCACGTTCGCCGGAAGGTTCAGCTCCTCGAGCAGGGGGACGAGGTAGGGGCGGTTCTGCTCGAGGACCCCGCCGTCACGGAGGTCGATCTCGTCCATCACGAAGCCCTCGAGGCGTTCCTCGACCGTCTTCGATCCAGGGAGGAAGCTGCAGCGCAGCCGGTAGGCCCGCTCGCCGAGCCTGAGGTCGAGGCTGGCGGGCTGGATCGACTCCTGCGGGATCGAGTACACGGGAGAGTCGATCACCCGCTCGTGCAGTGCCCGCTCCAGCCACTGGACCGGAAGGACGCCGTTGCTCGGGAGCTCCACCTGTCGTCCGCCTCCGTTCGGGCAGGAAGCCTACCCGCGCCCGACCGGACGGGCTACGGGAGCCGGAGCACGAGGGCGTCGCCCTGCCCGCCGCCGCCGCACAGCGTGGCCGCGCCATACTCCGCACCGCGCCGGCGCATCTCGTGCACGAGCGTCACGACCATCCGCGCGCCGGTGGACCCGAGCGCGTGGCCCAGCGCGACGGAGCCGCCGTTCACGTTCACGACGTCCTCGTCGGCCCCAAGCATCCGGGTGGCGTTCAGCACGACCGAGGCGAAGGCCTCGTTGATCTCGATGACGCCCAGGTCGTGGACGTCCTTGCCCGCCTTCTTGAGCGCCTTGCCGAGCGCGATCGCGGGGACCGTGTGGAGGTAGGCGAACCGCTCGGCGCACATCCCGTACGCCACGATCTCGGCGAGGGGTGTCAGGCCCAGCTCCTCGGCCCGGGCGGCACTCATGACCACCGTGGCGGCGGCGCCGTCCGAGAGCTGGGAGGCGTTCCCCGCGGTGATGGTCCCGCCGGGCCCGAATGCGGGCGAAAGCTTTGCCAGCGACGCCGGGGTGGTATCGGGCCGGATCCCCTCGTCGCGCTCCACTGGGGTGGTCTCGCCGCTGCGGCCGGGAACCTCGACCGGAACGACCTCCTGGGGGAACCTTCCCTCGTCCCACGCGGCTGCCGCCCGCTGATGCGACCGGGCCGCCCACGCGTCCTGGTCCTCGCGCGAGATGCCGAGCGCCGCGTTGACCTCGTCCGAGGACTCGATCATGTGCTGCCCCGTGAACGTCGACCACAGCCCGTCGTGGACCATCAGGTCGACGGCCTCGGCGTCGCCCAGGCGGGCGCCGAACCTCGCGCTCGGCAGCGCGTACGGCGCGTTCGTCATCGACTCCATGCCACCGGCCACGGCCGCCTGGATCTCGCCCACCCGGATCAGCTGGTCGGCGAGGGCGATGGCGGTGAGGCTCGACAGGCACACTTTGTTGATCGTGATGGCGGGGACTTCCTTCGGGATTCCTCCGGCAATGGCGGCCTGCCTCGACGTGATCTGGCCCGCTCCGGCCTGGAGCACGTGGCCCATGAGCACGTAGTCGACGGCGTCCTCCGGGACCCCTGCCCGGCGCACGGCTTCCCGGATCGCCACCGCGCCGAGATCGACCGCGGAGAGGGACTTGTACGCGGCGCCGAACCTGCCGACGGGAGTCCGTACCGCGGAAACGATGACCGAGCGGGCCCTGGTCGACGCCATGAAGCCAGTGTACGCTCGGCCCCCGTCGGGCCCCAGCTGCGCGAGGCCCGAAGGAGGTGCGCCCATGCAACGCACGTCGCTCCTGGTCGTCGGAGCCGGTCCCTACGGCCTCTCCACTGCGGCCCTGGCCCGAGAACGCGGCATCGACTCGGTGCTCGTCGGCCGGCCCATGGGCTTCTGGAAGGAGCACATGCCCGCCGGCATGTTCCTGCGCTCGGGCCCCGACTGGCACCTCGACGCCGGCGGGATCCACACGTTCGAGGCCTTCCTCGAGGACCGAGCCATCGCGGCGGCCGAGGTCGACCCCATTCCGCTCGGTCTGTTCGTCGACTACGCCGAGTGGTTCCAGAGGGCGAAGGGCCTCGAGGTCCGGGAAGACCTCGTGGTGGAGCTGACGAAGCCCGACGGCACGTTCGAAGCGACGCTCGAGAGCGGCGAGACGATCGAGGCCGACGCGGTGGTGGCCGCGCCAGGAATCAGCCAGTTCACGAACCTTCCACCCTGGGCCGGCCGGGTTCCCGAGGGAGTGGGCGTCCACACCTGCGACCTGGTCGAGTTCGAGGGCTTCTCCGGAGCGAGGGTCCTGATCGTCGGGGGGAGGCAGAGCGCGTACGAGTGGGCGGCCCTGATCGGCGAGCACGGCGCCGAGCGCATCGACATCGTCCACCGCCACGACGTCCCCCGGTTCGAGAAGGTCAGCTGGAAGTTCGTGGACGAGTACATCGACCACACGCTCGAGACCCCAGGGTGGTGGCGAAACCTCCCCCAGACCGACCGAGACGCCGTCGCCCGGAAGTTCTGGGAGGTGGGCCGCCTCACGCTGGAGTGGTGGCTGACCCCGAGGCTCGCCGGCGAGAGATTCTGCCGCCACCCCGGAACGGAGGTCGTCGACATCGTGGGAAGCCACGTGGCCCTGTCGAACGGCGAGCGCCTGGAAGTCGACCGCGTCGTCTTCGCCACCGGCTACAGGGCCGATCTGAGCCGCGTCCCCTATCTCCAGGAATTGGACATCCAGACGGCGGACGGCTTCCCGGTGCTGAGCGAGTCCTTCGAGTCAAGCATCCCCGGCCTCCACATCACCGGCTTCGCCGCGACCCGCGACTTCGGCCCCTTCTTCGGCTTCGTCAGGGCCTCCGCGGCCGCAGCCGCGCTGATCGTCAACGATCTGCTCTAGGAGAGGCCTCCGTGGGCTCCCCCAGGATCAGAATTGCAGCTGAACATGGGGAGAGACATGACGAGCCTCGACGAGGCGGTCGCGGGGACGCCGGCGGATCGGGACCGGTACGTCGACTTCCTGCGGGCCACCTCGATCCTGGTCGTGGTCGTGGGGCACTGGATGATCGAGATCATCCGGTGGCGGCACGGGGTCGTCACGGCCACCTCGGCCATCGGGGTGACCTCCGGGCTGTGGCTCGCGACCTGGTTCCTCCAGGTCATGCCGGTCTTCTTCTTCGTCGGGGGATTCTCGAACATCGTCGCCTACGATTCGTACCAGCGGCGAGGGGCGTCCACGTGGTCCTTCGTCAAGAGCCGGCTGGAGCGGCTCCTGCGCCCATCGATCGTCTTCCTGGGCGTGTGGCTGGTCGTCCAGGTGGTCCTGCACCTGGCCGACGTCGGCGCCGCCACCGGCCCGCGGCTGTGGGACGACACGCGGCTCCTGCGCGGCGTCCGCCCGCCCGGGGCGACCATCCCGTTCGGGCCGCTGTGGTTCCTCGGCGTCTATCTGGTGGTGGTCTCGATCAGCCCGCTGACCATCCGGCTGCATCGGCGGTTCGGGCTGTGGGTGCCGGCGCTCATGGTGATCGGGACCATCGCCGTGGACATCGTGGGCTTCGGGTACGGCCACCCCGGGGTTCGCTGGCTGAACGTCGTGTTCGTGTTCCTGCTACCGCACCAGCTCGGGCACTTCTACGGCGACGGGCGGATGCTGCGGTGGCCCAGGTGGACGTTCGCCGCGATGGCCGCCGCCGGGCTCGCGGCGCTTCTCGTCCTGACGAACCCTCCGCTGTTCGAGCTGGTGGGCGGCCATCGGCGCTTCGCGTGGTTCCCGACGATCGGGTACTACCCGAAGAGCCTGCTCGGCACGGACATCGAACCGATCTCGAACGCCTACCCGCCGACCGTGCCGTTCATGGCCATGGCGTTCTGGTCGATCGGCGCCGTGATGCTGCTGCGCGACCGCGCCACGAGGTGGCTCCAGCAGCCGCGTCCGTGGAAGGCCACCATCGTGGTGAACCAGGTGATCATGACCCTGTTCCTGTGGCACATGACCGCCTACCTGCTCGCGATCCTGGCGCTGTGGCCGCTCGGGTTCGGGCAGCAGACCGACAGCACGGCGCGGTGGTGGGCCGAGCGGCCGTTGTGGATCGTCGCGCCCGGCCTGGTCCTGGTCGTCCTCATCGTGGTGTTCGGACGGTTCGAGCGGCCCCGGCGGCGCTCGCGAGCCCCTCGCCACGAGGAACGCGTGGGGACCGGTTAGGCCACGACCACGATGTTGCCGGCCAGCAGGAGCACGGCCCGGGGCTCGGTCGGCTCCAGCAGCGTGCCGTCGCCCGTGGCGGTGACCCGGTGGCGCAGCCCGACCGCCCCCAGGACGTGGCCCGAGCCGGCGAGCGTGAATCTGGGGGCGGACTTCTGGACCAGAGAACCCGTGAGCGTCTCGATCCCCTTCGCGGGGGCCGTGACGTTCACGATGCTCTGGAACTCCCCGTCGTAGGAAGCGATCAGCTTGCCTGCCTTGAACGAGGCGGGATGGGCGAAGTCCGCGCCGGGCGTGCGCTGCAGGTAGATGCTGAGCGGGCCGGAGACCTGGAGTGCGTGGATCGGCTCGTTGATCGAGCGGCCGGTCATGTGCGTGACGCTGTGGAACGTGAACCGCGCGGTGGTCTCGTCACGTCCCCCGTGCCCCGAGAACAACGCGGAGTCGGCGAGGCCGGCGATCCGGGTCACGTATCCGTAGGTCGTGAAGTCCGCGCCGGCCTGCTCGATCTTGATGAGGAGCTCGAGCGCGTCCTCGTTCTCGGGGGCCACGCCCACCTGGCCACGTGGCGCGCGACCCGCGGCGGCCGCTCTCGCGCCACCGAGCGAGAGGCCGGCGACGGCGGCGCCGCCTCCCGCCAGCAGCGCCCGGCGGCTGACCCTTCCGGAACCGGAGTGGGTGGTGTCTTCGGCCATGACGGTCTCCCCCTGGCAGACGGCGGGCGACGTTCCAGCGGGTGGATTCTGTCGATACGAGGGGTGCGGGGCAACCCGGGGTGGCACTATCCTCCGCCGGGGCATCCGTGATCGATATACAGAAGACGGCGGAGAACGCTGATCCCGATGCCGACCGGGATCGGCTCCTGGCGATGCTGGATTCGGTGGCGCATTTGTGGATCGAGCGGGCCGCGCCCGTCGAGATCGAGATCGCCCGGTCGCCGCGCGACCGGGACGCCGTCTACCGGCACCGCTACGAGGTGGTGATGGAGCACGGATGGGCGCGGCCCCAGGACTTCCCCGACGGGATCGAGCGCGATCACTTCGACGACGACGCCATCCAGGTGGTGGCCCGGGACGGTGCCACGCTGGTCGGCTCGTCGCGGGTCGTGCTCCCGGTGCCCGGGCGCCTGCTCCCGACCGAGGAAGCCTTCGACATGGGCATCGAGCCGGCGGGCCGCGTCGCCAACTTCGACCGAACCCTCGTCCTTGCTCCACACCGCACCTCGGACCATCGCATCCTGGGGGGTGTGATCGCGCGCAGCTGGCTGGAGGCGCGATCGGGGGGCTTCTCGCTCTGTTGCGGGATCGTCTCGGCGGACATGCTTCGTCGGTACCGGGAGCTCGGGATCGAGCTCGCGGTCCTCGGTCCGGCCCGACGCCACTGGAACGAGGACCGGTTCCCGATCAGGTTCGGGGTCGAGCTGAGTCCCTGATCGAGGGTCAGGGAACCAGCCGGTAGAAGCGCCAGAACTCCGTCTCGATGGGGAGCACCTCCACATCGCGGAATCCCGCCTCGAGCGCGTAGGAGCGCAGTGTGTCGGGGCGCATGACCGCGCCGGTGGCCCTCGTCTCCGGGTCTCCCATGGCGTCGGGGAGGCAGCCGACGACGCTCCACCCGTACACGTAGCGCTCGCGGTCGCCGGCCGGCACGGCGAGCACGTCGCCGACCAGCTCGTCGGCCACCAGCGCCCACCCGTCCTCGTCGAGGAGGGACCGGGCCGCCCGGAGGGCCTCGACCGGACGGGCCATGTCGTGCAGCGCCTCGAAGATCGTGGCCAGGTCGAAACGACCGGAGAACCCCGGGTCGGCGGCGTCGGCCGCACGGAACGTGACGCGATCGGCCACGCCCTCGGTGTCCGCGTTCCTGGCCGCCTGCTCGATCGCGGCCTCGTCGAGGTCGAACCCCTGCACGGTGATCTTCGGATACGCCTTCGCCATGGCGATGCTGGACCAGCCGGTGCCGCACGCGATGTCGGCGACGCGGGCGGGAGGATCGGACGACAGCCGAGCGTGCACCTCAGGGATGGAGGGAAGCCACGCCTTCCCCAGGAGGTTCACGAATCGGGGGCGATTGAAGTCCGCCCTGCCCTCGGGCCCCCACGACAGCGGCGGGATCCCGCCACCGGTGCGGAAGGCCTCGGTCAGCTCGGGGAGGCGCCGCCCCGCGCGGACGATGTCGACCGCCTTGTGCGCCGAGAACCACAGGCTGTCCCGGTCGACGAGCACCTCGACGTGGTTCGGGGGCAGGAGATAGCGGCGCTCCGCCGACGACGCGGAGGGGTCCTCGACCTCGAGGAAGCCCGCCACGGCCTGGTGCTCGAGCCACTCGCGGACGTACCGCTCGGCGGTGTGGGTCCGTTCCGCCAGCTCGGCCGAGGTCGCCGGGCCGCCCTCGGCCAGCGCCCGGTACAGCCCCAAGCGCTCGCCCAGGTAGACGACGTAGAGGTCGAGCGCGGCCATCTCGGCCTGCCGAAGCCGCTCCGCGAGCGGGTCCGGCGCGCCGCCACCGGTCGGGGAATCGGACATGGCTGGGCGAGGGTATCCGTCAGGTGGCCTGGCCCGCCGGCAGCCCGCGCGCGAACGCGTGCGAGGCCCGGAGGACGGCCCACACGACCTCGAGCTCGTCGGCATCCCGCGGCCCGAACACCATCAGGGCGGTCGGCGGCATCACGCCCATGCGGGCCAGCGGGTGCAGCTCACCCCATCCCTTCCGCTCGAGCCCGGCGGCCGCCTCCGCGGGCAGCGCGAGGTGGAGGCTGCCGTCGTAGGGGGGGTGCAGATGCGCGAACTCCGTCCCGACCATGAACGCCTCCGGCGGCCCGTTGGCAAGAGCCTCGTCCAGGAGAAACGCCCGCGCCCCCGGCACCGAGACCCCGCTCCGGCCGACCCGGACCCCTTCCAGGCCGGCGGCCCGCTGGAACACCGCTTCCTGCATCTCGGGCGGCGCGTTCTGGCTGAGCTGCTGGTGTGGCATGGCGGGCCCGGTCTCCGGGGCCGGCCCCGCACGCGGCGGCGGCGAGGCCATCGCGTCGATGAGCTCGTCGGGCATCTCACGCCGAGCCTACAGTGGAAGCCAATGGACCTCCCTCGAGTCGTGGTCACGTACCGCGCCGACCAGGACATCCGGCAGGCGATCGACGAGGGGCTCGGCGGTGCGGGCTCGGTGGTGTTCCTCGCGGACCTCGCGCCGGGTGAACGTGTCGCGGCCCTCGAGGGCGCCGACGCCGTGCTGGCGTGGAACCTCGACGCAGAGCTCCAGCCCGACGAATTCAAACACCTCGGCAGGGTCGGGCTGATCCAGTTCGTCTCCGCGGGCGCCGATCACATCCCGTTCGATCGGCTCCCATCCCGCGTCCCCGTGGCCACGAACGTCGGCGCGTACGCCGCGCCGATGGCGGAGCACGTCCTCGCGATGGCGCTGGCCCTGGCCAAGCGCCTGCCGCAGCAGCACGCCAAGCTGGCCCGCGGCGAGTTCGACCAGCGGACCCTGACCAAGGCCGTCCGCGGCTCGGTCGTCGGCATCCTGGGGTTCGGCGGGATCGGCCAGGCCTGCGCCGACCTGTTCGATGCGCTCGGCGCGAGCATTCACGCGATCAACCGATCGGGTCGGACCGACAGGCCCGTCGAGTTCGTCGGGACGCTCGACGACCTCGACACGGTCCTCCGGGCCGCCGACGTCCTGGTCATCTCGATCCCGCTCACGCGCGCGACCCGCGGCCTCGTCGGCCGCCGCGAGCTCGACCTGATGAAGCCCGACGCGATCCTGGTGAACGTGGCCCGCGGCGCGATCGTGGACGAGGCCGCCCTGTACGAACACCTCCGCGACCGCCCGGAGTTTTCCGCCGGCATCGACGCCTGGTGGGACGAGCCGCAGGGTGACGACGAACCGTTCCGGACCGCGTACCCCTTCCTCGACCTGCCGAACGTGCTGGGCTCGCCCCACAACTCCGCGCTGACCCCGGGCGCGACCGTCGAGGCGAACCGCCGAGCCGCCCAGAACGTGCTCCGCCACCTCCGAAGCGAACCGGTCGCAGGGCCGGTCCGCCCCGAGGACTACGCGGGCTCGAGAGGCTAGGCGGAAGCCCTCCGGAGGCTGGCCGGCGCGAAGTGGCTCCAGCTCATCCACTTCGGGAAGGCGCGCGTCATCCGAGGAATGCCCTCGACCGAGATCCGTCCGGCCGCGATCTCGTCGCCCAGGGTCGTGCGACCCATGTATACCTGGGGACCTGGGCGACGAGGCCGTCGGCACGATTGCGGAACACGGTGTCCGGAAGCCGGCCGGGCTGTCCAAGGTCCTCCTGACCCGGCTGGGGGGAGCGGCGGCCAGGGTGCCGGAGGACGCCATGGCCTTCAGCCACCGGCAGGCCCGCTACATCATCAACATCAACGGGATGGGGCCCGACCCGGCGGGCCGGGAGCGGTTGATCGGGTGGACCCGAGAGTTCTGGGACGCCGTGCAGCCGTTCTCGTTCGGGGGCGTGTACGTGAACTTCCTGGGGCAGGAGGGAGAGGACCGCGTCCGCGCCGCGTACGGCGAGGCGAAGTTCGAACGGCTCGTGGAGCTGAAGCGGCGCTACGACCCGGAGAACTTCTTCCGGCTGAACCAGAACATCAGGCCGTAGCGCCGGCCGGGTTCGTCAGGCCTCGATCTCGAGCGTGACCGGCACCTCGCGCTGCGCGGCGTCGCACACGGGGCAGCGGTCCTTGCCGCGCTCGATCACCGCGCGAAGCTGCTCGGACGACGCGCCGGGAGCGCTCGCCCGCACGTGCACCCGCATGGACAGGGGGCCCGCCGGGACCGACTCGTCCATTCCCAGGATCCCGTGGTCGTCCGACTCGCTGTCCACGGTCACCTCGAGCGCATCGAGCGACAACCCCTCGCGGGCCGCTTCCATGGCGATCAGGGTGGCCACACAGCTCGCCATCGCGGCCCGGAACATCCAGCCGGCCGACGGCGCGGCGTCACCGCCCCCCACCGACGCGGGCATGTCGCTGACCACGGAGGCGCCGTCCGGGCCGTCGACCCGGACCCGAAGGCCCTCCTCGACGACCGCCGTCGCCGCCGAGTCCGTGTAGCGAGCCTCGTCCGGGTGCTCGCTCAGATACCGGACGGCGTTCTCCATCGCCGAGCGGATGTCCTCCGGCGCGGCCATCACACCAGGCCCTGGTCGAGCATGGCGTGGGCGACCTTCTTGAACCCGGCGATGTTGGCGCCGTTCACGTAGTTGCCGGGCGTCCCGTACTCGTCGGCCGTCTCGCGGCACTGCTTGTGGATGGCCTTCATGATGTCCTTCAGGCGGTGGTCGACCTCCTCGCGGCCCCAGCTGATGTGCAGCGCGTCCTGCGACATCTCCAGTCCCGACACGGCGACGCCGCCCGCGTTCGCGGCCTTGCCGGGCCCGTACAGGATGCCGGCCGCGACGAACTGCTCGACGCCCTCGGGGACGGTCGGCATGTTGGCGCCCTCGGCCACCACGAACACGCCGCCGTTCAGCAGGTTGGCCGCGTCCTTCGCGTTGATCTCGTTCTGCGTCGCCGAGGGGAACGCGCACTCCGCCGGGATCGCCCACAGCGGACAGGCGTCGGACGTCGCGTCGTGAGGGATGAAGGTCGCCCGCGGGAACCGCTCCACGTACTCGCTGACGCGGCCGCGGCGCACGTTCTTCAGGTCCATGGTCCAGGCCAGCTTCTCGTTGTCGATGCCGTCCGGGTCGTGCACGATCCCCCCGGAGTCGGACACGGTGACCGGCTTCGCCCCCATGTGCAGCAGCTTCTCGATGGTGTACTGCGCCACGTTGCCGGCGCCGGACACCAGGCAGGTCTTCCCCTCGAGCGAGTCGTCGCGCGAGGACAGCATCTCGTGCGCGAAGTAGACGGCGCCGTAGCCAGTGGCCTCGGGCCGGATCAGCGAGCCGCCCCACCCCAGGCCCTTTCCCGTCAGCACACCGGTGAACTCGTTGCGGATGCGCTTGTACTGGCCGAACAGGTAGCCGATCTCCCGGGTCCCCACGCCGATGTCGCCGGCCGGGACGTCGGTGTTCGGCCCGATGTGCCGCTGGAGCTCGGTCATGAAGGACTGGCAGAACCGCATGACCTCGGCGTCGCTCTTGCCGTGCGGGTCGAAGTTCGAGCCGCCCTTCCCGCCGCCCATGGGCAGCCCGGTCAGCGCGTTCTTGAAGACCTGCTCGAACGCGAGGAACTTCAGCAGGCCGAGGTACACGCTGGGGTGGAAGCGCAGGCCGCCCTTGTAGGGGCCGATGGCGCTGTTCATCTCGATGCGGTAGCCGCGATGGATCTGGATCTCGCCCGCGTCGTCCAACCAGGGGACGCGGAACATGATCACGCGCTCCGGCTCGATCATGCGCTCGAGGATCTTCGCGTCGCGGTACTCGGGGTGTCGGTCGAGGATGAGCTCGACCGACTCGGCTACCTCCCGTACGGCCTGATGGAACTCGACCTGGCCCGGGTCCCTGGCCTTCACGTGCTCCATCAAGGCGTCCACGTAGACGCTCATAGCTGTTCCTCCTCGTCCCTCACCCGTCGTGCGCCGGGAGACAGTATCTCCATCGGCATCCAGCTGCGAGGAGTCCACACGTCATGCCCCTTGCGACACGTGGACGCGAGCCGCATGCTTCGCGCCGTGACACTGGAGCTTGACGAGCTGCTCCGCGAGCAAGCGATCAGCCATGTCAACGCCCTCGCCGAGCGGTCGGGTGGACTCGTTCGTCGTGCGGAGCTCGAGGAGTTCACTTTCGAGGGCACCCGCATTCCGCTGATCGCTCGCCAGCAGGGAATTTGGAAACCGCGGCAGCTGCCCGCCGCGCTCAGCATCCTCACCACCTGGACCAGGCCGGGCCACCCACCGCCATATGACGATGACATCGGACCGGACAACTACCCACGCTACAAGTGGCGGGGAACCGATGCCGGGCATCCCGACAACGTTGCCCTCCGGCGGGCGATGGAGCTGGGCAGAGCGCTCATCTGGTTCATCGGTCAGGCGCCCGGGGTGTTCACGCCGCTCGCGCCGGTGTGGCTGGCGGACGAGGAGCCGTCCGCGCAGCAGTTCGTGGTGGCTCTTGATGAATGGATGCATCGGGGCTGGAAGCGCGACCTGGCTGTGGCCACGCAATTCGATCCAGTGCGCCGCTACGCGCAGGTCGTCGTGCGTGCTCGGTTGCACCAGCGGCCCTTCCGAGACCGGGTGCTCCTCGCGTACGGCTCGCAGTGTGCGCTCTGCCGCCTTCGCCACCTGCGGCTGCTCGATGCCGCGCATATCAAGGAAGACAGCGATGGCGGTGAGCCGGTGGTGACAAACGGCATGGCCATGTGCGCCATACATCACCGAGCGTTCGACGCTCACGTCCTTACCGTTCGGCCCGACTACCACGTGGAGGTCAGCCCGAAGGTCCTCGTCGAGCACGACGGTCCCACGTTGCAGTACGCTCTCCAGAGCCTCCACGGCGAGTCGATCATCCTGCCGAAGCATCGCACCGAACGCCCGAGCCCGGAGTTGCTGGAAGAGCGCTACGAGCGCTTCCGCCTCGCCGTCTGACGCCCCGACGCGAGCACCAAGCGGAAGCGACTCGGTCGAGCGAAAGGTCCGGCGTCCCCTGTATGCGACGATGCCGACACGAAGAGGCGGACAGGGGCACTCCCGTGGGCCGTCCTGGTTGCCACCACGGTGTTGCTGGGCCTTGCCGGGCCCGAGGCTCGGGCGGCGCATCCGGGGGCGAACGGACGGATCGCTTGGTCCAGCGGGCGGACCGACGAGCTCGACATCTGGAGCATGACCACGGCCGGGAAGGGCCGGAAGCGGCTCACGAAGGCGCTCAGGGTCGAGGAGGGCGCCGAGTACAGCCCGGACGGGACGATGATCGCCTTCTACCGCCGTACGGGGCCGGGCGACATCTATGGAGCTGCCGGCGACATCTTCGTGATGGACGCGGACGGCTCGGGGCTGCGGCGGCTGACCTCCGGGCCCGCCGACGACGAGGACCCCTCCTGGTCGCCGGGCGGGGACGAGATCGTGTTCTCCCGGGTCACGAAGGGCAATCCCGGCGACCTGTGGGTGGTGAACGCGAGTGGTGGGGGAGTGCATCGGCTGGTGCACCTGCCGGGCCGAGACATCATGCCGTCGTGGTCGTCGACCGACGTCATCGCGTTCACCAGCCTCCGGACGGGCAACGGCGATCTGTACTCGATCGAGCCCGACGGGACCGTCTTGACGCGGATCACGAAGAAGCCGACCCCGGACCTCGCCACCGACTGGGATCCGGACGGGTCGCGGCTGGTGTTCTTCACGGACTCCTCGAAGCTCTCCGAGCGCGAGCTGTGGTGGATCCGGGGCGACGGGACCCACCTCACCCGCCTCACCGACAACGACGTGCACGACGCCTACCCGGCGTGGGCCCCCGACGGGAGGCGCATCGCGTTCCAGCGCGACGTCGTCACGAACGGGCTCGACTTCTTCGACATCTGGACGATGAAGCCGAACGGTACGGGGCTGAAGCGGCTCACGAAAGACGGTTTCCTCGACGGCGAGCCCACATGGCAACCGGTCTAGAGGGCCGGGCGCGACGCTTCCCACCAGCACAAACGTCCGAACTTGAGCGTGCTCCGCTCAGGTTTGCGCCTCCTGCGGAATAGGCACGGGCCGGCGGCTGTTGATCGTTCTAGTCATCGCAGAACCGTGCGCGCATTGGAGAGGAAATGGCTGAACAGCTGGATAGGAACATCCTGCCTCTGTTGCCGCTGACGAGCGGCGTCGTGCTGCCCGGCATGGTGGTCACGCTCACCCTCGAGACGGAGGACGCCCGTGGGGCCGCCGAGGCGGCCCGGTCGCACGACGGCCATCTGCTGCTGGTGCCACGGGTCGGCTCGCGCTACGCGACGGTCGGCACCGTCGCCCAGATCGAGGACATCGGCCGGCTGCCGAACGGGATGGAGGCCCTGATCATCCGGGGCCTGCACCGGACGGTCGTGGGCACCGGCGTGGCCGGGACCGGCGACGCCACGTGGGTCAGCATCACCGACGCGATCGAGACGAACGAGGACACCCCACGTGCCCAAGAGCTCGCCCGCGAGTACCGTGCCATCGCCGAGAACATCGTGGAGTCCCGCGGCGTCCCGCAGGTCGCCGAGTTCCTCCGGGGCATCGACGAGCCCGGCGCGCTCGCCGACACGGCCGGCTACTCGCCCGACCTCACCATCGAGCAGAAGGTCCAGATCCTCGAGCAGCTGGACGTGGAGAAGCGCCTCGAGACCGTCCTGGAGTGGGCGAAGGAGACCCTGGCCGAGGTCGAGCTGAAGGACAAGGTCCGCCGCGACGTCGCGGAGAACATGGACAAGCGGCAGCGCGAGTTCCTGCTCCGGGCGCAGATGGAGGCCATTCGCAAGGAGCTCGGCGAGGACTCCGAGGAGAACATCGTCGAGGAGTACCGGACCAAGATCGCCGACGCCGGCATGCCCGACGACGTCCGCCAGCAGGCGGAGCGGGAGCTGGGCCGGCTGGAGCGGACCTCCGAGCAGTCGCCCGAGTACGGCTGGATCCGGACCTACCTCGACTGGCTCGTCGAGCTGCCGTGGGACGTCCGGACCGAGGACAACCTGGACATCACCGAGGCCCGGCGGATCCTCGACGAGGACCACACGGGCCTGGAGGACGTGAAGGACCGGATCATCGAGTACCTGGCCGTGCGGAAGCTCCGCCAGGAGCGCGGGCTGGGCGCGGCGACCGGCCGCGGCTCCGGCGCCATCCTCACGCTGATCGGCCCGCCGGGCGTCGGGAAGACGTCGCTGGGCGAATCCGTGGCGCGAGCGCTGGGCAGGAAATTCGTCCGCATCTCGCTGGGTGGCATCCACGACGAGGCCGAGATTCGCGGCCACCGGCGCACCTATGTCGGCGCGCTGCCGGGCCGGATCGTGCGGGCGCTGAAGGACGCCGGCACGAAGAATCCGGTGATGATGCTGGACGAGATCGACAAGGTCGGCGCGGACTGGCGGGGCGACCCATCGTCGGCGCTGCTCGAGGTCCTGGACCCGGCGCAGAACCACACGTTCCGTGACCACTACCTCGACGTCGACCTCGACCTCTCGGAGGTGCTGTTCATCGCCACCGGCAACGTGGCCGAGACCATCCCCGGGCCGCTGTACGACCGGATGGAGGTCATTCGCCTCGACGGATACACGGAGGACGAGAAGGTCGCCATCGCCCGCGACCACCTGCTGGGACGGCAGGTCGAGAAGAACGGCCTGTCGGCCGACGAGGTCGTCGTGACCGACGAGGCCCTGCGCGCCGTGGTCGGCGACTACACGCGCGAGGCCGGCGTGCGGAACCTGGAGCGCGAGCTGGGGAAGGCCCTGCGGAAGGTCGCCACCCGCGTCGCCTCCGGTGACGTGACGCCGCCCGTGACGATCGACGAGGGCGACGTCCGCGAGTACCTGGGGCGCCCGAAGTTCTTCTTCGAGGCCGCGGACCGCACGTCCGTGCCCGGTGTGGCCACGGGCCTCGCGGTCACGGGAACCGGCGGCGACGTGCTGTTCATCGAGGCCTCGGTCATGGAGGGCGAGCCCGGGCTCACGCTGACCGGGCAGCTCGGCGACATCATGAAGGAGTCGGCGCAGATCGCGCTCTCCTACGTGCGCTCGCACGCGGCGGAGCTCGGCATCTCAGACCCCGAGGCGCTGAACGGGCGGTTCCACGTGCACGTGCCGGCGGGCGCGGTGCCGAAGGACGGGCCCAGTGCGGGCGTGACCATGACCACGGCGCTGGCGTCGCTGCTCTCCGGCCGGCCGGTGAAGGCGACGGTGGGCATGACCGGCGAGGTCACGCTCCAGGGCCGGGTCCTCCCGATCGGCGGGGTGAAGCAGAAGGTCCTCGCCGCCCACCGGGCCGGCCTGAAGGAGGTCATCCTCCCCAAGCGCAACGAGGGCGACCTCGAGGACGTCCCCGAGCAGGTCCGGGCGGACATCGAGTTCCACATCGCCGAGTCCATCGACGACGTCCTCGGCTGGGCGTTGGAGCTGGAAGCAGAGCCTGCGGGCATCGCGGCCGCCTGAGCTCGATCTGCGCCCTGAGGCTGGGACACTTCCGGGCGCATGATCACCCTCTCGGTCCAGACCGCCCGGCGCCTGGCGATCAACGCGCAGTTGCTGGGCGACCCCCGTCCTGCTTCGATGCTGGGGGTCGTCGAGCACCTCGGGGGGCTCCAGATGGACCCCATCGCCGCGGTGGCCCGCTCCGAGCGTCTGATCCTGTGGAGCCGGCTCGGCCACTACGACGTGGCGGAGCTCGAGCGGGCGCTGTTCGAACGTCGCGAGCTGTTCGAGTACTGGGCCTTCATCCTGCCGAGAAGTGATTTCCCCATCCATCGCGAGGCAATGCGGCGGCACGCCCGCGGCCTGGCCGGCACCCCCGCTCGGGCGCGGTTCGTGAACGAGTGGATGGCGGCGAACGCGTCCTTCCGCCGGCATGTCCTGGGGCGGCTCCGCCGCGAGGGCCCGCTGCGGTCGCGCGACATCGAGGATCGAGCGGTCGTCCCGTGGCCGAGCGGCGGTTGGAACGAAGGCAAGAACGTCGGTCGGATGCTCGAGATCCTGTGGGACCGGGGCGAGATCGCCACGGTCGGACGGGACGGCTCCGAGCGTGTGTGGGACCTCGCCGAACGGCGATACCCGCTCGAAGAGCCCCGGTTGTCGCAGCGCGAGGTGGCGCGGCGCCTGGTCGAGGGGCAGCTTCGCGCGAAGGGGATCGCGCGAGCGGGCGAGCTCGGGTTCGGCTTCGGCGGGCGGCAGCCGGGGTCGGAGCGGGCGCTGCGCGAGGCCCAGCGGGGCGGCATCGCGGTCCCGGCCCGTGTGGAGGGGCTGCGAGCGGAGTTCGTGGCACATGCCCCGACCCTGGAACGTGAGTTCGTGCCGCGGACCACGCTGCTCTCGCCGTTCGACAGGGTCGTCTGGGATCGGCGCCGCACGGAGGAGCTGTTCGATTTTCGCTTCCGTCTCGAGATCTACGTGCCCGCCGCGGAGCGCCGGTTCGGCTACTACGTGCTGCCGATCCTGCACGGTGACAGGCTGATCGGACGGATCGATCCGCAATTCGACCGGGTGGCCAAGCAGCTGCGGATCGCGGCTGTGTACGCCGAAGCGGATGCTCCCGCGGGCGCCGCGGCACCGATTGGCGCCGCGATCTCCGAACTGGCCCGCTGGCTCGGCGCCCGAGAGGTCTCCTTCGGCCGCCGGATGCCGGTGCGATGGCGGTCCGCTCTGGCTCGCGGCGGCGCGCGGTGAGCCGGTGGCTCGTCGACGGCATGAACGTCATCGGGTCGCGCCCGGACCGGTGGTGGAACGACCCGGACCGAGCGATGCACCGCATGGTCGAGACGCTCCGAGCGTTCGCGGCGCGCACGGGCGACGAGGTCACGGTGGTATTCGACCGGAAGCCGCGCGACATGGAACCGGGCGACCACGCGGGCGTCGAGGTGGCCTTCGCCCGCCGTCGGGGGCGCAACGCGGCGGACCACGAGATCGTGGTGATGGTCTCGGAGGCGGACGACCCCTCCGCGATCCGCGTCGTGACCTCGGACGCCCGTCTCGCGGAGCGCGTGCGCGACCTCGGCGCCACCGTCACGTCCTCCGGTTCCTTCCTCCGCCACCTCGAGGAGCGCTGAACCGCGAGGCTACGAGGTGTTGACCAGAAGCCAATTGCTGATCAGCTGGGTCCGGTCAACAAACTCCAGTTCCGCCACCTCGATCCGCGCGTCCTCACATATCGAAGGGAGGTCGCGTTCGAAGCGCTCGAACCGGCGCCAGATGGTCGTTCCCCCGGGGATGTCCGTCCGTCTCGAGTTCGTCCGCAGCCAGCCTCGAACTCTCGCGACAGCTTGACGGGGCTGGTCCCCATGGGAGGCGATGTCCTGCCCCGCGATGTCGGAAATGAAGCGCTGGTAACGGTACGGCTCGCGGTCAAGGATCAGGCACGCCTTGAGCCGGTCTCGCCTGGTTCCGTAACGCTTGCACCCCAGGAACAGTCCCAGCTCTAAGGGCATGTCGAAACGCGGAAGCCCGTCCTCGCTCTGCTGGGTGCGTGAAATGTCGTGGATGCCGTACCGACTTTCGCGAATGATGCGCGCGATCTTGTCGAATCGGTTCTCGGCCGAATCCGCGACCTCGAGTGCCGATCGAGCGTAGAACCCACAATCATGGATCGCGAAGACCAAGGCTTCGAACATAGGCCGGTATGCGGCATCGAGCGGGCAATTGACGAAGACGTTGTCCTCGTAGCCTGCCGCCGACGCCGCTGAGCTATGCGGTCTTCCGGGAGACCTTGGCAACGGCCTGTCTCACTTGCTTCGCCGTGAGACGCCCGTATCGGCGCGACGTCTTGATGGTTCGCTTCGAGGAGCTGGTGCGTTTGCCCGTGGAGGACTTCGTGCTCATCGTCCACACAGTGTAGTGGGCTCCTGAGGCGTCGCGCTGTGAACTGGATCACACCTGCGAGCGGGCCCGGTCCATCCGAGGGCCGGCCTCGCTCGTGTTCGGTGGGCTGATCAGGCGGCCGGGGCGACCGGGCCCTTCATCGCGCGCTCCAGCGCATCCCCGTACTCCTGCACCGGGAAGATCGGGCGGAAGACCGGGTCGGCCGCGCCACCCCAGGTCAGGAGGTACATGAGCTCGGCCGTGTCGGCCTCGGTCTCGAGGTCCACGATGAGGAACACCTAGCGCCGCGTGGGCACCCCGTACACGGCCTCCGGGTGGAACCGGTCCCCGATGTAGGCGAACAGCGCCCCGGGCCCGCCCGCGGCGTCGATGCGGTCCGCTCCCTCGACCGACGGCGTGATCTCGACCAGGTACTTCATGCCGGCCTCCATTCTCTTCCCGCAGATACTCCAACTTGGAGCATCCAGAACCGGTGGCGCGCATCCTACTCCAAGTTGGAGTATTGTCAAGTCCGACATGAGGGAGTTGACGACCACGTCGTACGCGCTGCTGGCCCACCTCGCCGTGCGTTCCTGGTCGGCGTACGACCTCGCGCAGCAGATGACCCGGGGCCTCGACGTCGTGTGGCCGCGGGCGGCCGCCGGCATCTACGAGGAGCCGAAGAACCTCGCCGCTCACGGCCTGGCTCGAGCCAGGCGCGAACGCGTGGGGAACCGGACCCGCACCATCTACCAGATCACGCCGAGGGGGCGCCGCGCCCTCGGCGAGTGGCTGGGCCGCGAGTCGGCGCCGCCGCGATCGGAATCCGAGGCCCTGCTCAAGGTGATCTTCGGGGAGCAGGGGACGAAGGCCCAGCTGCTCGGGACGATCCGGGGGGTCGCGGCAGACATGGAGCGGCTCCGGGCCCGCCACATGCGCCAGCTCCAGGGGTACCTCGACCGGGGCGGTCCCTTCCCCGAGCGATGGCACGTCATCGGCGTGGGTGTTCGAGCGCTCCTGATGCAGCTCCACGCGTGGGAGGAGTGGGCCCGGTGGGCCGAGGCCGAGGTCAAGGGCTGGAGGTCGACACGGCCGCAGGGCACACGTGGCGCCGAGCTGATTCGCGAAGCCGTCGAACGGTACGGGGCCCCCTCCGGAGGACGTCGAGGAGGGCTAGAGGGGTCAGAGCTGCTGGCCTAGACTCTGCGCGCCATGGCCCAGGCCTGCCGCGCGTGCGGAACCGAGAACCCCGACGTCGCCAGGTTCTGCCTGGCCTGCGGCGCGGCGCTGGCCGGCGAACGGCCGGTGCGACGGGAGCGCAAGTTCGCGGCCGCGCTGTTCGCGGACCTCGTCGGATCCACGTCGCTCGGGGAGCGCGAGGACCCGGAGATCGTGCAGACCCTGGTCGGGGGGACGTTCCGCAGGCTGACCGAGGAGGTCGAGCGGTACGGCGGGATCGTGGACAAGGTGATGGGCGACGCGATCCTCGCGATCTTCGGTGTGCCGGCGACCCACGAGGACGACCCGGAACGAGCGGTGCGCGCCGCCCTCGAGATGCAGGCCGTGCTGGCCGAGCTGAACCGGGCTGTGGAGGCCGAGGGGCGGCCCGGGCTGGCCATGCGTATCGGGGTCGAGGCCGGCGAGGTGCTCGTGCACCTGGAGCGCGAGGCCGGCCTGGCCGACCGGATGCTGACCGGCGACGCCGTCAACACCGCCGCCCGGCTCCAGGCCGCCGCGGAGCCCGGCCGGATCGTGGTGGGCCCGACCGTCTACGCGTCGACCCGGGCGGTCGTGGACTATCGGGAGCTGGCGCCGCTCCAGCTGAAGGGGAAGGCCGAGGCCGTGCCGGCCTGGGAGGCCGTCGCCGTCAAGGCCCGGCGCGGCGGGGAGCGGGCACCGCTCGGCCTGGAGGCGCGCCTGGTGGGCCGGGACGAAGAGATGAGCTTCCTGAAGGACACCTTCCACCGGGTGCGGGGGGAGGGCCGCCCCGGCCTGGTCACGGTCATCGGGCCGGCCGGCGTGGGGAAGTCCCGACTGGTGTGGGAGTTCCAGAAGTACGTCGAGGGGCTCCCCGACGGCGTGACGTGGCGGAAGGGCCGCTGTCTCGCGTACGGCAACCTCCCCTATTCGGCGCTCGTCGACGCGGTGAAGGCCGAGTGCGGCATCCTGGAGGACGACCCCCCGCAGGTGGTCGAGGACAAGGTCGGGGACGCCGTCGAGGCGCTTTTCGGCGCGCGAGACGAAGCACCGCACGTCCGGGCCCTGGTCCGGGCGACGCCGGTGCAGGTCGCCGACCGCGACGACCTGTTCGAGTCATGGCGACGGCTGCTCGAGCGGATGGCCGCCCGGCAGCCGCTCGCCCTCGTCCTGGAGGACATCCACTGGGCGGACGAGGGGCTGTTCGACTTCGTCGACCACGTGGCCGACCTCGCCGTCGGGCCGCTGCTGGTCCTCACCATCGCCCGGCCGGAGCTCCTCGACCGGCGGCCCATGTGGGGAGGTGGGAAGCGGAACTACGCGGCCATCTCGCTCGACGCCCTGACCCGGGACGAGAACGCGGCCATGCTCCGCGACCTGCTGGGCGACGCGCTCCCCGGGGACGTGCTCCTGGCGGTGGTCGAACGCGCGGAGGGCAATCCGCTGTTCACCGAAGAGATGGTCCGCTCGTTCATGGACGTCGGGGTGCTGCGGCCGCTGGCGGGCTCCGGGTGGGAGCTGGCCCGGGAGCCCACGGAGATGGAGCTTCCGCGCTCCATCCACGGGCTCATCGCCACGCGCCTCGACTCCCTGCCGGGCGAGGAGAAGGCCCTGCTCCAGGACGCCGCGGTGATCGGGCGGTTCTTCTGGCCGGGCGCGGTGGCCCATCTGGGAGCACGGGATGCGGGGGAGGCCCGCGCCCTGCTGGGACGGCTTCGGGTGAAGGAGCTCATCGTCCCGCGGGAGCCGTCGTCGTTCGCCGGCGAGGCGGAGTTCGGCTTCCGGCACGTGCTGATCCGCGACGTGGCATACGACTCGCTGCCGAAGGCGCTGCGGGCGGCGAAGCACGAGGAGGTGGCGCGATGGGCGGAGGAACGAGCCGGCGAACGCGCCCCCGAGATCGCCGGGCTGCTGGCCACGCACCACGGCGAGGCCGTCCGCTACCTGACGGAGCTCGGGGAGAGCGGGGAGGACCTCGCGCGGGCCCAGGCCGCCGCATGCCGGTGGGCGCGGGCCGCCGGGGAGCGGGCGGAGTCGCTGTGGGACGTGACCGAGGCCGTGCGCTGGTACCGGGTCGCGATCGACCTGGCCGAGCCGGCGGGGCTCGAGTCTGTCGAACGGGCCCGGCTGTGGGACGCGCTGGCGCGGTCGGGGGAGAGCAGCCTCCCGATCGGCGAGGTGATCGAGGCCCTCGATCAGGCGCGGGTCCGCTACGAGGAGCTGGGCATGTCCGCCGAGATCGGCAGCGCGGAATCCCGGCTGGCCCTGGCCGTCCTGAGCGCCGGACGGTTCGACCTCGTGATGCAGCATCTGGAGCGTGCCCTCGCCCACCTGGAGCCGCTGGGCGACAGCCTGGACCTCGCCAGGGCGCTCTCCCTTCGCGGCCAGGTGCTGTCGATCATGGAGCGACACGACGAAGCCGAGGCGACGTTCCGACGGGCGACGGGGATGGCCGAGCAGATGGTGGACCCCGCACTCGAGGCGGACGCCCGCGGGTCCCTCGGGGCGGCCCTGTCGGGCCAGGGCCGGTGGCGCGAGGCCATCCCGCTGCTGGAGGAGGGGTACGACTTTTCGGTCCGCACGGGACATCACGAGCTGATGTTCCGGATGGCGCCGATCCTGGCGCTGGCCCTCATTCGTGGCGAGGAGCCGGACGACGCCAGGGCCGAGTCGATCCTCCGGGCGGCGCTCGACGTGGCGCGGGAGAAGGGGGTCGCGGCCCGCGCCGCCTGGGCCGGCAACTACCTGGCGATGATCCTGTTCCAGACGGGGCGGGTCGGCGAGGCGATCGAGGTCAGCCGGGAGGCCCTCGAGGCGGTGAGGGTCGTGGGGCAGTCCTCGTGGATCGCGGTGTCCCTCAACGTCGTCGCGCTCATGGATGCGTTCGGAGGAAACGTCGTGCGAGCCGGCGAGCGCATCGAAGAGGCCCTCGGGCTCGTCGACGCGACGTGGGGCGAGCTCGATCCGACAGGGGCGTTGGTCCGGGTCCTGTTGGCGGAAGCCGAAGGCGACGCGGCCTCCGCCGTCGACGCGTACCGGATGTGGGGAACGAAGCACAGCCCGTACCCGGAGATCACCGACGAGCTCAAGCTGCACGGCGTTCGCGCCCTCCTCCGAGTCGGCCATGTCGAGGAGGCGGCCGAGGTGGGGGCGGCGCTGTCCGCGGCGGCGCCGGAGCAGCCGGTGACCCGACCGTTCGCGACGTGGGCGGCCGGTCTCCTGTGCGAGGAGTCCGTCGAGGCCCGCCGTCTCATGGAAGAAGCCGCGGAGTTGTTCGAGGAGCGCGGGCGACCCGTCGCGCTGGCACAGTGCCTGATCGACCTGGCCGAGGCGGAACGTCGCGCGGGTGTGGACCCGTCGTCGACCCTGGTCCGGGCCGCGGCGCTCGCCGAGCTCTCCGGAGCGCTGCTGTTCGCGCACGCCGCGGAGGAAGCCGCCCGCGAGTAGGTCGGCGGTCCCCTGCCTCATGCGTGCCGAGCCCGAGGTGTCGTCGCCCGCTGGGACAATCGAGCCCATGGCCACGACGGGCTCCGGGCTGCGGGCGACCCGCATCGGCGTGCTGGCCGTGGTCACGCCGGTCATCGGGTGGTCGTTCGCGAACACCATCGCCAAGATCGTCCACGTCCCGGCCCTGACGTTCGTGTTCTGGCGGCTGTGGCTGGGAACGGCGGGGATGCTGCTCGTCCTGGTTGTGATGCGGCGCCGGCTGAACTGGTCGATCCTGCGGGCCGCGTGGCCTGGGGGCGTGCTGTTCGGGCTGAACGTGGCGTTCTTCTTCTCCGCGATCAAGCAGACGAAGGTGGTGGACGTGCTCGTGATCGGCGCCCTCCAGCCGGCCCTGACCCTGCTCGTGGCGGGGCGGATGTTCGGCGAGCGAATCCGCCCGATCGAGGCCCTTTGCATCGGCGCCTCGGTGGCCGGCGTGGTGCTGCTCGTGGTCGGCTCCAGCGGAACGCCGGCGTGGAGCCTTCGGGGCGACCTGTTCGCGGTGGCCTCGCTGCTCGTGTGGACGACCTACTTCCTGGTGTCGAAGCGGGTTCGCCAGCGCGTGAACACGGTCGAGTACATGACCACCGTCACGCTGGTGGCCGCGGTCATGGTCACGCCGGTCGCGGTGGCGTCCGGGCAGTCGCTGACCGCGCTTCGGGCCACGGACTGGCGGTGGCTCATCCTCTTCGTGGTGGGCGCGCAGGGGGGCCACCTCATGCTGGCGTGGGCGCATCCGCAGGTGGACGTCACGCTGTCGTCGCTGCTGATCCTGGGCGAGCCGCCGTTCTCGGCCGTCGCGGCGCTCGTCGTGCTGGGGGAATCGCTCACGGTGCTCGAGATCGTGGGCGGACTCGTCGCGATCGCCGCGGTGGGGGTGGTGGCCAGCCGGGCCACGGTGGGGCCGCAGGCGCTCGACGCGGCAGAAGCGCTCCCACCCTGACGCGGATTCAGGCTTCGAGCTCTGCCAGG
>WNFU01001560.1_pt1 | contig 41662 bp, 43 predicted proteins | sample 5400121 | NCBI WGS metagenome assembly WNFU01 (sample SAMN13153360, study PRJNA577476) | soil metagenome | isolation source: 100 cm soil or saprolite under grassland replicate 1 | place: USA:California | collected 2016-06-15
TACGCGATCGCGCACCGCATCGGCTATCCGGTGCTCGTGCGCCCGTCCTACGTGCTCGGCGGCCGCGCGATGCGCGTCTGCTACACGCCGAAGCAGGTCGTCGACGCGTTCCACGCGAACACGCTCGGGCGCACGCTCGTCGATCACTTCCTCGAGAACGCGATCGAGATCGACGTCGACGCGCTCTCGGACGGCGAGGAGACGTACATCGGCGCGTTGATGCAGCACGTCGAGGAGGCGGGCGTCCATTCGGGCGACTCCGCGTGCGTGCTCCCTGCGCAGTCGCTGACGGCGTCACAGGAGAAGGAGATCGGCGACACGGTACGCGCGATCGCGAAGGGACTCGGCGTCGTCGGCCTGCTCAACGTGCAGCTCGCGATCCACGAGGGCGAGGTGTACGTCCTCGAGGCGAACCCGCGTGCGTCGCGCACGGTGCCGTTCGCTTCGAAGGCGACGGGGATCAACCTCGTGCAGGCGGCCTGCCGGCTCGCGGCGGGCGAGAAGCTGCGCGACCTCGCGCTGCCGCCGGAGCGGCCGCCCGCGCAGGTGAGCGTCAAAGCTGCGGTGCTGCCGTTCCACCGCTTCCCCGGCAGCGATCCGGTGCTCGGGCCGGAGATGCGCTCGACCGGCGAGGTGATGGCGAGCGCCAACGACCTCCCGACCGCGTTCGCGAAGGCGGAGCGCGCCGCGGGACGGCGCCTGCCGACCGCCGGCACCGTCTTCCTGTCGGTGCGCGACTACGACAAGCCGGCGCTCGTGCCGGTCGCGGCCGCGCTCGCGGGGCTCGGCTTCGGGCTCGTCGCGACGGAGGGAACGGCGGCGACTTTGGAAGCGGCGGGGCTCGAGGTCGAGCGCGTGCGCCGCCTGTCGGAGGAGGGTGTCGGCGCGACGGTCGTCGACCTGATCCGGCGCGGTCGCTGCGACCTCGTCATCAACACGCCGCAGGGTCTCGGTGCGCGCTCGGACGGCTACGCGATCCGCGAGGCCGCGCTCGTCCATCGCGTGCCGTGCATCACGACGGTCTCCGGCGCGTCGACGGCCGTGCACGCGATCGCGAGCGCGCGCACCGGCGAGACGGCCGTCTCGCTGCAGGAACGGATCGAGCTTGAAGAAGCGCGCAGCGCTTAGCGTTCTCGGCGCCGAGGCCGTCGGGCCGTACACGCTGCTGCGCGTCGAGCGCGGCGACGTCGAGCCGGGCGCGCCGGGTCAGTTCTTCATGCTCGAGGCACCGGGACGGCTGCTGCCGCGGCCGATGTCGCTGTGCACGGCGCCCGACGGCGAGCTCGGCTTCCTGATCGACCCGATCGGCCCGGGGACGCGTGCATTGTGCGCGCTCCGCCCGGGCGAGACGCTGCACCTGCTCGGCCCGCTCGGCAACGGCTTCGACCTGAATGTCGCGAAGCCGCTGCTCGTCGGCGGCGGAATCGGCGTCGCGCCGTTCCCGTACCTCTCGGAAGTGCTGGGCTCGCCGCCGGCGCTGCTCGGCTTCCGCAGCGCATGGCACGCCGAGGCTGCGGCGCTCGTCCCGAACGCGGAGGTCGTGCTCGAGCCGACGTACGTCACCGAGCGCCTGCCCTCCGGCTTCGACGTGCTCGCGTGCGGGCCGGAGCCGATGCTCGAAGCGGTGCGCGCGCGCGCGCCCGACGCGCAGCTCGCGTGGGAGGCGCCGATGGCGTGCGGGTACGGCGCCTGCTATGGATGCGTGGTCGAGATCGACGGGAGGCTGAAGCGCCTGTGCGTCGAGGGGCCTGTGTTGTCGTCGCGTTCGTCGCGCTCGGAGCCGGAAGCGCACTCGCTGCGCACGGCCTGATCGTCGTCGCGCCGTCGTCGCCGACGATGGACGTCCCGGCGACGGTCGAGCTGCGGACGCCGGCGAAGCTGAAGCCGCCCGTCTACGTGACGGCACGAACGTCTGGCGCGTCGGTGCGCACCCGCGTGCGCTGGGTGGCGACGAGACGCTGGCGCGGGAGAATGACGTTCACGATTCCGGGTTCGTGGACGCTGCGCGGCGGCGGCGCCGTCGCGTACGTGCAAGTCCAGCCGCCGGCCGCGTCGACCTTCGCGCCTGCGGGCACGTTCGGCTGCGCGCCTCCGTCGCCCGCGAACGCCGCCACGCGGGAAGCACTCGGCAGCAACGGACTCTGGGCGCTGTTCGGCGGCTTCGCGGATCCCCGCGCAGCAGTCGTCGAGCGCATCGTCGGCACGGACTACAAGATCGTGTGGCGGTTCGCCGGCACCGGTGATCTCACACTGACCGCGATCGCACCCGACGGCACGTCGACACCGCCGGCGAAGCTCGAGCCGCACGCTGCCTCGAGCTGGCAGCGGCCGGGCGACGAGTGGGGAAGCACGTTCGTCTTCGCGCAGTCCGGCTGCTGGCAGATCCACGCGGCGCGCGCGGACGTGAGCGGCGACCTCTGGCTGCTCGTTCGCTCGTGACTAGAGCGTCACCGCGTGCGAGGTGATCCACGAGAACGCCTTGTGCTGCGCGGGGGCGACGAAGTAGCCGAACGTGATCGCGATCCGCATCCCCTCGCGTAGCGGCGCGCGGCCGGCGAACGTGCCGCTCCACCTCTGCCCGGGGTTGAGGACGGCCGGCGGTTGCGGCGCGTACGAGCTCGCGGGAACGAGGACGGCGCCGCCGCTCAGGCAGCTCGGATAGTTGTGGTACTTGCAGATCGACGGCGGCAGCCGCAGGCCGAAGCGCGGGATCGTCGTCGACGTGCCGCTGGTCCGGATCTTGATTGGGCTCTTCGAGCGGTTCGTGACCGCCGCCGAGACGCGCCAGCTCCGTCCGTCGTAGGCGATCGAGCGCACGTTGAAGACGACGACCGGATACCCGAATCCCGCAGGCGTCTGCTCGAGCCAGTGGAGGCGGATCGTCTTCGCCTGCGCCGCGGGCGCGAGCAGCGCGAACGCCGCTGCGACGACGGCGAAAATCCCTGGCAAACGGTAACAATCCGGTCGAGATGTCTCCGAGGCTCGGCGTTGTCATTGCTGCGATCGTGACTGCACTTGTCCTTGCTGCGGGCGCGAGCGGAATGGAATCGACGATCTTCCCGGGTGTCGGCATCGGGAAGGTCAAGCTCGGGATGACGCTCGCTCAGGTTGAGAGGGCGCTCGGCAAGAACCACATCCTCAACGCGCAGGACGGTGCGTACACCGAGCTCGCGTGGAACTTCGCGAGCTGGACGGCCGGCTTTGAGCACGGTCGCGTCGTGCAAGTCGGGACGACGTTGCGGACGCAGCGGACGACGGCCCGGATCGGGCCGGGAACGTTCTGGTTGAAGCTCGTCAAGGCGTTTCCCGGCGGTCTGTGTACGTTCCTCTTCGAGCAGCCCTACGGCCTCGAATACCTCGTTCCGCACAAGGGCGGGACGCAGACGATCTTTCTCCTCCATGCCTGGCCGCCGGTGGGGAGCCACTGGTACGGATACGGGCAGAAGACGTGGTTTGTGATCAACGTCGCTGTTCGCACGCCGTTCCAGCCGCGGCCGGAGTTCGCGCGGAACTATCCCGGTCGCTGCAAGGCGGGCTACCAGAAGACGCCGCTGCCGACGTCCGGACCATGAGGACGAGACTCGTCTGCTGCGTGGTCGTCGTGCTCGTCATGGCAACTCCCGCCGGCGCGTTCGAGTCGACCATCTTCCCGGGTGTCGGCATCGGCAAGGTCAGGCTCGGAATGAGCGCGGCGCAGGTGAAGAAGGTCATGGGCCGCGACTTCCTCCTGAACGACCACGAGACGGTCGCGGGCGTCCGTTATGTCGAGTACGGCTGGGACTTCGCGCACTGGACCGTGACGTTCGCGCAGCACGGGCGCGTGCTGGAGGCGGTGCAGGTGGCGACTGACGTTCACGGCCAGCGCACGGCGAAGGGCGTCGGCTACGGAACTTTTTGGCGGACCGTCCTGCGCGCGTATCCCGGAGGCCGGTGCGCGTGGGGCCACCACTACCAGCCGTGGGGCGTCAACCTCGAGTATCTCGTTCCTCACAAAGGCGGGACGCAGACGCTCTTCACGCTGACTTCCGTGGTCGACAGGAGTGTGGTACCCGCGCGGGTGGTCAACTACAAGGTGGTCGAGGTGCGCGTGCGCGAGCCGTTCGAGCCGTACGTGGAGTTCGGTCCGAGCGCGAAGCCGTACAACCGCTGCGCCGACGGTTGGCAGAACACGGACACGCCGGACTACCTTCGTGGTTAGAGCGCTCGCAATCGTGTGCGTCTCGCTCGGTGTCCTCGCCGCCAACGCGAACGCCACGGAGTCGACGATCGTGCGCGGCGGCGGCATCGGGAAGATCCACATCGGCATGACGCTCGGCCAGGTGCAGAAGATGTTCGGCTCTGCCTCGCTCGTCGACGCGCGGACGACCGTCGGCGGAAGGTCGTACGTCGACCGTGGCTGGGAGTTCGGCGGTTGGTCGGTCGGGTTCCTGAGGCAGAACGGCACGTATCGCGCGGCCCAGGTCGCGACGACGCTGCGCGGCCAGAAGACGCGCGAGGGGATCGGCGTTGGGTCGTCGTTCAAGGCGGTCGTCCGCGCGTACCCACAGGCGATCTGCGTCGGCTACTACACGACGATGGGCTCGATTGCGACGGTCGCGAGCCTCGGTCACTTCGGTCAGGGCCAGCGCTTGGCTCACACGGCGATCGTCGTCGCGAGCGAACGCAAGCAACTGGCGTTCCTCGTCAAGTCGACGTCGAAGTACTACGACCTGACGAAGCCGTGGTACGTCTTCGGAGTGATCGTGCGGAACTCGGTGCCCGGCGCAGTCGACTTCGCGCCGAAGTCGCGCTGCGAGGAAGGCTGGCAGCAGCGCGGGCTGCCGTACAAGCCTAGAGCTTGAACTCGTGCTGCGTCACGTACGAGAAGTCCTTCTTCGGCGTCGACGCGTAGAAGTAGCCGAACATCACGCTGAGCAGCAGCCCGTGCGGCAGCGCTCGCGTGCCGGAGAATGTTCCGCGCCACGTCTGGCCCGGGCTCAGGATCGATGGGACGCGCGGAGTCCACTTCGTCGCATAGGTTCGGTCGGAGCACATGATCTGTCCCGCCTTGGTGCACGGGCTCGGGATGAAGATCCCGAAGGTGTACTGCGCGTACGGACCACCATACGGCGTCCCCTTCAGCGAGACACGAATGCTGCCTTTGGACCGGTTCGTCACCGACGCCTTGACCGACCACGCGGATCCACTGACGGCGATCGAGTCGACGGTGAACGTCATCGCCGGGTAGCCGTACAGCGGGCTGAGCGTTTCCTTCCAGTGCAACGGAATCGTCCGCGCCTGCGCGACTCCGGCAACGACCAACACCAGCGTCGCCGCTAGTCCGGAAGTGGCTGGAAATCTCACTCGCCGACAGTAACAATGCGCCCTGCGGGTGTCCACATATGAGGCCAGGGTTGAGGTTGCGGTTGCGGCGGACGTTGCTTCGGCGCCGCAGATCTCGCCGCCCGGGCAGTGGATGCTCTTCTGGCGACGCTTTCGCCGCGACAAGTTTGCGTTCGGCAGCCTGATCGTCTTCCTGCTGTTCGTCTTGCTCTGCTTCGTCGGCGAGCCGCTCTTCGAGCACTGGCTCCGCCACGGGCCCAACGACCTGTTCTTCGGCGGCGCGGACGACACCGGCCACCCCATGCCTCCGTGGACGCACATTAAGGCGCAGGCGAGCTCGGCGGACACGACCGCGCACACGACGCTGTTCGTGCTCGGCGGCGACGGCTCGCTCGGCCGCGACGAGTTCCTGCGTCTGCTGAAGGGAGGTCAGACGTCGCTCGAGATCGGGCTCGGCTCGACGTTCCTCGCGCTGCTCGTCGGCGTCCCGCTCGGCGCGCTCGCGGGACTGCTCGGCGGCGTGGTCGACAGCGCGATCTCGCGGCTGACGGAGTTCTTCATGGGCTTCCCGATCCTCTTGCTGCTCGTCGCGCTCGGCTATTCGGTGCGCAGCAGCATCGACGACGTGACGCTGCACCACGCGCTCGCACCGGGAGTGCTCGCGCTGACCGTGCTGATCGGACTCTTCAGCTGGTTCTACCCGGCGCGCATCGTGCGCGCGACGGTTCTCCAGTTGCGGCAGCAGGACTTCGTCGAGGCCGCGCGGATGATCGGCGCATCGACGCCGCGCATCATCCGCACGCACATGCTGCCGCATCTGGTCGGCCCGGTCGCCGTCTACTTCTCGATCATCGCCGCCGCGAACATCGTCCTCGAGTCGGCGATCTCGTTTCTCAACATCGGCATCGAGCTGCCCGATCCGAGCTGGGGGAACATGCTCGCGGCGAACTGGGGCCACTTCTTCATCTTCGACCGGCCGTCGGGGATCGGGATCGTTACATCCGCGTGGACGACGGCGCTTCCGGCCGCTGCGATCGCGTTTACCGTGTTGTGCCTCGCACTGATGGGCGAGGGTGTCCGCGAGGCCTTCGATCCCGGATCGAGGTCGAAGGCATGGTGAGCTATCTCGTTCGGCGCGTCCTCTCGGGGCTGCTGCTCGTGTTCGCGCTGACGTGGATCGCGTTCACGCTCTTCTGGCTGTTGCCGGCGGAGCCGTGGCGCGCGGTGGTCTACGACGTGCATCCGACCAAGGCGCAGATCGCGGAAGCGAACCACAAGCTCGGGGTCGACCGCCCCGTCGTCGTCCAATATGGGAAGTACGTCTGGCGACTCGTCGGCCACGGCGATTTCGGGAACTCGTGGTACGGAAATCCGGTACTCCCAAGCCTGAAGAGGGCGCTGCCGGTGACGTGGTCGATCGTCGGCGGCGGCGCGATCCTGCTCTTCCTGCTCGCGGTACCGCTCGCGACGCTTTCCGCCTTACGAGCGAACACTGCGTTCGATCGAGCGATCCTCACGATCTCGATCGCCGGCGTCGCGCTGCATCCGTTCATCATCGGCGCGGGACTGCGCTGGCTTTTCGCGAGCAAACTGGGCTGGCTCGACGGCTTCTACTACTGCCCGCTGCACGGTTCGATCGAGATTTCGACGGGCCCGCCCGGTGAGTTCGGCTACCCGACGAAGCCCTGCGGCGGCTTCGGCGGCTGGTCCTCGCATCTCCTCCTGCCGTGGATCACGTTCGCTGTCATCTTCCTGCCGCTGTACATGCGCATGCTACGGACGGCGATGATCGAGGTCCTCGACTCGCCGTACATCCTGACCGCGCGTGCGAAGGGCATCGGCACGCTGCGGTTGCTGCGCTCCCACGTGCTGCGCAACGCGATCCTGCAGCCGCTCACGATGATCGGAATGGAGATCGGCCTTGCGCTCACCGTGTCGATCTACATCGAGGTCATGTACCAGCTCTCCGGCGCCGGCAAGCTCGCGATCGGGTCCCTCGGCTACGGCTCGGGAATCGCGACCGGTGGCTTCGTCGGCGGCGGCGGCGCCTTCGACCTGCCGACGGTCGCCGGCATCATCTTCCTGATCGCGCTGACCGTCATCGTCCTCAACCTGGTCGTCGACGTCACGTATGCCTATCTCGATCCACGAGTCCGCTTCGCGGGCCGGGGGGCGGTCGCGTGATCCGCAGGTCGTTCTGATCGGCTACCGTCGAGACGAATGCGTCTCCTCAACGCGAGCGGCTGCCTCGACGCGCTGACCGCGCCGGAAGTTGCGCGCTCACTCGACGCGTTCGTCACCAAGACCGTCACGCCGCTGCCGCGCGAGGGGAACGCGCCGACGCGCATCGCGGAGACCGACGCCGGGATGCTCAACTCGATCGGGCTCGCGAATCCCGGACGCGCGCGATTCATCGCCGAGACGCTGCCGGAGCTCCGCGAGCTCGGCGTGCCGTTGTGGGTTTCGGTCGGGGGCTTCGCCGCGCACGAATACGCAGAGACCTGCGCACAACTGACCGACGTCACCGTCGAACTGAACCTCTCGTGCCCGAACGTCGAGGAGGCGGCCGACACCGCGGCCGAGATCGTCGCCGCCTGCCGCGCCGCCACGGCGCTGCCGCTCTACGCCAAGCTTTCCCCTGCAAATTGGGACATCGGCGAGGTCGCCAAGGCGGTGCAGGCGGCCGGCGCGGACGGACTCAGCCTCGTCAACACGATCCGCGGCGCGGCGCTCGACGAGCGCACGCTCGCGCCGACGCTCGGCACGGCGACGGGCGGCTACTCCGGTCCCGCGCTGAAGCCGATCGCGATCGCGGCGGTGTACGTCGCGTGGCGCGCAACGCAGATGCCGATCGTCGGGATGGGTGGTGTCGCCAGCGGACGCGATGCGCTCGAGCTCGTCGCGGCGGGCGCGCAGGACGTCGCGCTCGGGACGATCCTTTTCGCCGATCCCGACGCGCCTTCGCGTGTGCGGAGCGAGATTGCAGCGGAGCTTGCGGCGCTCGGCGTATCCGACGTCGACAACATTCGCGGCGTCGCGCACGAAGGTGGACTCGCGCGCGTCGAAAGCACCGCACGTGGGTGATTGACCGCGCGCGCGAGGTTGTTAGACTCGCACGCTCCCCAAGCCCCCGCGAGGTCGCGTGACCAGCGTATGGAGGCGCTCAAGCGCGCGAACGACATCCGCGTCCGTCGCGCGAAGCTGAAGAAGGATCTGAAGGAAGGGCGCGTCAAGATCGAGGCGATCCTCAACTCGCCGCCCGAGTACGTCTCGACCGCGAAGGTGTTCGACATCCTCATGGCCGTGCCGAAGTTCGGCCGCGTGAAGGCGGCGCGCTTCCTCAACCAGTGCCGGATCAGCCAGTCGAAGACCGTCGGCGGCCTCTCCGAGCGGCAGCGCGCCGAGCTCGTCGGCCTCTTCGCCCGCCACTGACCGGCCAGCCCGTCTTCGTCGTAACCGGCCCCTCGGGAGCCGGCAAGGGCACGCTCATCTCGCTCGTGCTGCCACGCTTTCCGGTGCTTCGCCACGCCGTCTCGGCGACGACGCGGCCGCAGCGGCCGGGCGAGGAGGACGGCCGCGAGTATTGGTTTCTCTCCGACGACGAGTTCGCGCGCCGCGTCGGCGAGGACGGCTTCCTCGAGTGGGTCTGGTACGTCGGCAACCGCTACGGGACGCTGCTCTCGGAGGTCCACCGCATCCGCGACGAGGGAGGCGCGCCGCTGCTCGAGCTCGAGACGGAGGGCGCGCTCGCGCGACGGAGTCCACCGGCGCGATCGCCGACCGGATCGACCTCGCGCGCCGGCAACTCGAGCAGGCCGGCCGCTTCGACTACGTCGTCGAGAACGACGACCGCGAGCGGGCCGCAGACGAGCTCGCCGAGATCGTGGAGCGAGCACTGGCGGCCGCAGCTACCATGTCGCGGCCATGATCCATCCCCGCATCGATGAACTCATGAAGCGCGCGGACTCGCGCTACGCGCTGGTCATCATCGCGTCCAAGCGGGCTCGGCAGATCAACAACTACCACCACCAGCTCGGCGAGGGCACCTTCGACGATTTCGCGCCGCCGCTGGTCGAGTCCCGCTCGAAGAACTACTTGACGATGGCCCTCGAGGAGATCTCCGAGGGCAAGCTCAAGTTCACGCTGGCGAAGAAGTAGTCCGCTAGCGGGCACAATGTGCCCGTGACTCGGATCCTCCTCGGCGTGACCGGCGGCATCGCGGCCTACAAGGCCTGCGAGCTGCGCGAAGACGTTCGCCGCGCTCGCGCGGCGGCCCGAACAGGAGGACGTCTATCCCCACCTCGAGCGCGCCGACCTGCTCGTGGTCGCGCCGTGCACCGCGAACACGCTCGCGAAGCTCGCGCAGGGGATCGCGGACAACGTCCTCACGGAAGCGGCGCTCGCGCATGCCGGAACCCTCCTTGTAGCGCCGGCGATGAACCACCGCATGTGGTCGCATCCCGCGACGCAGGCGAACGTCGCGACGCTGCTGGAGCGCGGCGTCGAGCTGATCGGGCCGGAGGAGGGCGAGCTCGCCGAGGGCGAGTCGGGCCTCGGTCGGATGAGCGAGCCGGAGGAGATCTTCCGCCGCGCCAAACAACTCCTTGGCCCCCCAACCTTGAAAGGGCGCAAGGTGCTCGTCTCCGCGGGAGGGACGCGGGAGCCGCTCGACTCGGTGCGGTTCGTCGGCAACCGCTCGTCGGGCCGCATGGGCGTCGCGCTCGCGGAGGAGGCGCGCCGCCGCGGCGCGGACGTGACGCTGCTCGCCGCCAACCTCGCCGTCCCCGCGCCGCACGGCGTGCGGCTCGTCGAGACGCCGACGGCGGCCGCGATGCTCGACGCGGCGCTCGCACACGGCGACGCCGACCTCGTCCTGATGGCCGCCGCCGTCTCCGACTACGCCCCCGAGGAGCACGAGGGGAAGCGCGCGAAGTCGGGCGATGCATGGACGGTCGAGTTGCGGCCGACGGAAGACGTCGTGCGGACGCTCGCCGAGCGGCGCGAGAACGGCCAGGTGATCGTCGCCTTCGGGGCCGAACTCGGGGAGGTCGGTCTGGAGCGAAAGAGGGCGATGCTCGCTGACAAGAACCTCGATCTCGTCGTCTACAACGACGTGGCGCGATCCGATATCGGCTTCGACGCGAAGGACAACGAGGTGGTGCTGATCACGCGTGGGGGTGAGAAGCGGATCGCGAAGGCGCCGAAGTCGCGGATCGCGGCGGCGGTGCTCGACGAGGCGGTCGCGCTGCTCGATGGATAGGACGCAGGTTCAGGCGCGCGACGCCGCGCAGACGATCGACAGCGTCACCGACAACGTCGCGCGCGTCGTCCACGCAGAGCGCGACACGCTGCAGCTCGTCGTCCTCTGCCTGATCAGCGAGGGGCACCTGATCATCGAGGACTTCCCCGGCGTGGGTAAGACGATGCTCGTCAAGGCGCTCGCTCGCTCGCTCGACGTCACGTTCTCGCGCATCCAGTTCACCCCCGACCTGCTGCCCTCCGACATCACGGGCGTCAACGTCTACGACCAGCGGTCGAACGCGTTCGAGTTCCGGCCGGGGCCCGTCTTCGCGAACCTCCTGCTCGCGGACGAGATCAACCGCGCGTCGCCGAAGACGCAGTCGGCGCTGCTTGAGTGCATGCAGGAATCGCAGATCACCGTCGACGGGACGAGCTACCCGCTCGCACGGCCGTTCATGGTCGCGGCGACGCAGAACCCGATCGAGTACGAAGGGACCTACCCGCTGCCGGAGGCGCAGCTCGACCGCTTCACGATGCGGCTCTCGCTCGGCTATCCACCCGCCGCCGAGGAGGCGCGGATGCTCGACGAGCAGACGTCGGCGCCGCCGCTCGACTCGCTCGAGCCGGTGTCGAGCAGCCAGGGCATCCTCGCGGTCGCCGACGAGGCGAAGCAGGTCTACGTGGAGGAGTCGGTGAACGGCTACGTCGTCTCGCTCCTACAGCACACGCGCGACGACCCGCGCCTCTACCTCGGTGCGAGCCCGCGTGCCGGGATCGCGCTGCTGCGCGTCGCGAAGGCGCGCGCGCTCGCGGCCTCCCGCGACTTCGTCTCCCCCGACGACGTCAAGGCGGTCGCCGTGCCGGTGCTCGCGCACCGGTTGATCGTCGCACCGGAAGCGCGCTCCTCGGGTGTCGCGGCGGAAGACGTCGTCAGCGACGCGGTCGACCGGACCCCGGTCCCGTGACCCCCCGCGGCCGGGCGGCTCTCGGGCTCGGCGCGCTCACGTACCTCGCGGCGTGGGCGTTCGGCTCGCGCCCGCTCGACGTCGTCGCCGTCGGGCTGCTGCTCGCGGTGCTGCTCGCCTGGCTCGCCGTCCGCTCGACGGCTCGGCCCGTCGAGCTCCGCCGCACGACGCAGACGGAGCCGCTCGAGGGCGACGACGTCCACCTGCGCGTCGAGCTCGAGCTCGAAGCCGCGCGCGCGCCGGTCGGCGTGATGCTCGTCGAGCGGTTCGAGACGCTCGGCGAGCGGCGCACGGCGCTGCAGCGGGAAGGCAGTCATCTCTGGTCGCGGTACGTTCTGCCGGCGCTGCCGCGCGGCCGCTACGCGATCGCGTCGGCGAGCGCGCTCGTCGAGGATCCCTTCGGGCTCGAGCGCGTCGAGTTGCCGCTCGGGCGACAGCCGGCGCTCGTCGTCTATCCGCGGCTCGTCGAGCTCGACCGCGTCTTCTCGGAGGTGGGCGTCCACGCCCGCGACGGGCGGCGCATCCTGCTCCAGCAGGCGGCCGGCTCCGACCTGCACAGCGTCCGCGAGTACGTAGTCGGCGATTCGTTGCGCAAGGTGCACTGGCGGACGACGGCGCGACGGGGGAGCCTGCACGTCAAGGAGCTCGAGGACTCGCCGCGGGACGACCTCGCGGTCGTGCTCGACGCCTGGCGCGGGATGCCGCGCGACGCGCTCGACGTCGCCGTCCGCGCGGCGGGATCGATCGCGCACGCGCTCTCGCGGCGCGGCAGGCGTTCGGCGCTCGTCGTCGGCGCCCTGACCGTGCAGACGCAGCGGATCCTCGCGGAGGGCGACTGGCGCCGCGCGCTCGAGCTGCTCGCGGCGGTCGAGCCGACCGGCGTCGAGCCGGTCGAGCGGTTGCTGACGGGCGAGCGCAATCCCGCCACGCTCGCGCTGGACCTCGTCGTCGTGACGGCGCGGCTCGAGGCGGGACTCGTGGAGCGGCTCGCGCAGCGGGCCGTCGCGCGGCGGCAGACCGCGGTCGTCTTCGTCGACGCCGCCGGCCGGCCGCAGCCTGCGCTGTTGCGCCTCGAGGCCGCGGGCGTCGCGGTCGCGGTCGCGCGCCCCGGCGACGACCTGCAGCGCGTCCTGGGCGCGCCCGCGTTGCTGGAGGCGATCCGTGCGTAGCGCGCTCGTCGCGTTCCTGCCGGCGGTCGTGATCGTGGCGAACTGGCTGCGGCTGGAGCAGCCGCAGCACGACGGCGGCCGCGCGCTCGCCCTCGTCGTGCTCGCGCTCGTCCCGGCGCTCGCGCCGCGGTTCCGGCAGCGGCTCGTCCTGCTCGCGCTCACGACGATCGTCGCGGCCGACGTCGCGACGCGGTGGGCGCTCGACCATCCACGCCGACTCGCGGAGCACGTCGCGCCGCGGTTCTGGAGCGGCGTCCTCGACTTCTACGACGTGCGTCTGCCCTTCGATCCCGCCTTCCATCCCGACATGCACCTGGTCCTGCTCGCGGCCGCATTCGGCTTCGCCGCCGCGCTCGGCCTCGTCGCGGCTTCACGCCGGCCGCTCGGCGCGGTGCTCGTGCTGCTCGTCGGCGCCGGCTGGCCGGCGACGCTGCTTTCGACCGGCCGCGAGCTCGTGCGCGGTGCGGTCATCCTCGCGGCCGCGTTGCTCTTGCTCGCGGGACTCCGCCGTGGCGCGGGTCGTACGGCGCTCCGCGCCGCGCTCGCCGGAGCGGTGCTCGTCGTCGCCGCGCTCGCCGCGACGACGCAGCCGGCGGTCGCGAAGAGCGAGTTCCTCCACTGGGAGGCGTGGGACTTCTACACGCGGCCGGCGCACCCGGTCGGCGTGCAGTACGTGTGGAGGTCGAATTACGACGGCTTCACGTGGCCGCGCAAGGTGACGACGGTGTTCAAGGTGAAGGCGCCGGCGAGGTCGCTCTACTGGCGCTCGACGACGCTCGACCGCTTCGACGGACGCGTTTGGATCGAGACGCTCGTGCGTGCGCAGCCGGGGATTTTCGCGGGGAAGGTCGACCTGACGCGGGGCGATCCGCTCGCCGTCGCCGGCGAGCTCAATTCGGCGCGCTGGGCGAAGGCGGACTTCGAGATCGCCGCGCTGCGTGACTACCACCTCGTCGCGCCGAGCATCCCCGTCGCGTACAGCGCCGGCTTCGGCGGCTTTGCGCGGGGCGGGATCGGGCTCGTGGACGGCGGCCTCGGGCACGGGATGAGCTACTCCGCGTGGAGTTGGTCGCCGCAGCCGGCGCCGGCGCGGCTCGCGCGCTCGCGGCCCGCTTACCCGCTCGCCGTCCTCGACTACCTCGAAGTCCTGCCCCGCGCGCAGACTCCCGCCGCCTTCGGAGCTCCTGGGCGCGCCGCCGCGCTCGAGCAGTTCCTGCGCCTGCATCCGTCCGGCCGGGTCTTCTACGAGCTCGCCCGCCGTGTCGCCGGCGACGCGCGCAGCCCGTACGCCGCTGCACTCGCGCTCGAGTCGTGGTTCCGCTCGACCGGCGGCTTCACGTACTCGCAGCACCCGGGGGCGCGCTCGCACACGCTCGCCGGCTTCCTCGAGACGAAGAAGGGCTACTGCCAGCACTTCGCCGGCGCGATGACGCTCATGCTCCGCTACCTCGGCGTGCCGGCACGCGTCGCCGCCGGCTTCGTCAGCGGGACGTACGACTCTGCGACGCACACGTGGACGGTCACAGACCACGACGCGCATACATGGGTGGAGGTCTGGTTCGCGGGCTACGGCTGGCTCCCGTTCGACCCGACGCCGGGACGCGGCTCGCTCTCGGCGCCGTACTCGGTCTCCTCGCCGGACTTCAGGGTCGCCGCCGCTGCGAACATCATCGGCGGCGTCGCGGCGTCTCTGCTCAACACGGCCGCGCTCCACCAGGACAACAGCTTCGGCGACAAGGCGCCCGCGGCGTCGTTCGCAGGAACGGACATCCGCCATCCGAAGAGCCGCAGCGTCGCAACCGCCGTCGCGCGGCGCGGCGGCAGCCTCGGCAAGCTGCTGGCGCTCGTCACGCTCTGCGTCCTCGCGCTGATCGCGCTTGCGAAGGCCGCGCGCCGCCAGCTGCGCTACGCGACGCCGGATCCACGCCGCCAGGCGGCGGCATGCCGCGCCGACCTCGCGGACTTCCTCGCCGACCAACGGCTGGCGGTCGCCGCGAGCGTCGCACCGGAGGAGCTGGCGGACGTCCTGCGGCGCGAGCTGCAGGTGGATGCGGCGCCGTTCGCGCGCGAGCTCGCGGTGGCGCGCTTCGGGCCGCCGCGCGACGCGCGCGCAGCCGCCGCGCGCGCCCGCGCGGAGCTGCGGCGCCTGCGTGCGCAGATCCGCTCGCGCGTCGGGGTCGTGCGCCGCGCGCGCGGGTTCGCCTCGCTCCGCTCGCTCGGCTTTTCGTGAACGCGATCGTCATGGCCGCCGGCGAGGGCGTACGGCTGCGGCCGCTCACCGAGCGCTGGCCGAAGCCGCTACTGCCGATCGACGGTCGCCCGATCGTCGGGACGCTGCTGCGCGAGCTGCGCGCCGGCGGCGTCGAGCGCGCGATCGTCGTCACCGGCCATCTCGCGGCGCAGGTCGAGTCGCTCGTTGGCGACGGCGCGGCCTTCGGGCTCGACGTGAGCTACGTGCGCCAGCCGGAGCCGCGCGGCTCCGCCGACGCCGTCCGCCGCGCGCTCGCGCACGGCGCGGAAACGCCCGCGGTCGTCATTGCGGCGGACACGGTGTTCGCGCCCGGGACGATCGAGCAGTTCGTGAACGAGTGGGGAGAAGCGCCGGGCGCGGTTGCGGCGCGGCGCGGCGATCCCGCGAGCGGTGCAAAGCCGCCGCTCGAACCGCGCCTTGCGCGCGTGCACGGCGGCGAGGGGCTGACGAACGTGCCGCTCTGGGGTGTCGGCGCCGAGCTCGTACCGTTCCTCGACGACCTCCCGGGCCCGCCGTACGAGCTGGCCGACGTGTACGAGCGCGCGCTCGACGCGGGGCTCGAGGTTCGCGGCGTCGTCGTTGCGGGAACCCGCGACTTGACGCGTCCGGTAGACCTGATCCGGGAGAACTTCCCGTATCTGCGATGAGCGAGACCTACGAGTTATTCCAACTGGGCAAGTCGCATCTGAAGCACGGCCGCGCCGCGCAGGCGACGGTTGCGCTCGAGAAGGCGAAGCGGCGCGAGCCGCAGAAGGCGTCGATCCGCGAGGCGCTCGGGATCGCGTACTTCCGCATCCATCGCTGGCGCGAGGCCGAGCGCGAGTTCCGCGCGATGCTCGACTTGTCGCCGACCGACGACTACGCGCACTACGCGCTCGGCCGCTGCCTCGAGAAGCAGGGCAAGGCGCACGAGGCGAACGGCCACTACAAGCTCGCGAACTCGCTGCGACCCGGCAAGCCGGATTACGAATCCCGCATCCGGGAGCTCGAGTAGTCAGCTAGTGCAGGCGGTCGCCGGTGACCCGGCGGATCTCGTCGAGCGACGAGATGCCCTCACGGACGATGCGCAGGCCGTCCTGGCGTAGCGTGACCATGCCTTCCTCGACGGCGGCCGCGAAGATCTCCTCGGTCGTCGCCTCGATGTGCCGGCGGATGCGGCCGTGGACGTTGAGCACCTCGTACAGCGCCACCCTGCCCGAGTAGCCCGTGCCGGCGCACTGCATGCAGCCGCTCGCCCGATAGGCCGTATGACCCTGGACGCCCTCGAGGCCGAGCTCCGCGAGCTCGTCGGCGTCCGGCTCGTAGGCCTCACGGCACTCGACGCAGAGCCGCCGCGCGAGGCGCTGCGCGACGATGCAGTTGATCGACGTGGCGAGCAGCGACGGCTCGACGCCCATGTCCTTGAGGCGTGCGATCGACGCGGCAGCGTTGTGCGCATGCAGGGTGGTCAGCACGAGATGGCCCGTCATCGCGGCGCGAACGGCGATCCGTGCCGTCTCCTCGTCGCGGATCTCGCCGACGAGCATCACGTCCGGGTCGGAGCGGAGGATCGTGCGCAGCCCCCGCGCGAACGTCAGGCCTGCCTTGGGCGTCACCTCGATCTGGTTGACGCCGGGAATCTGCGACTCGACCGGGTCCTCGATCGTCGTCAGCACGCGCTCCGGCTCGTTGAGGAAGTCGAGCGCGGCGTACAGCGTCGTCGTCTTGCCGGCGCCGGTCGGACCGACGGCGAGGACGGCGCCGTACGGCTGGCGGATCGCGCGGGTGAACGACGCGTACGCCTCGGCGTTCATGCCGAGGTCGTCGATCGAGATGCGGCCGGCGACGCCGCGCATGATTCGAAGCACGACCTGCTCGCCGTAGGTCGTCGGCAGGACCGCGATGCGGAGGTCCATCGGCCTGCCGCCGAGGCGGATCGACACGCGGCCGTCCTGCGGCAGGCGGCGATCGGCGATGTCGAGCTCTCCCATGATCTTGAGGCGCGAGATGACGGCCGACTGCAGCGACTTCGGGACCGTGCCGAGGCTGCGCATCACGCCGTCGACGCGCGAGCGCACCATCAGCTGGTTCGCCTGCGGCTCGAAGTGGAGGTCGGAAGCGTTGTCGTCGATCGCGCGCGCGATCAGCTGGTTCACGAGCTGGATCGCGGGCGCGCTCGTCGCGGCACCCTCGCGGATGTCGGTGACGGCTTCCGGAGCGCCTTCGTCGTCGAGTGGACCCTCCTCGTAGATGTCGGACGCGACGTCGAGCTCCGAGCGGTAGATCCGGTCGATCGTCTTGTCGAGGTCGCTACGCGAAGCGACCGCGACTCGAACGTTCAGGCCGAGTGCGAGGCGCAAGTCGTCGGACGTGAGAACGTTCGTCGGATCGGCGAGGGCGACGAGGACCATGTCGTCCTCGAGGAAACGAACGGGCAGCGCGCCGTAACGTCGCGCGAACTTCTCCGGCAGGAGCAGCGCGGCGGCCGGATCGACTTCGACGTGAGAGAGGTCGAGGTACTCGAGGTCATGCTGAACGGCGAGCGCGTGCGCGATGTCCGCGTCTGTCAGCCAGCGACGTGCGACGATGATTTCGCCGAGCCGCGCGCCGGACGTTTCCTTCTCGACGAGCGCCTCCTCGAGCTGGGCGAGCGTGAGCACGCCGCGCTCGACGAGCAGCCGCCCGAGCGGTGGCTTCGTCGTGTCGACCGCAGACAGCGGGAGCGGTGTGGGCAGTGCCCCCATCGAGGGATCCCATCGGCAATAGTGGGCCGGAGCATGAGGGCGGTCGTGCAACGGGTTTCCCGGGCGTCCTCGACGCCGGGCGGCGCGATCGGGCCCGGCCTGCTCGTCCTCCTCGGAGTCGCGGCGGGCGACGACGAGGCGGCGGCCGATCGGCTGGCGGCGAAGGTGGCGAAGCTGCGCATCTTCGAGGCGGATGGGAGGTTCGACCGCTCCCTGCTCGACACCGGCGGCGCGGCGCTCGTGATCTCCCAGTTCACGCTGATCGCCGACACCGTGAAGGGCAACCGGCCGAGCTTCTCGGAGGCCGCACGACCGGAGCAGGCGGAGCCGCTGTACGAGCGTTTCTGTCAGGCGCTGCGCGAGCAGGGCGTCCTCGTCGAGACGGGCGTCTTCGGCGCGCGGATGGACGTCGAGCTCGTAAACGACGGGCCCGTCACGATCGTGCTTGGTTCGTAGTCGTCGTTGACACGTTTCGCCCCGCGGCGCATGATCGAGACGGGTGCAAATGCGGCTACAAAGCCTGGCGCCTCGTGTGGCGATTGCGGCCGCGCTCCTCGCCGTCTTGGCCTTCGGCGGCGCTGGGCGAGCGGCAGTGCGCGACGCGGTCCTCAATCCTGTCAACCCGGTCCTCCCGAGCGCGACGATCGGCAAGCAGTACGGCGTTCGCTTCGAGGTTCTGGTCGACGGACAACGGTCGGGCTATGGCCTCTTCGGGTGCAAGCTCGACACCGGTCGCGCCGATCTGCCGACTTTCGACGACTGCGCCAAGCTCCCGCCGGGTCTCCAGCTCCGCTCCGTGGCCGGCTGCACCTACGAGCAAGGTTGTCTCGAGCTCGACGGAACGCCGACGAAGCTCGGCACCTACTTCTTCCGCATCGCGGCGTCGGACGGAGTCGGCGGTGTGATCGTCCGCGACTACCGGCTGACCGTCGAGACGAAGCTGTCGATGCTTCCCGAGCCGGGGAAGCTCGACGACGGGCAGGTCGGTGCCGCGTACCGTCAGAACTTCATCGCCGAGGGCGGCGTACCGCCGTACGTCTATACGGCGTCCGGGCTTCCGCTCGGATTCGGTCTCTCCAAGAGTGGAGTCCTCACAGGACGGCCGAAGCGACCGGGTGATTACACGATCAAGATCACCGTGAAGGACGCGAACGGGGCGACCCTGAGGCAGTCGTACTCGCTGTTCGTCGAAGGCGGAGACGGAGGCCAGCTCGCGCTCAACGCCAACCTCGGTCTCACGCTCGGCAAGTCCGAGCGGACGCGCGGATTCATCGCGAGCGTGACGATCGCAAGCGTCGGCACGGAGGCCACCAATCCGGCGACGCTCGAGATCAGTGTCCGATCATCGCGCAGCCACGAGCTCGACCTGTTCGCGCGCGCCGCACCTACGGGCCGGGGGCTGAAATGCGAGAAGCCGCGTGGTTCCGGCACGCCGACGGTGCACGTAACCTGTCGCGTCCCGGGGCTCAAGCAACGGAGCAGTCTCGACGTGAGCTGGGAAGGCGACACGGACGAGCTTCCCGATACGAAGGGCGAGCTCGAGTCCTACACGTTCCGTCTGTCCGCGAGCGTGACGCGAGGCTCCCAACGCGATGATCCGTCGGACAACGCGGAGGGCGACACCGCAACGACGTACACGCGATGACGCGAGGGTAGGCGCGGCAGGCTGGAGCACGCGGGTCTACGTCCAGTAGTCGCGCTTGCTATCCTTCTGACACCACATTTCGAGCCGTTCCGAAATGGGCCCGCGTGGCCCATTTTTTGTGAAATACGAGGGATTTCGTGAGCACGCACGAGAAGGAGAGACAGCTGACGCGGGAGATCGCACTGAAGGTCGAGAGCGCGTTGCCGAGCACCGAGGTGCTCGCGGTCGAGCTGACCAAGCCCGACGGGTTCACCGTGTTCATCGACGACGTGCGCGGCGTCGACCACGCGCTCTGCGAGCGCGTCACCGCTCTGCTCTCCGACTACAACCGCGAGTGGGAGATCTCGGTCTCCTCGCCCGGCGTCGAGCGGCCGCTCCGCACGCCGCAGCATTTCCGCAACGCCGTCGGCCGCCGAGTCAGGCTCCGCACGCCCGCGCGCAAGCGCCTGCGCGGCGAGGTCGTCGACGCCGGCGACCGCGCAGTCACCGTCAAGACCGAGAACGACAACATAGAGGTGCCGTACGAGGACATCGTCCGCGGCAACCTCGTCGAGGAAGGAACGTAAATGTCCAGGGAGATCATCGAAGCCGTCCGCACGATCGAGAAGGAGAAGGGCATCGACGGCGACACGCTCATCCAGGCGCTCGAGGACGCGCTCCTCGCCGCGTACAAGAAGACCCCGGGTGCGGCACGTCATGCGACGGTCGAGCTCGACGACGAAGGCGACTTCCGCGTCTTCTCGATCGAGATCCCCCAGGACCTCGAGGAGCGGCTGCTCGACGACGCCCGCGAGCGCGCTTTCGAGGAGCTCGAGCGCGTCGAGGTGGAGACCGGCGAGAAGAACCACACGCTCCTCTCCGACGAGGACCTCGACCTCGACTGGTCGCAGGTTCCCGAGACCCAGATCAAGCGCGAGGACGTCACGCCGGAGAACTTCGGCCGCATCGCCGCGCAGACGGCGAAGCAGGTGATCCTCCAGCGGATCCGCGAGGCCGAGCGCGAGATGATGTACGACGAGTACGTCGACCGCGTCAGCGAGGTCGTCACCGGCATCGTCCAGCAGGCCGGCGACCGGAACAACGTCCTCGTCGACCTCGGCAAGGTCGAGGCGCTGCTGCCGCGCTCAGAGCAGGTCGACGGCGAGCGCTACGAGCAGGGCTCGCGCATCAAGGCCGTGATCACGGAGGTGCGCAGCGGGACGAAGGGACCGCAGGTGATCCTCTCGCGCCGCGATCCGGAGCTGATCAAGACGCTGTTCGAGCTCGAGGTCCCGGAGATCGCCGACGGGCTCGTCGAGATCCGTGGCGTCGCACGCGAGCCGGGCTACCGCTCGAAGATCGCAGTCGAGTCGCACGCACAGGGCGTCGACCCTGTGGGCGCGTGCGTCGGGCCGCGCGGCTCGCGCGTGCGCATGGTCGTCTCCGAGCTCCGCGGCGAGAAGATCGACATCATCCCGTGGAACCAGGAGCCGGCGCGCTTCGTCGCGAAGGCGCTGTCGCCCGCGCGCGTGCGAGAGGTCTACATCGACGACGAGTCGCGTGACGCGACGGTCGTCGTCCCCGACGACCAGCTTGCGCTCGCGATCGGCAAGGAGGGACTGAACGCCCGCCTCGCCGCGCGGCTGACCGGCTGGAAGGTCGACATCGTCTCCGACACCGAGTTCGCGCAGCAGGAGGCGGCTGCCGCGTTCGGCGGCGAGGGCGACGTCGACTTCAGCGGCCGCTGTGCCGCGATCCTCGCGAACGGGAAGCGCTGTCCGAACACGTCACTCCCTGGCTCCCGCTTCTGCGGCGTGCCGGCGCACCAGGAGCTCGCCAAGATCGAGGCCGAGACGGGCGAGTACGCACCCGGCACGGTCACGCCGACGATGCCGGAGCCCGCCGAGGCGGCGGAGGACGAGAGCGGCGAGACCGAGCCGGCAGCCGACGGCCCGGCCGCCGAGGGCGAGCCCGTCGCCGAGCAGTCCGAAGAGAACCCGGCCGAGCCGGCCGCGGCGGAGCAGTACGCGGCAGCCGAGCCGGAGGAGGGCAGCGCTTCTGCAGCGTGACCGGCGCGTCGCCGATCCGCACCTGTGCCGGCTGCGGGCGCAAGGCTCCCCAGTCGGAGCTGCAGCGGTTCGGGGCCGTGGACGGCGTGCTGACGCCGGGCCGGACGGTGCCAGGGCGCGGCGTCTACACCTGCCGGCGGTTGCTCTGCTTCGAGCGGGCGGCGGCGCGCCGCGGCTTCAACCGCGTGGTCAAGCAGACCCTGAAGGTCGATCCGGCGCTCAGTCGCCTCTACACTGACCGGTAGATCCATGGCTCCCAGACCGAACAGACCCATCAGACCCCGCGGCGGCGCCGGCCGTGCCGGCAAGCGCCGCGTCGTCATCGACCAGGGCGCCAACCGCCCGGGCCCGCCCGGACGCCAGGGCCGCGGCCGCCAGGAGGTCGGTCCCCCGAAGCAGCCGCGCGAGGTCGTGGCGCCGACCGGTCCCGTCACCGTCCAGTCGGGCGTCACCGTCCGTGACTTCTCGCAGGCGCTCGGCGTTCCGATGCCGGAGCTGATCAAGATCCTGATGAACCTCGGCCAGATGCGGACGGCGACGCAGTCGCTCTCCGACGAGGAGGTCGAGCTGATCGGGACCGAGCTGAAGCGCGAGGTCACGATCAAGCACGTCGGCGAGGAAGACGAAGAGCCGGAGGTCTTCGAGGACCGCGACGAGGATCTCGTCCTGCGTCCTCCGGTCGTCACGATCATGGGTCACGTCGACCACGGCAAGACCTCGCTGCTCGATGCGATTCGCGAGACGGCGGTCGTCGCGACCGAGGCCGGCGGGATCACGCAGCACATCGGTGCGTATCAGGTCGAGCACAAGGGACGCCGCATCACGTTCATCGACACGCCGGGCCACGAGGCGTTCACGGCCATGCGCGCCCGAGGCGCGAAGGTCACGGACATCGCGGTCCTCGTCGTCGCCGCGAACGACGGCGTGATGCCGCAGACGAAGGAGTCGATCTCGCACGCGCGTGCGGCCGGTGTGCCGATCGTCGTCGCGATCAACAAGGTCGACCTTCCGGATGCGAATCCCGAGAAGGTGAAGGGCGAGCTCGCGAACGAGAGCCTGCAGCCGGAGGAGTGGGGCGGCGAGACGCAGACGGCGGAAGTCTCTGCGAAGACGCGCCAGGGTCTCGACGAGCTGCTCGAGAAGGTGCTGCTCGTCGCCGACGTCGAGCTCGAGCAGCTGAAGGCCAACCCGAGCGTCGAGGCGTCCGGGCCGATCATCGAGTCGCGCCTCGACCAGGGCCGCGGGCCGGTCGCGACGATGCTCGTCCACCGCGGCACGCTGCACGTCGGCGACGCGATCGTCGCCGGCGACGCGTGGGCGCGCGTTCGCGCGCTGAACGACTTCCGCGGCGAGAAGCTGCGCGAGGCGACGCCCGGCACGCCCGTCGAGATCCTCGGCTTCGACAAGACGCCGCCTGCCGGAGAGACGGGACGCGTCGTCGAGAACGAGCGTCGCGCGCGCGAGCTCGCGCACGGGCGCGGCGAGCGCCTGCGCCGCGAGCAGCTCGCACAGCGAAGTGCCGCGGGCCTCTCGCTCGAATCGCTCTTCGAGCAGATGCAGCAAGGTGCCGTCCAGGATCTGAACCTGATCCTCAAGGGTGACGTCGTCGGCTCCGTCGAAGCGGCGGTGTCGGAGCTGCAGAAGATCAAGCATGCCGAGGTTCGCGTGAACGTCATCCACCAGGGCGTCGGCGGCATCACCGAGAACGACGTCAATCTCGCGATCCCGGCCGGCGCGCTGATCGTCGGCTTCAACGTCCGCCCGAGCGCCGAGGCGCGCGCGCTCGCCGAGCGCGAGGGCGTCGAGATCCGCACCTACCGCGTCATCTACCAGCTCACCGAGGACATCGAGCAGGCGCTCGTCGGCATGCTCAAGCCGATCGAGACCGAGGAGACGCTCGGCGAGGCCGAGGTTCGCGCGACGTTCCGCGCGTCACGCATCGGCACGATCGCAGGCTGCATGGTCACGACCGGCGTCGTGCGCCGCGGCGCGCAGGTGCGCGTCGTGCGCGACGGCACGGTGATCTACGAGACGACGATCGGCTCGCTGCGCCGCGTCAAGGACGACGTGCGCGAGGTCGCCGAAGGGTTCGAGTGCGGCATCCTGCTCGACAACTTCAACGACGTGAAAGAGGGCGACGTGCTCGAGTGTTACGAGACGCGGCAGGTCGAGCGCACCGGCCTCGGCGAAACCGCCCCCGCCGCCGCGTCGTAGCGCGAGACGGCGTGGGCGCCGGCTACGTCGGGATCCTCTCGGTCGAACTGCACTTCCCCGAGGCCGGCTCGCTGAAGGGGAAGCGGAAGTTCGTGCAGTCCGTGAAGGCGCAGCTGCAACATCGCTTCGGCGCGTCGGTCGCGGAGGTCGACCATCACGAGCTCTGGCAGCGCGCGCGGCTGACGGTCGCGTGTGTCGCACGCGACTACCGCGGCGCGGAAGGTTTGCTCGCCGACGCGGAGCGCTACCTGCATGGACAGGAGTTCGAATGTGCGGCCGTCGAGCGGCAGGTGGTGAGCCTCAGTGACTGACCGGATGCGGCGCGTGAACGAGTCGGTGCGGGCGGTGCTTGCGGAGACGGTCGCCGAGCTCAAGGATCCGCGGATCGGCTTCGTCACGATCACCGGCGTCGAGACGTCGCCCGACCTGCGACATGCGACCGTGTTCGTCAGCGTGCTCGGCTCGGAGCGCAAACGCGCCAAGACCCTCGAGGGGCTCGAAGCCGCGCACGGCGTCCTGCAAGCGCGTCTCGGGCGCGAGCTGAGAATGAAGCGCACGCCGCAGCTGACCTTTCACTACGATCGCTCGGTCGAAGAGGGTGTGCGGATGTCGAGGTTGATCGATGAGCTCGTCACAGACGAAGACGACGACGCAGGAGGCTGATCTCGCAGCGGTCGTCGACGCGGTCCGGTCGCACGACCGCTTCCTCGTCACGACGCACGAGAACCCCGACGGCGACGCGCTCGGCTCGTTGCTCGCGGCGACGTTGGCGCTGAGGCAGCTCGGCAAGGACGCCTACATGTATCTCGCGGGCGGTGCGCCGCTTCCGGGCGAGTACGCGTTCATGCCCCTCGCCGATCTCCACCGCGTCGTCCCAGAGGACGCCGCCGAGCGCGCGCTGCTGGCGGTGGACTGCGCGAACGAGAGCCGGCTCGGGCCCGATCCGGAGATCCTGCAGACGGCGTCGTACACGATCGACGTCGATCACCATCACGACAACACGCGCTTCGGTGACGTCAATCTAATCGTGGCCGACGCATCGTCGACCGCAGAGGTGCTGCGCGACGTCTTCCGCGAGCTCGACGTGACGTTGACGCCCGAGATCGCGGAGGCGCTCTACATCGCGCTCGTCACCGACACCGGCCGCTTCCAGTACACGAACACGACGCCGAAGGCGCTGCGGCTCGCAGCCGAGCTCGTCGAGTCGGGAGCGAACATCCACCGCATCTTCCAGGGTGTGTACGAGAGCGTGCAGTTCGCGAAGCTCAAGCTGCTCGCGCGCGCGCTCGAGCGCGCGCAGGTGTACGAGGGCGGCGCGGTGGTCGTCTCGTACCTGCTACGGAATGACTTCGGCGAGGTCGGCGCCGCGGAGCCCTACAGCGAGGGGATCATCGACTACCTCCGCGCCGTGGAGGGCGCCATCGTGTCGGTGCTGATCCGCGAGCCGCCGCGGGCCGACGGGCCGACGCGGCGCATCTCGCTGCGGTCGAGCTCGGACGAGGTCGACGTCTCGGCGATCGCGCGCCTGCACGGCGGCGGCGGCCATCGCCAGGCCGCCGGCTTCTCGAGCGAGAAGCCGATCGAGGAGATCACGGAGTTCATCCGCGCCCAGTACCGCGCCGCGCAACAGGGCGGCGACGCGTCCCGTGGTCCCGCGGGCGCTTGAGCCCGCCGGCGTCGCGCTCGTCGACAAGCCGGCCGGACCGTCGTCCTTCGCGCTCGTCGCGTCGCTCCGGCGGCGGACCAAGGCGCGCACCGGGCACGCCGGCACGCTCGACCCGTTCGCGACCGGACTGCTGCTGCTGTTGTCCGGTTGGGCAACTAAGCTGGCGCCATGCTTCGTCGGACTCGACAAGCGCTACGTCACCAGCGTCGACTTGACGGCCCTGACCTCGACCGGCGACCCGGAGGGGGAGATTCTCGCGCGGCACGACCCGCCGGACGAGGAAGAGCTGGAGCGGCGGCTCGCGGGCCTCCGTGGCGTCGTCGAGCTGCCGATCCCGGCCGCCTCCGCGGTCAAGATCGGCGGCGAGCGCGCCTACCGGCTGGCGCGGCGCGGCGTGGAGGTGGACATGCCGATCCGGCGCTCGCGCGTCGACGCGCTCGACGTCATCGCGTATAGCGGCGCGGAGGTGACGCTCGACCTTCGCGTCGGCTCGGGCACGTATGTGCGGTCGATCGCGGCGGCGCTCGGCGGTCACTGCCGGACGCTGCGGCGGCTCGAGATCGGGCCGTTCTCCGTCGAGGAGGCGACGTCCGTCGACGACGCCGAGCTGCTGCCGGCGGGCAAGGCGCTCGCGCGGTTGCCTGCGGAGCTCGTCGCGCGGGGGCCGAAGGACGCGCTGGCGCGTGCGGGGCTCGCGTGAAGGCCGCTCGCGCGGTCTCCGTCGGCACGTTCGACGGCGTGCATCTCGGCCACCGGCGCGTGCTGGCGGCGCTCCTCGCCACGGGGCTGCCTGCGTCCGTCGTCACGTTCGACCCTCATCCGGTGACGGGCACACCGCTCGTCTCGTCACTCGAGCGGCGGCTCGAGCTGCTGGTCGAGGCGGGAGTGCCGGACTTTCGCGTCGTCCCGCCGGGTACACACGTCGATGTCTCCGACGCGCTCCTCGTCGCAGGGCCCGGCTCGGCCGACCTGCCGGCCGCAGACGTGCGGCTCGTGCCGCTCGTCGAAGGCGTGTCGTCGCAGCGCGTGCGCGACTTCGCGCGGACGGGCGAGCTCGCGGCGGCGGCGCGGCTGCTCGGACGGCCGTTCGAGGTCGAGGGAGTCGTCGTGCGCGGCGACGGCCGCGGCCGCGGTCTCGGCTTCCCGACCGCCAACCTCGACGTGCTCGAGCCGCGGCTCCTGCCGCCGCGCGGCGTCTACGCGGGGGCGGCGCTCGGGCAGCGGGCGGCGATCTCGATCGGCGTCAATCCGCAGTTCGGCGGCACGCAGCTGCACTTCGAGGCGCACGTGCTCGACTTCGACGGCGACCTCTACGGGGAGCGGCTTGTCGTGGAGGTCTGGGAGCGGCTGCGCGACGAGCTGGTGTTCGAGAGCGTCGAGGCGCTCGTGGCGGCGATCGCGGCCGACGTCGAGCAGGTGCGGACCGTCGTGCCTCCCCTGTAGCGCAGGTTTCCCGCGCGGTCGGCGTCTTCAACTTGTGTATGGAGCCGATCCTCGCCGTCGTCGACAGCGTCCGCTGTCTCGAGTGCGGCTCGGTGTACGGCAAGCCGCGCGATGGAGGGACGGTGGAGCAGAATCCGGGCTGTCCCGAGTGCGGGTACGTCGGCTGGATCGCCGCAAGGATTCCGGTCAGCGAGGAGCGGCGACGGCGCCGCTCCGACGCGGATCGGCTGCAGCTCCGCCGCGTGCAATCACGCTGACGCCGCCGAAGTAGTGGTGGAGCGCCGGCCACCGCCGGACCGATCGGCCCGCGCGCTCGAGCTCCGCGAGCGCCGGCTCGTCGACGCCCGGCTCCGCGTGGACGAGATCGCCGACCGGATGGAAGCGCGGCCGGTCGACGGCGGTCTGCGGCTCCAGTCCCTCGTCGACGATGCCCGCGAGGACGAGCGTCAGCGCGCCGCGCAGCCGCGTGCCGCCCGCGGCGCCGAGGGCGACCGCGAGCCCGTCGGGGCCGAACGCGAGCGTCGGCGCCATCATCGAGCTCATCCGCTCGCCCGGCACGAGCGGGCCCGCGAGCAGGTCTACCTCGCCGAGCATGCTGTTCAAGTGCAGGTCGAGGCCGGGGACGAAGTCGCCCGAGCCGAGACCGAGGCTCGTCGTGAACACGCACGCGTTCCCGTCACCGTCGACGACGGTGACGTTGGTCGTGTGGGTCTCCGGGCCACGCGCCTCGAGCAAGGGCACGAGCGCGAGCACGCGCTGCGTCGCGTCGAGCGCGCGGAGCGGCGGCAGCGACGCGAGCAGCTCCCGCATGCCGGAGAGGCCGCTGCGCGTCAGCACGCGTAGTCCGGCGTACTCAACGCCGACCGGCTGCGACCACCGCGGCTCGTACGACGTCAGATCCGAGCGCGTCACGCCGCCGCCGCATCTCCGCTCGAGCGAGAGGATCGCCTCCGCGAGCGAGCCGTCGTACAAGGAGCGCGCGCCTTCGCTCGCGAGGAGCGCGAACGCCTTCTCGAGCTGCGGCTGCCGGAGCAGCTCGCCTTCTTGCAGCAGGGAGCCGCCGGGCGCGTAGAGGGCCGCGCCGCGGTCGAGCGTCATCACCGGCGCGAGCATCGCGAGACAGGAGGCGTGCGCCGCGGGCATCGGGACGCCTTCCCGAGCCAGTCGCATCGCGGCTTCGCAAAGCTCAGGCCACGGCAGCCGTCCGAAGCGCTCGTGCAGCGCTCCCAGCCCGGCCGGGACGCCCGGAACGGCGAAGGACGAGGGACCGATCGCGTAGTGGACGAGCTCCTCGCCGAACGGCACCGGCAGCTCGACGAGGTCGCCGCGTTCGCCGGACGGAACGGCGCAGAAACAGTCGAGATTCCACGCCCGGCCGGCCTTCGCGTCCCAATAGATCGCGTGGCCGCCGCCGAGCAGGCCCGTCATCACCGTTTCGGCGACACAGGACGCGAGCACCGCCGCGACGGCGGCGTCCGCCGCGCTGCCGCCCGCCTCGAGCACGGCCGCGCCCGCCTCTGCCGTCGCCGGGTGACCGGCAGCAACCCCAGGATCCATGCCCGTTCGCTACCCTACGGCCTGACCGCAGTCTCGGGCGCCCGCCTTCTTCCTTGGACGGCGTGCTGGGACCGCGGAGGCACACGACGAGAGGGGACCATGAGCCTCACCAAGGAAGAAAAGCAGGAGATCATCAAGGAGCACGGCCGCGCGGACACGGACACCGGCTCGCCGGAGGTCCAGATCGCGATGCTGACGCGTCGGATCAACCAGCTCACGGAGCACCTGCGAGCGCACAAGCACGACCATCACTCGCGCCGGGGCCTCCTGAAGCTCGTCGGCCGCCGCCGGCGCTTCCTGAACTATCTCCAGCGGACGAACCTCGAGAGCTACCGCGCTCTCATCAAGGAGCTGGGCCTCAGGCGCTAGCTCGACCATAGGGGGTGGAAGTTTGAGCGAGCCCCGCCGCGCGGAGCTGACTCAAACCTCCACCCTCGTCGAAGAGGAAGTGGAGGAAAGAAATGGCGATTGCCACAGGACGCGTCGCGCAGGTCTCGGTCGAGATCGGCGGGCGCGAGATCAGCTTCGAGACGGGCAAGCTCGCAAAGCAGGCCGACGGCGCCGTCGTCGTCCGCTCGGGCGACACGATGGTGCTCGCGACGGCGCAGGGCCGGACGGAGCCGCGCGAAGGCGCGGACTTCTTCCCGCTCACCGTCGACGTCGAGGAGCGCATGTACGCCGCCGGCAAGATCCCCGGCGGGTTCTTCAAGCGGGAGGGACGGCCGACCGAGCGCGCGATCCTCACCGCTCGGATGATCGACCGCCCGATCCGGCCGCTCTGGCCGAAGGGCTTCAAGAACGAGGTGCAGGTGATCTGCACCGTCCTGTCCGCGGATCTCGTCATCGGACACGACATCCTCTGCATCAACGGCGCATCCGCGGCGCTGATGCTCTCGCCGCTGCCGTTTCTCGGGCCGGTCGGCGCCGTTCGCATCGGTCGGATCGAAGGGCAGTTCGTCGTCAACCCGACGCTGCAGGAGGCCGAGTCCGACTCCGCGCTCGACCTGATCGTCGTCGGCACGAAGGAGAGCCTCACGATGGTCGAGGCCGGCGCAGACGAGGTGCCCGAGGAGATCCTCCTCGAAGCGCTCGACATCGCGCAGGCGGAGATCCGCAAGCTCTGCGAGGCGCAGGAGGAGCTCCGCGAGCAGGCGGGCAAGCCGAAATGGCTGGAGCAGTCCTTGACCGAGGAGCTGCAGGACGCGCACGCCGCGCAGATCCGCGAGCGGATCCGGGCCGAGGGCCTGCGCGAGGCGGGCTCCGTCATCGAGGAGCTCGTCGACGAGCTCGCCCAGCCGCTGTCGATGGAGTCGACCGACGACGACATCACGCGGCAGCTGCAGGTCCGTTCGAGCCTCGCGGCCATCTTCGAGCGGGAGCGGCTCGCGGCCGTCGAAGCACCGGTGCGCGAGCAGTTCGAAAGCGATCTGCGGGCGCTGACCGAGGCGGAGCAGGACTCGAAGGAGCTCAAGTCCGCGAAGCGTCACCTGCTCTTCGAGCGGATCGTCGAGAACGTGGAGTTGCCGTTCCCGGTCGGTCCGGCTCCCGTCGAGGGCGAGGCGCCGGTGAAGGACACGCTCACGAAGCAGTACGTGAAGCGTGCGGCGGAGGCGATCTACAAGGACCTCGTCCGCAAGAAGATCGCGGTCGACAAGCGCCGGCCGGACGGTCGCGGCACGGAGGAGATCCGGCCGATCGACGTCGAGGTCGCGATCAACCCGCGCGCCCACGGCTCCGGCCTCTTCACGCGCGGCCAGACGCAGATCCTCACGTCGCTGACGCTCGGCACCGCGAAGGAGGGTCAGCGGATCGACGACCTCTCCCTCGAGGCGGAGCGCCGCTACATGCACCACTACAACTTCCCGCCCTATTCGGTCGGGGAGACGGGCTTCATGCGCGGCCCGAAGCGGCGCGACATCGGTCACGGCGCGCTCGCACAGCGGGCGCTCGAGGCGATGATCCCGCCCGCGTCGGAGTTCCCGTACACGATCCGCCTCGTGTCCGAGACGCTCGAGTCGAACGGCTCGTCGTCGATGGGCTCGGTCTGCGGCTCGACGCTCGCCCTGATGGATGCCGGCGTGCCGATCAAGGCGCCGGTGTCGGGCATCGCGATGGGTCTCGTGAAGGAGGGCGACGACTACGTCATCCTCACGGACATCCAGGGTGCGGAGGACCACCTCGGCGACATGGACTTCAAGGTCGCCGGCACGCGTGACGGCGTGACCGCGCTCCAGATGGACATCAAGATCACGGGCGTCACGCGCGAGATCATGGAGAACGCCCTCGAGCAGGCGAAGCGGGCGCGTGAGTTCATCCTCGACAAGATGCTCGAGGCGATTCCGGAGGTGCGCGGCGAGCTCGCGGCGCACGCACCGCGGATCACGTCGATGAAGATCGACCCGGAGCAGATCGGCCTCGTGATCGGCAAGGGCGGCGAGACGATTCGCGGCATCGAGTCCGAGTACGACGTCCAGGTCGACATCGAGGAGGACGGCACGATCCTCATCTACGCGACCGAAGGCACGAAGGCGGAGGCCGCGATCGCGTTCATCGAGTCCCTGACGAAGAGCCCGGAGGTCGGCGACGAGTACCGCAACGCGAAGGTCGTCAAGACCACGCAGTTCGGTGCCTTCGTCGAGCTGAAGAAGGGCACGGACGGGCTGCTGCACGTCTCGAACGTCGGCCCGGGCCGCGTCGGTCACATCGAGGACGTGATCAACCGCGGCGACGTGCTCGACGTCGTCGTCCAGGAGGTCGACAAAGACCGCGGCCGGATCGGGCTGAAGCTGATCGCGAAGCACGAGGACGGCAAGGTCGTGACGCCGGAGGAGCTGATCGAGCGGGCGAAGAACGCACCGCCGCGCGAGGAGCGCGACGAGCGTCCGCGCGGCGGCGACCGGCGCGGCGGCCGCGGCGGCGGCCGCGACCGCGGCCCGCGCCGCGACTAGCGACTAGCGAGAACGGGGGGGCGGCTCGAGCCGCCCCTCACGTTCAGCTCCGAGGTTCGAAGAAGCCGAGCTCAAGCAGCTTCCGCACGAGCTCGCACCCGACCTGCTCGACGATGTCCACGTCGGCGCCGACGTCTGCGGCGACCGCGTCGCACGCCGCACGGAGCGGCTGATCGGGCCGTAGCGCCGCGACGAGGCGGGCGGTGTTCTCGTCGAGGCCGATTCGCAAGCCGAGGCCGTCCCGGAGTGCGAGCGTCGTCGCGGTCCCGCGCCAGCCGTACTGCTCCGACTCAAGCACGGGACGGGTTTTCGGTCAACGCCCGTCACTAGACTCAGACCCGTGCAGACGTACGAGATCTCCGAGCTCGACTCGGGCGAGCGTGTGATCACGGAGCCGGTGCCGAGCGTGCGGTCGGTCGCGATCGGCTACTGGATCGGCGTCGGCTCGCGCGACGAAAAGGATGAGCGCGCGGGCGTGTCGCACTTCCTCGAGCATCTCCTGTTCAAGGGCTCGGCGCGCTACAGCGCGCAGGAGATCGCCGAGACGTTCGACGGGCTCGGCGGCGAGCTGAACGCGGCGACGTCGCGCGAGCACACCGTCCTCTACGCGCGCGTCACCGACGCACATCTCGAGACCGCGATCGACGTCATGACCGACATGGTCTTCGCGCCGACGTTCGCGGAGCTCGACTCGGAGCGCGAGGTCGTGCTCGAGGAGATCGCGATGTACGAGGACACGCCGCAGGAGCTCGTGCACGACCTCTTCTCGGAGGCTGTCTTCGGCGTGCATCCACTGGGACGGCCCGTGCTCGGCACGCGCGACGTGATCGCGTCCGTCAGCCGCCGCGCGCTGAGCGCGTATCACCGCGGGATGTACGTCGGCGGCAACGTCGTCGTCGCCGCTGCGGGGAACCTCGCGCACGGCGACGTCGTGGGGCTCGTCGAACGGATGCAGCGCGGGCCCGACGAGCCGCCGCGCGGCCAGCGGGTTCGCCGGCCGCTCGTCTCCGCGCCGCCGCCGGGCCTGCGCTTCCAGCGCAAGGACACGGAGCAGTACCACGTCTGCGTCGGCGCGCCGGGCATCGCGCGCTCCGACCGCCGCCGCTTCGCCGCGAGCCTGCTCGACTCGATCCTCGGCGGCGCCGCGTCGTCGCGCCTCTTCCAGGAGATCCGCGAGAAACGGGGCATGGCCTATGCCGTGTACAGCTTCGCGTCGCAGTACAGCGACACGGGCCTCTTCGGCTTCTACGTCGGCACACGTGAGGAGAACCTCGACGCGTGCCTCGAGATCGCGGCGGCCGAGCTCGCCGACGTCGCGGCGGGGAACCTTCGCCCGAAGGAGCTCGAGCGCGCGAAGGAGAACCTCAAGGGGCGCATCGTGCTCTCGATGGAGTCGACCGCGAACCGGATGAGCCGGCTCGGCAAGTCGCTCGTCACCGACTCAGAGCTGATGTCGCTCGACCGCGTGATCGCCGAGATCGACGCAGTCGAGGCGGACGAGCTCGCCGAGCTCGCGTCCGTCCTGCTCGCGCCCGACCTCATCTCGGCGGCCGGCATCGGCCCCGACGAGGACCGCTTCCTCGCCGCCGTGCAGCATGTGAACCCGGCACTCGCCGTCGCCGCGTGAGGCTGAAGCTGTACGGGAGTGGGGGAAAGGTCGGCCGCGTGCTCGCGCCCGCGCTCGTGCGCGAGGGACACGAGCTCGTCGAGCTCGAGTCGGCCGAGGCCGCGATCGACTTCACCGCCCCAGAGGCAGTCGTACCGAACATGCTCGCGGCGCTCGACGCCGGCGTGCCGTGCGTGATCGGCACCACGGGCGCCGACCTCGCGCCGGTCGACGCGCGCGCGCGCGAGCGCAACCTGCCGGTGTTCTTCGCGCCGAACTTTGCGATCGGCGCAGTCCTGATGATGCGGCTCGCGGCGGAGGCGGCCGCGTTCATGCCGCGCGCAGAGATCGTCGAGCTGCACAACGACGCGAAGAAGGACGCGCCCTCGGGCACCGCACGCGCGACGGCCGCGCTGCTCCCCGGCCAGACGCCGATCCACTCGGTGCGACTGCCGGGACTCGTCGCTCATCAGGAAGTGTTGCTCGCCGGCGAGGGCCAGCTGTTGACGATCCGCCACGATGCGTTCTCGCGAGAGGCCTACGTGCCCGGTGTGCTGCTTGCGCTCGAGAAGTTGCGCTCGCTGCCGTCCGGCTTGACGACGGGCCTCGACACGCTCTTCTGATGCGCGCTGTTTGGCCCCGCCGGACGCGTGAGATGACCGGGGGCGTGGACGTCGAGATCCGCGAGCTGCCGGCGGCGGAGGTTCTCGCGTTGCGGAGCGAGATCGCCGAGATCTGGCCGGAGGCGTCGCGCGACCGGCTCGGCGAGATCCTGCCGCGGCACGCGGGGCGCGCCGGCTTTCGCTTTCTCGGCGCGTTCGGCGACGCGAAGCTCGTCGGCTTCGTCTACGGCTACCTCGGCGCGCCGGGGCAGTGGTGGCACGACCGCGTCGCGCGCTCGCTCGGCGCCGACGGGAGCGCACGTTGGCTCGGCCGAGGCCACCTCGAGTTCACCGAGCTGCACGTGCTTCCGGAATACCGCCGACGCGGGATCGGCGGCGCGTTGCACGACGGCCTGCTCGCGGGCGTCGACGCGCCGACGGCCGTGCTCTCGACCCAGGCGGACAACGAGCCGGCGATCGCCCTCTACCGCGGTCGCGGCTGGGAGGTGATCGTCCCGCAGCTCGACTTCGGCTCCGGGCGCCCCTTCGTGATCATGGGCAAAGACCTCTGACGACCCGCGTCGGCCCCGCGCAGCAACCGGGGAAAGTGCTTGCACTTTCCCCGGAACAAGTGCGGGGGCCCGAAGGCCCCCGCGGGAACAACGAGATCCTCGCGTTCTACTTGACGCAGAGCGCGTTGAGGATCGAGCCGTACACCTGCGAGTACACGTAGCACCCGACGTTCTTCGACGTGAAGATGCGGGCGTTCGTGTTGATGTACGGAGCGACCGGTGCCGCTTCCTTCATCATGTCGTGGTCGAGCTTGGCGTAGGCGTTGAGCCGTGCCTGGCCCGAGAGCCGCGACGCTGCCGTCATCAGCTTGTTCCACTTCGGTGAGTTGAAGTAGGACAGGTTGACGTTGTTGTCCGGGGTGATCGCGTCACCGGACAGCAGGATGTTGATGAAGTCGTACGGATCCGGGTAGTCCTGCCCCCAGCCGTTCAGGAGGAGGTCGAAGCCGGTCTCGCCGCGGACGCCCGCCTTCGTCGTCTCGACGACGCGGTCGAGCGGCGTGATCTGGCAGTTGAGCCCGATCTGCTTCATGTTGTACTGGACGACCTGCGCGACCGTGGGGCCGAACGAGGTGTTGAACGTCCAGAAGTTGCAGGCACCGCCCCGCGTGTGCCCATTCGCGAGCTTGTTGGCGAACGTGTAGTTCGAGCCCTTGAGCGGGTAGACGTCGCCGGGCTTGTAGCCCGGGAAGCCGACGGGGAGGATGTGCGACGTGCGGACGCCGCCGAGCGCGCCGTGCTGGCGCACCATCTGCGGGCGGTCGATCGCGTAGTTGACCGCGCGGGCGAGCACGTCGTTGCCCTTGAACAGCGGGCCGTTCCGGTTCATGTTCAGGTACCAGAACACGGCGTTGTGCCGCACGTAGAAGCTCGGCGACGTGCCGGTGTGAGGCTTGTTGACACCGTACTGATCGCGGATCTTCGCCGCGTCAGCGGTCGGGAAGCCGCCGATGTCGGTGTCGCCGTTGATGACGCGGAGCTCCTGCGACGCCAGCGGGATGCCGATGTTGTAGACGACCTGGTCCGCGTTGTGCGGCCGCGAACCCTTGTAGAACGTGTTGCGCGACAGGGTTGCGGTGCGCTTCTGCGTCCAGTCGGAGACGTAGTACGGACCGCAGGAGGCGCCCTTCGCCGGAGCCTGGATGCCGTCCGGGTTCACCGGCGTGTCCGTGCGGATCGCCGAGAAGAACGGCATCGTGATGCGGGCGAGGAAGTCAGGAGCGACGTGCGTCAGCTTGATCGTCAGCTTGTTGCCGCTGACCTTGATGCCCGACGCCGTCGACGCCTTGCCCTGCTCCACGTCCTTCGCGCCGAGGATGTCCTCGATGAACGTCGTCGCCGGCGAGCTCATCTTCGGCTGAAGGTCACGGTTGAACGCATAGGCGAAGTTCGCAGCGGTGACGGCCGAGCCGTCGGCGAACTTCAGGCCGCTCTTGACCGTGAAGGTGTACGTCTTCCCGTCCCTCGAGACAGCCGGAAGGCTGGCCGCGGCTTCCGGCGAGATGCGCGTGCCGCCGGCGGTCGCTTCCTTGTCCGGGAAGTTGAGCAGCTTGCACGTCGTGGCGTACTGCAGCTGCCAGCCGTGCGAGTAGTAGTCGAGCGCGGGATCGATGAAGTCGAAGTCCGACGTAAGATCCACACGCAACGTTCCGCCGACCGCGCCATTGGCGCCGGCCTTTGTCGGGTTGCTCGATGCGGGGGACGCAAAGCCCGCCGCGATGAGCAGCCCAACGCCAACCGCCAGCATGGCCAGCGAAATCGTGAGCCGCCTACCCAATTGGGACTCCTTTCGTGACACAACCCGGACTGGAAGCCCTTGCCCTGCATGCATCCTCGGGCGTATTAGACGCCAATCCAGGCTGATTGTTAGGGGTCAATGAAGAAGGAACGGGGCTACGCGAGTCTGTGCGGGTCGCTCGTCGGCAGGAGCCCAGAAGGGCCGTGCGTGTGTTCGGGTGTCAGCACTGAGGATGCATACATCCCGCGCGACCCTCTCGCGCAGCCCCGTACGTTAGTGGTTCCTACCTGCATCCTCACTGTGGACCGTAGAGCGTAGCGCCGAAAGGGACAGATGGTGGAGCGGAGTCCGATGGAACTCGCGATCGGCGGCGACCTGCGGGTGCGCCGGCTCGGCTTCGGCGCGATGCGGGTGCTCGGCCGCGACCGCTGGTTCGGCGAGCCGGAGGACCGCGAGGCGTCGCTGCGGCTGATCCGGCGCGCGGTCGAGCTCGGCGTCCAGCTGATCGACACGGCGCACAGCTACGCGGAGGGGAAGAGCGAGGAGCTGATCGCGGCGGCGCTCGCTCCGTATCCCGAGGGCGTCGTCGTCGCGACGAAGGGCGGCATGCACCGGGTCGAGGCGGAGACGTTCACCGACGGCCGTCCGGAGACGCTTCGGCGCGAATGCGACGAGAGCCTCCGCCGCCTGCGGCTCGAGCGGATCGACCTCTACCAGCTCCACCGCGTCGACCCGCACGTGCCGCTCGAGGAGTCGGTCGGCGCGCTCGCCGAGCTGCGCACCGCCGGCAAGATCCGTCACGTCGGTCTGTCGAACGTGACGGTCGCCGAGCTGCACCGGACGCAGGCCGTCGTCCCGATCGCGTCCGTCCAGAACGCGTACTCGATCGGCCACCGCGAGGACGAGCCGACGCTCGAGGAATGCGAGCGGCAGGGCATCGCGTACCTGCCGTACTTTCCGCTGCGCGGTGCCGACCCGGAGACGGCGCTCGTGTGGCTGCTGCGCCGCTCGCCCGTCGTCTGTCCGATCCCAGGCACGTCGTCGATCGAGCACCTGGAGGAGAACGTGCGCGCGGCGGCGAAGGCGTAACATCCACGCATGCTCGGCGAGGTCCTGACCGCGATCGTCACGCCGTTCGACCGCGAAGGCCGCGTCGACCTGGACCGCTTCCGCGAGCTCGCGACGTTCCTCGTCGAGAACGGCTCGGACGGGATCGTCGTGTGCGGCACGACCGGCGAGTCGCCGACGCTCAGCGACGCGGAGAAGTTCCAGCTCTGGGAGGCGGCGGTCGACCTGCTCGGCGGCCGTGCCACCGTCGTCGCGGGAACCGGCACATACGACACCGCGCACTCGATCCACCTGACGAAGAAGGCGACGGAGCTCGGCGTCGACGCGGTGCTCGTCGTGACCCCGTACTACTCGAAGCCTCCGCAGCGCGCGATCGTCGCGCATTTCGAGGCGATCGCCGCGGCGAGCGACAAGCCGATCGTCGTCTACAACATCCCGGGCCGCGTCGTCGTCAACATCGAGCCGCAGACGATCGAGCGGCTGGCGAAGATCGAGACGGTGCGCGCCGTGAAGCAGGCGAACGACGATCTCGAGCAGGCGCGGCAGATCCCCGGCCTCGGACTCGACCTCTACGCGGGCGACGACTACCTCATCTTCCCGTTCCTCGAGCTCGGCGGGATCGGGGGCGTGTGCGTGCACACGCACGTCGCAGGCCCGCAGGTGAAGGCGATGGTGCGCGCATACCGCGAGGGCGACCGCGCGCGCGCGAAGCAGCTCGACGACGAGCTGCAGCCGGCGTACGACCTGCTGAAGGTCGTCACGAACCCGATCGCGATCAAGGCCGCGCTCAATCTCCTCGGGCACGAAGTCGGCGGCCTGCGCCTGCCGCTGGTGGAGGCGGACGAGGCCGAGACGGCCGCGGTCCGCGCCTGCCTCGAGCGCCTCGGCGCACTCGTTCCCGCCTAGTGGGGCACTAGCGCTACCCTTCCGCTTCGCGGCGACGACGGGGAGTGACGCCCCCAGAGCCGCCGGCCGCCCGTCCGTGATCCGGGCCCGAACGAGGCTTGTAACTCTGAGTTACAAGCGAAGTGCGGTGGCACCGCGGGAGCGCCTCCCGCCCGCACCCCCAGGCGAGGTTGCGAAGGGAGGTGCCACGAAATGGAACGGATCCTCACGACGGAGCTCGCGGCGCACGCCGGCGAGCGGGTCTTGCTGCGCGGCTGGCTGCACCGCACGCGTGAGTTGTCGCGCGTCGTCTTCCTGCTGCTGCGAGACCGTGACGGCATTGCGCAGATCGTGATCCCGAAGTCAGCAAGTAACTCTGAGTTACAAGCTCTGGTTCCGGAGACGGTCCTGGAGGTCGAGGGCGTCGCGGTCGCGAGCGGGCAGGCGCCGGGTGGGGTGGAGGTGCACGACGCGGTCGTTCGCGTGCTCGCCGAGCCTGCGGACGTCCCGCCGATCGAGCTGCACCTGCCGGAGCCGAAGGAGTCGCTGCCGACACGGCTCGACCACGCGGCCGTCTCTCTGCGGCATCCCGTGGTTCGCGAGCGATTCCGCGTCGCGGCACGCGCCGTCGCCGCGTTTCGCGAGACGCTGACCGGACTGGAGTTCACGGAGATCCAGACGCCGAAGGTGGTCGCGACAGCGACGGAGAGCGGCGCCAGCGTTTTCCGCCTCGACTGGTTCGGACGCGACGCGTTCCTCGCGCAGAGCCCGCAGTTCTACAAGCAGACGATGGTCGGCGTCTTCGAGCGCGTCTTCGAGGTCGGGCCGGTCTTCCGTGCCGAGCCGCACGAGACCGGGCGACATCTCGCGGAGTACGTGTCGCTCGACGCCGAGCTCGGCTTCGTCCGCGACCACCGCGACGTGATCGACGTCGTGCGCGACGTCGTGCTCGCGATGATCCACGCGGCCGGAGGAACGCCGCCGCGCGACGTCGCGATCGTTCGGTTCGAGGACGTCCGGAGCGGGAAGGAGCCCGACCTCGCGCCGGCCGACGAGCGGCGGATCTGCGCCGAGCACGGCGAGCTCGTCTTCGTGGAAGGCTTCCCGACCGCAAAGCGGCCGTTCTACACGCATCCCGACCCGGAGCGGCCGGAGTGGTCGCGCGGCTTCGACCTCCTCTACCGCGGGCTCGAGATCGTGACCGGCGGCCAGCGCCTTCATCGCTACGAGGACTACCGCGCGGCGCTCGCCGCGCGCGGACTCGACGAGGCGCCGTTCGCCGGCTACCTCGACGCGTTCCGGTACGGGATGCCGCCGCACGGCGGCTTCGCGCTCGGGCTGGAGCGCTTCACGGCGCAGGTGCTGGGACTCGCGAACATCCGCGAGGCGACGCTCTTCCCGCGGGACCGCAATCGGCTGGTGCCATGATGCGGGCGTGAGGATCATTCCGCTGGGCGGCCTGGGCGAGGTCGGGAAGAACATGACGGTCTACGAGGCCGGCGGCGAGGCGATCGTCGTCGACGCCGGCCTCGCGTTCCCGCGCGACGAGCATCTCGGCGTCGATCTCGTGCTGCCGGAGATGACCTACCTCGCGGATCGCCGTGGCGGCGTGCGGGCGGTGCTGCTCACGCACGGGCACGAGGACCACGTCGGCGCGCTTCCGTACCTGCTGCGCACGGCCGACGTGCGCGAGGTCTGGGCGACGCGGCTGACGCTCGGCCTGGTCAAGTCCAAGCTCGACGAGCACGGCCTGTTGCGCGCCGCGGAGCTGCGCGAGGCAGAGATCGGAAAGCCGTACGACATCGGTCCGTTCCGCGTCGAGTTCGTCCGCATGGCGCACTCGATTCCCGACTCCGCCGCGCTCGCCATCGAGGCCGACGGGAAGCTCGTCGTCCACACCGGCGACTACAAGCTCGACCACACCCCGGTCGACGGGCAGAAGACGGACGTCGGCCGGCTCGCCGAGCTCGGCAACCGCGGCGTCGATCTCATGCTCGGCGACTCGACAAACGCCGAGCGCCCCGGCGTCACGCAGTCGGAGCGCGTCGTCGGCGAGGCGTTCCGCCAGATCTTCCCGCTGCGCACCGGCCGCATCATCATCTCGTCGTTCGCGTCGAACGTCCATCGCGTGCAGCAGGCGATCGACGTCGCGGTCGACGGGGGACGCAAGGTCGCGATCGTCGGCCGCTCGATGCGGAAGAACGTCAACATCGCGCGCAACCTCGGCTATCTCGAAGTCTCCGACGGCGTGCTCCTCAAGCCGGAGGAGCTGCGCGAGCTGCCGCTCGGCCAGCAGCTCGTCGTCTGCACCGGCAGCCAGGGCGAGCCGATGTCGGCGCTGACGCGCATCGCCTATAACGACCATCCCGCGGTGAGCGTCGAGCGCGGCGACACGGTGATCATCTCGGCGAAGCCGGTGCCGGGCAACGAGCTGCGCGTGCACGACTCGATCAACCGGCTCGCGCAAGCGGGCGCCGAGGTGTTGCACCAGGAGATTGCGCCCGTACACGTATCGGGACACGGAAACGCCGAGGAACTGCGGACGATCCTTTCGCTGCTGCGGCCGAAGGCGGTGATGCCGATCCACGGCGAGTTCCGAATGCTCGCGGCGCACGCACAGCTTGCGCGCGACGCCGGCGTACCCGCGTCGGCGATCGTGATCGCGGAGAACGGCGCCGTCGTCGAGCTCGGTGACGACGGCCCGCGGATCGTCGACGAGGTCCCCGCCGGCATGACGTTCGTGGACGGCCTCGGCGTCGGCGACGTGAAGGACGTCGCGCTCCGCGACCGGCGCAAGCTCTCCGAGGACGGCGTGCTGATCATCGTCGCGACGCTCACGCCGGAGGACGGCGTGCCGCAGGCGCGGCCGGAGCTGATCGCGCGCGGCTTCACGGGCGCGGACGAACTGCTCGAGGAGACGCGCGACGAGGCCGCGCGGGTCCTCGCGGACCTGATCGACGAGGACGTCCTGGAGATCAAGCTGATCCAGGAGCACCTGCACGACGCGGTCGGGCAGTTGATCTACGACCGGACGCGCCGGCGGCCGATGATCCTCCCAGTCGTGGTGGAACTTTGAGCACGCTTCGCGTCCCGTCGTCACTCGGCTGGCCCGAGGTGATCGCCGAGAACGCCGCCGAGCTGGGTTCGGCGGCGCGGCTGATCGGCCAGCTGCGCGCCTGCGAGGTCTCCGCGGTCGCGTTCTGCCGGCTGCTCGAGCGCTGGCGGCGCGGCGATGCGCAGCCGGCGACGCCGGGATCCCGCGAAGCCGCGTTGCGCCGCGCGGCCGACCGCGTCGAGACCGCGCTGACCGGTCTCGAGGCGCCGCTCGGCCGCTACCTGCTCGAGCTCGAGCCGGAGCGCGCCGAAGGCGCGACGTGGTACTCGCAACCGTCCGGCGCGGAGCTGTGCGATTGGGCGCCGGTGCTCTGCCGCGCGGGCGTCCACGCGTCGCCCGACCGCGTCGCGCAGGCGTACCTCGAGCTCGCCGTGCTCGTGCGGGCGCTCGAGGGACTGAGCGACGCGGTGCGAATGCGGCTCGCGCCCGACCGCTCCTCGCTCTGGGCCGGGCTCTTCGACCTGCGCGAGAACCTCTTCGGCCGCGCGCTCGAGGATCTCCGAGCGCTGGCGGCGTAGTCGAGGCGCTTCCTCAGCCAGCGATCGTCAAGGTCGTCGTCTCGTGCGCTCGTGCCAGCGTGACGCAGGTCTCTAACAGGCTCCTAACCACGCGCTGTCCGAGGCTCTCCGCGTCTATGACCGTCAACACGCCGGTGCTACGGTCCGAACGAGATGGAGTTTCGGCTGCTCGGCTCGCTCGAGGTCTGGAACGGAGACGTGCAGAATCGAGATCGGCGGGGCGAAGCGGCGCGCCGTTCTCGCACTCCTGCTGCTCCACGCGAACGAGGTCGTCGGCACGGATCAGCGCATCGACGAGCTCTGGGGCGAGAACGCGCCGAAGAACGCCGCGGCGTCGTTGCACAACCACGTCTCTCGCCTGCGCAA
>WNFU01003979.1_pt1 | contig 41636 bp, 38 predicted proteins | sample 5400121 | NCBI WGS metagenome assembly WNFU01 (sample SAMN13153360, study PRJNA577476) | soil metagenome | isolation source: 100 cm soil or saprolite under grassland replicate 1 | place: USA:California | collected 2016-06-15
TGTCTTCGAGCGCGACGTTCACGTCGTCCGTATCCGTCAAACCCATTTTTACTTCGCCCTTGACCACTAGATCGCGCACCACGGAATTTCCCGGCGCAATCTTCACGCCATTGGTTTTGAGCTTGCGAAAAAACTCATCCGCCTTCTCATCGCCCAGCTCGGCGTAGAGCGCCGCGACGTGAAATGAGGTCGAGCCGAAGCGCGGGTCGGCGATCGCGACCTGGCCTTTCCATTTCGATTCGGTAAGGTCGTAGATGGACTTCGGCGCGTCCGCTGATTTGACGAGGTTAGTGTTGTAGACGATCACGCGGATGCGCGCGGAAAAGCCAGCCCAGTAGCCCTCCGCGTCTTTGAACACCGGCGAAATTCCATCAGCATTTGGCGATTTGTAAGGCGCAAGCGCGCCGCGCGACTTCAGCACGAGCGTCCGCACCGGTTCGTTCGACCAGAAAACATCCGCTTGTGGATTGTTCTTTTCGGCGAGCAGCTTGTTGGCGAGACCGGTGCTCTTGGTCTCTTCGGTGTCATAAACCGCGTTGACATTTACACCAGTTTTCCGCTCATACGCCTTAAGAATCGGCTCCGAAAAGACACGATCCGTGGAAACGTAGATCGTGACTTCATCCGCCCGCTTGTTTGCGTCACGGCTTTCGGTAACGCCCTGACGGTTGCAGGCGACAAGAAATGCCGTCAGGCTTACCAGGAAAGACAAAAAAGCTCGCGCGAGAGCTTTGCGAATCACTGTTTCTCCCTTCGTCGAAGTGGCGGCTAAGAGGCGGCCGTTCAACCGCCCCCTTGAGTCGCCGTTACCGCTTTGACTTCAACTCTTCCAGCAGGCGGTCGATCCGCTCGGTGAGCTTGTCACGAGCCTTGCCGTAATCTTCAATCGCCGGTAAGACCTCATCCCAATTTTCGACCCGGATGCTCCCCGGATAATCATCGGGCAGCGCGCAGAAGGTGATTACACGGCTGGCGCCGACGAGATCAGCCTTGGAGATCTTCTTTGGCGCTGACTCACTTGACGCCACCCCGTCGGCTCGTAACCCGGCGGCGACCTTCGGCGAGATCTCCGGGTCAGGATTGGTCCCCCGTGCGATCGCCCGAAGATTCAGGCGACGCTCTTGGGCGAGCTTGTTGAAAAGGGCCGCCGACAGAATGCTTTTTGCAGCTCCGTGTTCACAGACGAAAATAATGACTGGCGTTTGTTCCGTCTCTTTTACAGCGTCTTGCGCCTGTCCGTTCACGGAACGACTGAACATTACGATCGCAATCAATACAATCAGACAAGCAGCTATTTTCTTCATATGGTGATCTCCTCATAAAACCCCTAGATACACATCGCTTGGGAGCGCGCCAGGCTTCTGGAAGCAATCCCTCATCAAAATGGCGCGCTGGAAACGATGGGCGCCCAAGGGCGATTTTTATTATTTCCTAGAGTCGTCTTAGACGACGTGAATGACTTCTCAATGGTTCATCGCGCCGTTACTTGCAAATCGTCGAAGTGAATCACCGAATCGGCTTTCGTCCACAGACCGATCTTGCCCGCGTCCTTAAAAGTCTCGTCTTCGACTTGGTAAAGCTGTTGGCCGTTGAAATAGACCGTGAACAGATTTCCCATCGCCGTCACACGCAGTGTGTTCCACTGTCCCGAAGGTACCTTGACCTTCTTGCCGTAGGTCTTGCCTTCGCCCTTGAGCGGCAAGTCTTCGCGCTTGCCATTCAGCACCCGATAAAGTACTACGTTGTTTTCGAGCGCGTTGGCGCGGACGATGTAGTAGTTGTCCTTGTCCTTGTAACGCCAGACGATCCCCCCGCCCTGATCGCCTTTGCCGGAAATAGCCTTGATCTTCACGCTGATGTCGGCGTCCTTCGCGTTCAGCCCGTCGTAGACGCAAACCGGGTAGCGGTAGCCCGTGGCGTCGGCGTCGGTCTGCGCCAAGACATTGCTCTTACTCGGCGCGGTGTCATCGTTCATAACAACCCACATGCCGGGCCTGCCCCTGCCGGTCAGCGCCGTCGTAAACCCTTTTGGGGGATCGCCCGCCTTATGGCTATCAAAGTTGATTGTTGTCGTCTGAGAATGCGCGCCAGCAGCGGCGCCCAGAAGTATTGCGACGAAAAAACAAATAGTCGGTTTCACCTGGTTACCCCCTTTCTCAATGGGTGTTGATTCACATCTGCAGGTAGTAGGTCAGCTTGAACTGCAACTGATGCGACGGGCGTTCCAGACCCCGCCCGGTCGTTTGGTTGTAGATCACGAACAGATCGCTGTACGGGCGGAAGATGTAACGCAGCCGGAAGTTGAGGCTTGACAGTTGCGCCGCCGAGTTCAGTTGTACGAAGGCCGACGTGAGTAACCTGCGCGAAAAGTTGTAGCTGATGCGACCTCCAAAGAGGTTCGTCGAGAAATTGCCCTGCGGCAGTCGCACGCGGTTGTACGTGTCCACCAATTCGACCAGCAGGCTCCGGTTCGGGCGCAACGTCAGTCCTGCTTGCGTCTCCGAGCGGGCGCCGGAGTAGAAGTCGCCCCACTTCTCGCTTGCCGTGAATACGACCCGGCGCGATTGATTGCTAGCGAAGGAGACGCGCGGGCGGTTGAAACGGTATGCGCCCTTCGGGATGACGACGCCGGGCCTGATTTCAAATGGTTCGGTCAATACATCCGTTACGTCTTCCACCGGCCGGAAGAAGAGCACGGACGAATTCCTGAATTGCGTCTCCCACGAGAGCTCAGTCTGCCGCGTGGAGAGCTTACCCGGTCGCGTGTTGTTGTCTTCGTAATACTCAAGCTGCGTCTCGAACTCCATCTGCTGCACGAACGGCAGGAACTTCGGGCGCGGCTTGTAGGCGGCCTGCCCGAAATACTGCTTGATCCCGCCACGCTCGATGAAGCCCATTTCAGGGTTAAAGTTCTTCCCAATGCTTTCGTAGACGAGAATCGAACGAAAGAGATTGTCTTCGTAATAAGAGGTGGCGCGGCCTGAAAGAAAACTGGAATGTACGCCAGGCGTCGCCGTGCCCATCAAAAAGCCGCTCACGCGCCAGTAGTCGGTCACGTTCAGGTCGAGGTCAACGCCCGCGCCGCGATTGTATTCAGTTATCGCGCCGCCCTCACGCCCGCCCTGACGATCGACGAACATCGCGCCGATTGACGAACGCTTGAAGAGGTCGCGTTTGACGCGCGCGACGGTATATTGCCGGCGCGGGATGAATGAATCCGGGTTGCAGCCTGCGGATGGCGGAATGCCAGCACTGCATTCTGAATTCAACTCGCGCGTCTGCACTTGAAGGAAGCCGACATTGTACTGACCGATCTTCCCGGTGATCTTCGCCCCGTAATCAATTGGCAATGGCTCGCCGTTCTCGGTCAGCCCGATGCGCCGCGTAAAAAAGAGCTGGTTGATCTCTTCGCGGCCGAACTGGAAGACACCGGCGTTCTCCAGAAAGAAGTCACGGCGTTCGGGGAAGAAGACCGAAAAGCGCGACAAGTTGATGACTTGCTGGTCCACTTCCGCCTGCCCGAAGTCCGGATTGATCGTGACTTCAGCTGTCAGCGAAGGAGTCAACCCGATACGCGCGACTTCCAGCCCGCCAGTGGCCCGCGCCCCCGCGTCATAGCCCGGTCGCCCGATCAGTGGCGCGCCCTGCCGCCAGGCGCCGGTAATGTAGGGCTTGAACTCAAGTAACCGGCGGCGTCGCAATTCCTCCAACCCTGTGAGTTCACCGGCCTGTGAAACGCGCTCCAACCCGAATGCAATTCGCCAGCTCGTCCACAGATTCTCTTCGTTCCTACGTTTGATGATGCGCGCCACGTTAAAACCCCAGGCGTCCAAGCCCTCTTTGTAACGCAAGCTGGTCAGCGGGATCGCGATCTCGACCGTGTAGCCGTCGTCATCGACCCTGCCTGCCGAGAGCCACGCCGCGTCCCAAGTCAGATTGATGAAGCGTCCTTCGTCCGTAATCAGGGCGTCTTGCTGCGTCCCAAGCGGGTTAACGGCGAAACGATAAGCGTTGCGCCGGTCGTGATTGGTGTCGAGCAGGATTTCGATCTTGTCGTCGTTGGCAAAGTTCGCGTCGCGCGTCAGCTCGCGCGCGTTGATTTTGTCAGGCTCCGAATCGAAGGCGCGAATCCCGAAATAGATGTTCTTATCATCAAACAGGACGCGAACCTCAGTTCGTTCCGAGGCGGGCGCGCCCTCCTGCGGACTTTCCATGCGAAAGTCAGTAGCGGCTTCCGCCTTCGCCCATGCCTGCTCATCCAGACGCCCATCAACTTTGATCGGCTCCGTCGCGCGCATCGCCCGGATGCGCGGGACTTCTGTGACTGACGGCGTCTGCCCCGCGGCGCCCGAAACCAGCGCGACACAGTTTGCCAGCGCGAGCAGGATTCTTTTCCACGGAACTAACGATCTCATTATTGCGTCTCATACACGCGCACTTCCGACGATTGTTTACCACGGTGAGGCACAGCCAAATAGAGCCGTCCGAGCGCGGGAACAAACAGCGATGTGCGCGCCCCCGGAGCCGTCGGGATTTTGGCGATCGGCTGATATTTGTCCGCGCCGAGTTGGGCAAACACGCTGACGAAACCTTCGCCGCCCGACACATAGACCCGTTTGTTCTTCGCGTCATAAAAGACGTCGTCCGTATCTCCGGCGCATTCAAACTCCGTAATTGTTTTGCCCGAGCCGGTGTCGAGCACGAGGATGCGCGCGGGGTGTCGGCATCCTATGAACAAACGGTGATGGGATTCATCAAGCGCCATAGGGTAATTCGCGGCGGCTTGTGTGACAGGCCATTGGGCGACGACCGCGCGCTTCATCCGGTCAATAACCGCGACCTGTTTCGCCTTCGGTATGTTGACGAAGATACGCGCCCCCGTCTGCTCCAGCGCGAAGGCCTCAGGGTGGGCGGGCAACTTGATATCGCCGACGATCTTTCCGGTCAGAGCCTCAAAGATCCCGATGGCCCCATCGCCGTAACCCACATAAAGCAGCTTGGACCCGGGGTCGTAACGCAGGTTGTCGGCGTCGCCCGAAAATTTGGCGCTGCGCAGGGGCGCGAGCGAATCGGCGGCGAACGCCTCGCAGTTGCCGTCTTCCCCGTTGGCGACATACACGGCGTTGGCTTCTGGGATCATAGCGACGCCCTGAGGTTCACGGAGCCCTTTAACCGAATGAATCACCTTGCCTGCTTTGAGGTCAATCACCTCAAGCGTGTTGTTACCGAGCGCCGCCAGAAAAAGCCGCTGGCTTTGGACGTCTACGGCCAGATGATCAATACGTCCCTCCACGGCGGGCAGCGCGATGGTCTGAGTCAGTCTCAGCGGTCCCTCCTCCTGCGCCGACGCGCGCAGGAGGATCAGAAAGGCAAGGACGAGCAGACCGGGAATGAGCGGTAATTTTTTCATCACAGTTCCTCAGCGCAATGTCGCTATAGCTTTCTGCGAACTCGTGAAGCGGCGATTGACCTCTTCCCAATTGACGTTTTGCATAAACGCGTCGACGTACTTCGCCGCCGCCGCGCCGTAGTCCATGTGATATGCGTGCTCGTACATGTCGAGCACGAGCAACGGCCTTGAGAACGGCGCGTTGTGCATGTGGTCCCATGACCAGTAGTTGTGTAACTCGTCCGTATGGAAGTTGTGGGCGAAGATCACCCAACCCGAACCGCCGCCCAGCGCCGCGCCTGTCTTTTTGAACTCCGCCTCCCACTGCTCATAGCTGCCCCAGTGTTGTTTGATGGCGACCAACACTACATCGCCCGCCTTGCCGTCGCCGCCGAGGTTGGCGAAGTAATGTTCGTGCAGCACGACCGAGCCGGTGCGAACGAGTTCTTCGCGCTTAAGGTCGCCGTAGACGTAAGGGGGCAGGTCTTTGTCAGCGAGCATCGCGGCCAGGCGCTGCTCGACGGCGTTGAGCGCTTTGACCGCGCCGCTGTAGTTGTTTTCCCAATGCGATTTGATGAGCTTTTCGGAAATGCCATTCAGCTTCGCCGCGTCGAACGGCAGCGGCTTCGGCTGATGCTGGCCGCGAAAGGCGGGCGCCGCCGGCGTCTGCGCCGCGGCCTCGGTCATTCCGGCCAGCGTAACACCGGCTCCGGCAGTGATGATGGTTCCCATCGCTTCACGTCTTGAAAGTTTCTTCATGCTTTCCCCTTTTGAAATGATCTTTGTTTAAATGAACTATCTGGCGGTGACTCGCAGATCGTCGAAATAAGTCACCGAATCGGCTTTTGTCCACAGGCCCACTTTGCCTGCGTCCTTGAAGGTTTCGTCCTCGACTTCGTACAACTTTTCGCCATTGAAATAGACCGTGAACTGTTTGCCCTGCGCCGTCACGCCCAGAGCGCCCCACTGTCCCGAAGGAACTTTCACTTTCTTTCCGTATGTGCGGCCTTCGCCTTTGAGTGGCAGGTCAGTGCGTTCGCCGTTCTTGACCTTGTAAAGCACGACATTATCTTCGAGCGCGTTGGCGCGGACGATGTAGTAGTTATTGGCGTCCTTGAGCCGCCAGACCAATCCGGCGGCCTGATCCCCATTGCCGGAGACCGGCTTGAACCTGACGCTCATCTCCAAGTCCCGGAATGAGCCTTCGTCATTGATGGCGAGTGGAAAGCGATAGCCGGTATCGTCGCCCGACATCTGCGCTAATACGTTCGGCGGCGACGGCGCAGTCGGATCGGCTTTCACTAACCATTCGCTGTTTGCGCCGCTGCCGGTCAAAGCGCCGTGAAACCTCGCCGCGATCTTCCCGGCTGCATCGTTATCAAAGGCGTAGACAAATTCGCGCCCCGCCTGTTGTGGCGGCGCAGGCGTTTCGGGCGGGGCGGGGTTGATCTTGTGGCAAGCGCAAAGGCATAGCGGCGCCAAGACCAGGAGGCTCGCTCTCAGGACGGCATGGACTCTGTTCATCGGAAATCGCCTCGCCCGATCCCTCACGGTCGCGGTATTGTTATTTGTTCGCGGCAGCCGGTTTCGCATTCACGCGAGTTCCGGCTCGCAGTTCATCAGTCCCTCGCACGGCGATCTGATCGCCCGGACTCAGGTCGCCGAAGACCTCGACCAGGTCCTTTCCGTTTTCGCTCATCGACGCCCCCCGTTTGACGTCAACCCATTCCGTCACCCCGTCGCGAATCCGAATCACAAAGGCGCGCTCGGTGGTCGTCGCGACGGCTGAAGGCGGCACGAACATTGACGGACGCGGCCTGCTGACGGGCCAAACGACTTCGGGGACCATGCCCGGCGCGAGCCGCCTGTTCGGGTTACTCACGTCCAGTTCCACCGGCATCGTCCGCGTTTTTTCATCGAGCGCGTTGCTGACGCGTTGCACGACGCCGCTGAAGGGCTCACCCGGAAAAGATGGAACGGTAAAATTGATCTTCGCCCCAAGCGCGATGACGGAGACGTTCGCTTCGGGAACCGGCACGACCAGGCGCAGGCGCGAGACCTGCTGCAGCCTGAGCATCGGCGGATTCGTCGGGCTGCTCGCCGGGCTGGCCAGACTGCCCAGGTGAACATTGCGCTCGGTGATGACGCCGTCGAAGGGCGCGGTGATGCGCAGATATTCCCCGATGTTCTGCGAAGAGCGCGCCGCTTCGCGTAACGCGCCTTCGTTTTCTTCTAGCGCCTTGACCTGCGCCTGCGCCGCCTTTTCGTTCTCGTTCCAGAGCTGAATGCGGGCGCGACCGGCTTCCACGGCCCGCTGCGCGATTTCCAGATCATTGCCCGCGACGACGCCGGGCGTGGCCGACGCGGCCTTCATTCTCTGGAAAGTGGCCTCGTCGGCGGCGAGCTTCGCCTCGGCTTCGAGGCGCTGGGCGCGGATCCCGCTGACTTTGGACTGCGCCTCGACGCGCTGCGACTGCGCGGCGCGAACTTTCGCTTCGGCCTCGCCCCGCTGCGTGTCGAGTTCGGGGGCGCGCAGCCGGGCGAGCAACTGCCCTTGCCTCACCACCGAGCCGCGATCCACGTTGATGACTTCGACAAAGCCTGGCACTTTCGCGTAAATCGCGGTGTCCTGATACGCCTGTAACTCGCCCGGCAGGCGAACCTGGCGATTCAATTCGCGCGATTCGACAGTGGTGACTATAACAGTCGGCGTCTGCGCAGGCGTGGCGACTTGCGCGGCCTGGGCCTGCGGCCTCTGTCCACCTGAACAGGCTGTGAGACCGATGGCCGCCATCATCAGCGCGCCGCCGCCGATCATCAGTTTGCGAGACATTTGCATCGTCATTCATTCCCCCTCGTTTGTTTGTTCGTGGCTCCCTTCGCTCACGTCATGTTTCGGGTGCAGCGACGCCGAAGCCCGGCTGGCTCTGCGTTGAATCATTCCGAAGATCAGCGGCAGGACCGTCAGCACCGCCAGCGTTGACGCCGCCAGCCCCCCGATCACGGCGCGCCCCAACGGAGCCGTCTGTTCTCCGCCTTGGCCGAGCGCCAGCGCCATCGGAATCATTCCCGCGGTCATCGCCAGGCTCGTCATCAGAATCGGGCGCAGCCGGCTGCCCGCGCCTTCCATCGCCGCCGCGTCGGCCTCCATTCCTTCGCGTCTTTTCTGTTCGGCGAAAGTGACGAGCAGGATCGCGTTCGCCACCGAGACGCCGACCGCCATAATCGCGCCCATAAACGACTGGACATTGAGCGTCGTGCCGGTGACCCACAACGCGGTGACGACGCCGGTGACGACCGCCGGGATCGTCGAGAGAACCACCAGCGCCACGCGAACGGATTGAAAATTCGCCACGAGCAGTAGAAAGATGACGACGACGGCGAGCAGCAGTCCGAGTTGCAAACCCGACAGCGTCTGGTTCATCGGCGGGACCTGCCCGCGCACGTTGACCGTGACCCCGCGCGGGGCTTCGCCGGCGCGCTGAAGCGCGGCATCGACCTCATTGGCCACACTGCCGAGGTCCCGGCCAGCGATGTTGGCGGTGATCGTCACCATCCGCTGCTGGTTGTAGCGGTCGTATTCCCCGGCCATCGCGCCGTAGCTGATTTCGGCGACGTCGCCGACCCTCGTTGTCGCCGCGCCGCTCGAATCCGGATGAGGATTCGCGGGAACGCTTTGCAGGTCTTCAATCGAGGCCATCCGCGCCTGCGGGATTTCGACCTGCACCTGATAGGCCGTGCCGCTGGCCGGATCGCGCCAGTAGACCGGCTGCGTGAAACGACTTGATGAAGTCGCCGCCACGATCGAGCGCCCGATCTGGTCGACCGTCACGTCGAGTTGCCCGGCGCGTTTGCGATCGATCCTGATGTCGGCGGTCGGGTAATCGAGCGGCAGGCCGAATTGCAGGTCGCGAAGGGTGGGAATCTTCTTCATCTCGGCCAGCGCCTTGTCGGCGAAGCCCCGACTGGCCGCGAGGTTCGGGCCGCTCATCGCCACCTCGATCGGCGTGGGCGCGCCGAAGTTCATAATCTGGCTGACGACGTCCCCGGCTTCAAACGACAGGTTGACGCCGGGGATGACTTCGGGCAGCTTCTTCCGCAACCGCTCTTTCAACTCGCCTAATCGAATCCCAGAACCCTTTCTCAGCGCCACCAGCAGGACGGCTTCATGCGGGCCACTCGTCCAGAGGTAAATCGTGTTGATGGGATAGCTCGGCGGCTGCGCGCCGACGAAGCCGAGCGTGATGTCGACGTTATCATTGCCGGCCTCGGCTTTGATCGCGTCCAGCGCTTTGAGCGCGATGATTTCAGTGCGCTCGACGCGCGTCCCGGTCGGCGCCCGCAGGCGCAATTGAAACTGCCCCGTATCCACGTTCGGGAAAATGTCCGTGCCGAGGTTGCGCCCGATCAGGAAGATCCCGGCGATGACGATCAACAGGTAACAGGCCAGCACAGCCCGGCGCCATCGCCACACGCCCCGCATCTTGCTCCGGTATTTGTCGCGCGCCCTGTCAAAGAAAGACGGCTCTCCGACAGGCTGATGGGCGCCTCGCAGGAACCACACCGACAGCACCGGGACGAGCGTGTTCGAGAGGAAGTAGGACGCGAGCATCGCGAAGCCGACCGCGAGCGAGAGCGGGATGAACAACGACCGCGCCACGCCAACCATGAAGAACGACGGCACGAAGACCGCCAGCACCGAGAGCATCGCCAGCAGTCGCGGCGTGATGGTTTCATGCGTGGCTTCGAGCACGGCGGATTTGAGCGGCTCGCCGCGAGCCAGGCGCCTATGGATGTTTTCAATCGACACTATCGCTTCGTCAACCAGAATGCCGATGGCCAGCGCCAGGCCCCCGAGCGTCATGATGTTGACGGTCTGCCCGGTCAACCACAGCCCGACCAGCGCCCCGAGCAGCGCAAAGGGAATGGTGATGACGACGATCAGCGCGCTCCGCAGGTCGCGCAGAAAGAGCAGCACCATCAGGCCAGTCAGAATCGCGCCCAGCGCGCCTTCCACGGCCAGCCCGCGAATCGCGTTCTTGACGTAGGTTGATTGGTCGAACTCGAAACTGACTTTGATGTCTTCAGGAACGAGCGCCTGAAACGACGGCAGCGCTGTTTTGACACGATTGACGACGTCGAGCGTAGAGGCGTCAGCGCGTTTCGTCACCGGGATGTAGACCGTGCGCCGGCCGTTGACCAGGGCGTAGCCGGTCAGGATGTCGCTGCCGTTCTCGACCACGCCGATGTCGCGCACGTAGACGTTGGCCCCCGCGCCCGCGCGAATCGCCACGTCGTTCAGTTCCTGAATGTTCTGCACGACCGAATTCATCGGCGTGAGGCGGTTGAGGTCTCCCGTGCGCAGGTTGCCCGCGGGCATGATCGTGTTGCCGGAGGCGATCGCTTTGACGACTTCTTCGGGTGACATCCCGTACTGGCGCAGCCGTCCCGGGTCGGCTCGAATGACCACCGTGCGCTGATTGCCGCCGAAGGGCGGCGGCGCGGATACTCCGGGCAGCGTCGCGAACATCGGCCGCACTCGGAAGAGGGCCAGATCCTGAATCTCTCCGACGCCGCGCGTTTCGCTCGAAAAGACGAGCTGACCCACCGGCACGCTGCCCGCGTCAAAGCGCACGACGAAGGGCGAAACCGTGCCGGGCGGCATGAAAGCCCGCGACCGTTCGACATAAGCGATGGTCTGCGCCAGCGCCTGGCTCATGTCCGTGCCGGGGTGGAAGAAGAGTTTGACCAGTCCGACGTTCTGAATGGATTTCGATTCGACGTGCTCGATGCCCGCGATGTAAAGGAAGTGATATTCGTAGTACGAGACCAGGTAGCTTTCCATCTGCGCCGGGTCCATCCCGCCGTAGGGTTGCGCGACGTAGATCACCGGCAGGTTGAGGTTCGGAAAGATGTCCACCGGCATCCGCTCCACATAGTTATGGCTTCCCTTTGATCGGTGTTTTTGTAACTTGCTCCAGAAAAGGTGTTAGATCGCCCTGCGCCCGGGCCGTGATCAACAGGGCACGCCAGACGGCGAGCCGCGCCACCGCGTCGTCCGCCTCCGCTTGCGCGAGCAGGCGCTGCGCCTCGGCGACTTCGGTGACATTCGCCAGCCCGTTCTCATACCTGACTCGCGCGCGCAGCTCCGTCTCCTGGGCGGCCTTGAGCTGAACGGGTGTGTTCTCCGCCATGCTGCGGGCTGCCTCGATGAGCGCTCGCGCCTTGGCATCCTGAGTCTTGAGAGTCTGAATGGTCTGGTCGTAGCGGGCCTTCTCTGCCAGAACATTGTTGCATTCTACTCGGCGTCGCGCACGTATCCCGAAGATGTCGAACACCGGAAAAGTGATCGTCATTCCCGCCGACCAGTTGCCGGTGTTTGGATACAAGCCCTTGCCGTTGTCGAAACTCCCGTCGATCCGCGCGCCCGTGCCACGACCGAAGACCGCCGATTGAAAGTTGAAACGGGGAAAGTAAGAACGATCCAGGACTCGCTCTCTGGCCTGTGCAGACTCCAATGAGGCGGCTTGCTCGCGGGCGAGCGGGTGAGCCGCAAAATCAGGCGTCTCCGACAATAGAGGCGAAGGAAGCGTCAGCAGTGGCCCGGCGTCAATCGTGACCGGAGCGCCTGCCTGACCTATCGCCTCGGCCAATGCCGCCTGGCTGATCTCAGCGTCCTGCTGCGCCTGGATGAGCTGGTTTCTGGCGGCCGCCAGCTCGGCGTTGGCGCGCGACGCGTCGACGCCCGGGCGGAGCTGATTGTCCACCAATACCCGAACAGCTTTGGCAAAGACCTCCATCCGCTCGACAGTGGCCTGCGCCGCGCGGACGAGCTGCTCGTTGGCGATCACGCCGAGAAAGGCGTCGGCGGCTGTATAGGCGACATCGAGCCGTGTGACTGCGACTCCGGCGCCCGCCTGGTTGCGAGACGCGCGCGCCAGTTCGACGTTCGCCCTGCGCAACCCGAAATCGAACGGCTCCCACGACAGCAGCGCCCCTCCGGCGCTCCCCGTTGCGCCTTTCAACGACGATCTCTCTAATACCGGCCCTGAAATCGGAGGAATGACCGATTGCGGGAAGAGCAGGCCGAAAACATTGTTGCGGGTCGCGAGGTTCTGCTGCCATATCATGTCCACGCGCGGCAGGTAAGCCACCCGCGCGACGTCAATGCCCGCCTCCGCGGCCGCGGCCTGAGCTTGCGAGGCGCGGACGGAAGGATAATGGCGGAGCGCCAACTCGACGGCCGCGTCCAGTCTCAATGGTTGTAACTGTGAATCCTGCGCCGCGGTCGTAGCGGGGCGCAGGAGAAGAAAAAAGCAGACGTATAGAAAACCAATTCTCGCCTTTCTCAAACTGACGTCCTCCTTCAGGGGCGATGGATCAATTCACATGGTGTGTCGCATGAAAAGTTATGACGCATAATGTTTCTGACCTCAGGCAGGCTAGCAGGCGAAGATGAAAGCAACATGAATTCAAAATGAATTTGTATTCAGAATTCCCTGCTCATCTAACCATTTATGGGAGAGAACCCAGTGATGAGCAAGCCGTGTTATATCCGACTTTAGTAACTGTAAGGATTATATGGAGTGGCTCCACTCAACGGAGGGCTGGCGCCAAGGCGCCTCCGTTTTCTGACGATGACCGCGGCGAGATGATTAGAATGGCATGGACTCCGCTCATCATAATCACCTCACTCGCTCCCTCACGGTCGCAGTACGTTATTGTTCGCGGCAGCCGGTTTCGCTGTCACTTTCGTTCCCGGGCGTAACTCATCCGTGCCGCGCACGACGATCTGATCGCCCGGACTCAGGTCGCCGAAGACCTCGACCAGGTCCTTTCCGTTTTCGCTCATGGACGCTCCCCGCTTGACGTCAACCCATTCCGTCACCCCATTGCGAACCCGAATCACAAAGGCGCGCTCGGTGGTCGTGGCGACGGCTGAAGGAGATACGAACATTGTTGGGCGCGGCCTGCTGACCGGCCAGATGACCTCGGGGACCATGCCCGGCGCGAGCCGCCTGTTCGGGTTACTCACGTCCAGTTCTACCGGCATCGTCCGCGTTTTTTCATCGAGCGCATTGCTGATCCGCCGCACCACGCAACTGAATGTTTCACCCGGGAAAGCCGGAACGGTAAAACCGATCTTCGCCCCGAGCGCGACGCTGGAGACGTTCGCTTCGGGAACCGGCACGACCAGGCGCAGGAGCGCGATCTGCTGCAGCCTGAGCATCGGCGGATTCGTTGGGCTGCTTGAAGGGCTGGCCAGGCTGCCTTTGTGGACGTTGCGCTCGGTGATGACGCCGTCGAAGGGCGCGGTGATCCGAAGGTAGTCTTCGATGTCTTGAGACGAACGGGCCGCTTCGCGGAAGGCGCGTTGGTTCTCTTCGAGCGCTTTGACCTGCGCCTGCGCCGCCTTTTCGGTCTCGTACCAGAGCTGAATGCGCGCGCGCCCGGCCTCGACCGCGCGGCACGCGATTTCCAAGTCATTGCCTGCCACGACGCCGGGAGTGGCCGATGCGGATTTCAACCGCAAATAAGTCGCTTCGTCAGCGGCAAGTTTCGCTTCCGCTTCGAGGCGCTGCGCCCGCACGCCCTCGACCTTTAGGGCGGCCTCGACGCGCTGCGCCCGTGCGGCGCGCACTCTGGCCTCGGCTTCGCTACTCTGCGCGTAGAGTTCCGGCGCGCGCAGCCGGGCGAGCAATTGTCCACGCTTCACAACCGAACCGCGATCCACGCGGATGACTTCGACAAAGCCGGGCACCTTGGCGTAAATCGCGGTGTCCTGATACGCCTGTAATTCGCCGGGCAGTCGAACCTGCCGATTCAGTTCGCGCGATTCGACAGTGGTGACTATAACAGTCGGTGTCTGCGCCTGGGCGCCGGGCTGTGTGGCCGGCGCCTGGACTTTCGATCCTCCGGAGCAGGCGGTCAGATTGATGACCGAAATCCACAGCGTGAGACCGCCGATCATCAGTTTGCGAGACATTCGCATCGTCATTCGCTCTCCCTCGTTTGTTCGCTCGCGGATGATTCACTCACGTCATGTTTCGAGCGCAGCGACGCCGAAGCCAGGCTGGCTCTTCGTTGATAAACGCCGAAGACCAGGGGCAGGACTGTCAGCGTCGCCGGCGTAGGCGCAGCTACCCCGCCGATCACGGCGCCCCAACGGAGCCGTACGCTCTCCGCCTTCGCCGAGCGCCAAGGCCAATGGCTGGATAAGCACAACATTGATAATCCACATAGTTATGGTTTCCCCTTGATAGGCGTTTTCGCCACCTGCTCCAGAAAAGGTGTGAGATCGCCCTGCGACCGAGCGGCTATCAACAGGGCGCGCCAGACGGCGAGCCGCGCCACCGCGTCGTCCGCCTCCGCTTGCGCGAGCAGGCGCTGCGCCTCGGTGACTTCGATGACATTAGTCAACCCGTTTTCGTACCTGACCCGCGCGCGCAACTCCGTCTCCCGGGCGGCATTGAGCTGAATCGGGGTGTTTTCAGCAATGCGGCGGGCCGCTTCAACGAGCGCGCGTGCCTTGGCGTCCTCTGTCTTGAGGGTCTGGATGGTCTGGTCGTAGCGGGCCTTCTCTGCCAGAACATTGGCGCCTTCCACCCTGCGGCGCGCCCGTATCCCAAAGATGTCGAACGCCGGGAAAGTGATCGTCATTCCCACCGCCCAGTTGCCGGTGTTTGGATACAAGCCCTTGCTGTTGTCGAAACTTCCGTCGATCCGCGCTCCCGTGCCACGACCGAAGACCGCCGATTGAAAGTTGAAACGGGGAAAGTAAGTACGGTCCAGGACTCGCTCTCTGGCTTGGGCAGACTCCAATGAGGCGGCTTGCGCGCGGGCGAGAGGGTGGGCCGCAAAATTAGGTGTGACCTGCTGAGGCGGCGAAGGAAGCGTCAGCAGCGGCCCGGCCTCAATCATGACCGGAGCGCCCGCCTGACCTATCGCCTCGGCCAATATCGCCTGACTGACCTCAGCGCCCTGCTGCGCCTGGATGAGCTGGTTTCTGGCGGCCGCCAGCTCGGCGTTGGCGCGCGACGCGTCGACTCCCGGGCGGAGTTCGCTGTCCACCAGCGCCTGAACCGCTATGGCAAAGGCCTCCATCCGATCGACACTGACCAGCGCCGCGCGGACGATCTGCTCGTTGGCGATCACGCCGAGGAAGGCGTCGGCGGCGGCGAAGGCGACATCGAGCCGTGTGACTGCGACTCCGGCGCCCGCCTGATTGCGGACTGCGCACGCCAGTCCGACATTCGCCCTGCGCAACCCAAAATCGAACGGCTCCCACGACAGCAGCGCCACTCCGGCGCTCCCCGTTGCGCCCTTCAAAGACGATCTCTCTAATACCGGTCCTGTAATCGGAGGAATGACCGATTGCGGGAAGAGCAGGCCTAAAACATTGTTGCGGGTGGCGAGGTTCTGCTGCCAGAGCGTGTCCAGGCGCGGCAGATAAGCCACCCGCGCGACGTCAATGCCCGCTTCCGCAGCCGCGGCCTGAGCTTGCGAAGCGCGGACGGAAGGGTAATTGCTGAGCGCCAGATTAACAGCCGCATCCAGTCTCAATGATTGTAACTGTAAATCCTGCGCCGTAGCGGGACCGGAGCCGGGGAAGAGAAAAAACCAAATAGATAAGAGACTAATGCCCGCCTTCCTCAAATTAATGTCCTCCTTCTTTTAATGTCCTCCTTCGGGAAATTCTGATCGACTGACATATAGTCAATCGGACGCTTGGCCCGCAACAGGCAACTCGACGAGGAAACGACTTCCTCTGCCTTCGACGCTTTCCACTCTGATCTGGCCGCCGTGAGCCGTGACGATGGCTTTGACAATTGACAGCCCCAGCCCCGCGCCGCCCATTTGCCGCGAGCGCGCCTTGTCCACGCGATAGAACCGCTCGAAGATGTGCGGCAACGCTTCCGTCGGAATGCCCACGCCGTTGTCATTCACTTCGAGCACTGCGCGACCGTTCGTCGCGTAAACCTTCACACCGACAAGGCCGCCGTCGTGGGTGTACTTGATGGCGTTGTCCACCAGATTGACGATCACCTGTTTGAGACGCGCGCGGTCGCCTTCAATGCCGACCTGTCGTTCCGCTTCACAGCGCAGCGCAATATTTTTGTCTTCCGCGAGCAGCCGCATCTGCTCGGTTGTGCCGCTCGTCAGTTCGCCCAGGTCAAAACGCGCATAGCCCATCCTGGCCTCTCCCGCATCGAGACGAGAAATCGCCATCAGGCTCTCGACAATCCTCGAAAGCCGTTCGGTCTCTTCCAATGCGCTGCCGAGCGTATCTCGCAGTTCGGGAGTGATTTGCTGCTGCTGAGCCGCGGCTTCCAGTTCGCCGCGCAGGATCGTCAGCGGCGTGCGCAGTTCGTGAGAGGCGTCGGCCGAAAAACGATGGATGTGCTGAAAAGATTCATCCAACCGCGCGATCATCCGGTTGAGCCCGACTGAAAGCCGCTCGAGCTCATCGCCAGTCTCGGTCACCGGCAGCCTTTCGCTGAGGTTGCGCGAAGTGATCCGTTCCGCGCTCTGCGTTATTTCGTCTACCGGCCGGAGCGCCCGCCTCATCAGCAAATACCCGCCGGCGATCGCTACCGCCACTACCACCGGAAGACCGATGGCGATGGCGAGCAACAGGCCGTGAAGCACCCTCTCGATCTCCCGGTTCGATGCGCCCACTTCAATCACGTACCTCCCGCCGTTTTTCGCGCTGAAAGGCAGGGCGAAAATCATCAGTTCGCTGTCTGCAGTCAGATGCTCTTCCCTCAGTGATTCTTGACTGGCTAGAACCTTGAGCGGCGGGACACGCGACGGATCGAACCTTTTGCTCTCCGGTTCATCCGACAAATACATCACACTGCCGTCGGCCCGCGTAATCCGGATAAAACGGTCGTTGACCTTCGGGCTGACGTGTTCATTGATCTCTTCGGCCACGTAAGATTCGCCGCTGACGCCGACATCCACGAGCCAGGACTCACCGATCTGCTTCGCCTGCTGGCCGAGCGCCTCTTTCAGCGTCCATCCAAGGTAATGACTCAATCCGAGGTAGACCGAGGCGCCGAAGAGAACGAGCATCCCCGCCAGCAATCCCGCATACCACACCGTCAGACGAAAGCGGATAGAGCGCGTGTTCATATACCCTCCTCGCCGCCGATCGCATACCCCACTCCGCGGACCGTGCGGATCAGTTTGCGTTCGAAAGGCTCGTCGATCTTGTTGCGGAGGTGTCGCACGTAAACGTCGACGATGTTCGTCGCGCCATCGAAGCTCTGGTCCCAGACATGCTCGATGATCATCGTCCGCGAGAGCACGCGCCCGGCATTTGTCATCAGGTATTCGAGCAGGGCGTATTCCTTGCCCGTCAGTTCGACCCTCTGTCCCCCGCGCCTGACCTGCTGTGTGAGACGGTCGATCTCCAGGTCTGCGACGCGCAGCACGTTGGCGCGACTGACCGCGCCACGCCGTAGCAACGCCTTCACGCGCACGAGCAGTTCCGCAAAGGCGAAAGGCTTGGTCAGATAGTCGTCAGCGCCGATCTCGAAATGCCGCACCTTGTCGTTGACCGCATCGCGAGCCGTCAACACCAGCACCGGTACGTGTTCGTTTTGCCGGCGGACGAGACGAAGGACTTCTGTTCCGCTCAGTCCAGGCAGCATCAAATCAAGAATGATCAAGTCATAGCTATAGGTTCGAGCCATCTCCAGACCTCTGTCGCCTTCGGCCGCAACGTCAACAGCAAATCGCTCTGCCACCAGACCTTTAACGATAAAGCGAGCGACCTTCTCTTCATCCTCGATGAGTAATAAACGCATGGTGAATGTGACCTCAATCAGGCTAGCTGATGAACATGAAAATCAGATGAACGTTAGATGAATTATTCTTCAGAATTGCTGGTTTATCTATTATTTATGCGGGAGAAGGCAGCATGGAGCAAATGGGGAAAGAATCGCTTTGGATAATCCGCTGCGCGTTAGCGAATGGCAAGCGATCGCAGCGAACATGAAGGCGAACGCCTTCACTAGCGCAACCTGCAGGTCATTTCGCCGGCGCGTAGCATAAGTAGCATAATAGGACGATTGAAACGAAAAGAGGGTGAATATGAGCAAAAAATACGTAGTTGAAGCGATTGATGGCCATCGTACCGAATTCGGCGATTCGCTGGACAATTTCTGTGACGGCTCAATTAAGGAACGGGACAGCCGCATTCTCGCAGAGAACGGCTTTATCAATATCGGCTGGACACGAAACCCGATGGACTGGATTCACGAACTGGAAGAGACAGGCAGGAAACCGAAGGATGAGAGAGTGACGCAATAAATTACTTCAACGAATCAGGCAGGCGCTCTGATTTTCTTTTCGCGGCTATCTTAACAACAGAGCCCTGCCGTCGCTGATGAGCGATTGTTCGCAAGGTACGTCGGGGCCGTCAACTCACTCGGGCAGGAACAACTCATTCGAAAATCGTCTTCGATCGACGCCCGGTCCGCCAAGCAATCATCACAGAGCATCTGGCGCTGCAAGTGCCACACATGCTTGAAAAATCCGAGTTCCATGAATTCCTCTATCATCCGCGTGATTCGTTCGTGAGCGTAGTCAAAGGCCTCGCGTATTTCTCGAATCTCGCCTTCCGGCGGAGGCGTGAGCCTCGCCAATTCTCCGTCCTCATCAAAACTGAAGTAGTGGCGCGCGATCTCCACGCCTGTCCGCACTCGATCCAACACAAGGCCGAATTCGTCGGCGAGCCGGTCGACATTCTGGCTGATATTGGCGGCATCCGGCGTAATGACGTAGGAGATCCACATGCGCCGCTCACCCGGTGGTTCGCTTTCGGGCGGAGGATTCTTCAAGCAAGAGAGTTTCCTGGAGTTCGATTATGCCCAGGGGCGCTGGACATACCGCATTGACGAAATCGCGGGCGCGGGCGTAACCGACAACGTCATTGACCTGATGATGCGAAACATTCAGCGGCTCTCTTCCAAAACTCAGCGCATACTGACGCTCGCATCTTGCATCGGGAATCCCTTCGGACTGCAGACGCTCGCCATCGTCAGCGAACAGACGCCGGAAGAGGTGGCGTATGATCTCAGAGGAGCGATCAATGAGGGGCTGATCCTGACGTCTGGGGATTGCGGATCGCGGATTGCGGATTGCGGATTGGAAGTAGGATCCGCAATCCGCAGCGCACAAGCCGTAGCCCGCAATCCGCAATCTGCAATCCGCGATCCACAATCCTACTCCTTCCTGCACGACCGCGTGCAACAAGCCGCCTACGCGCAGATCCCGCCGGAACGGAAGCAGGTCGTTCATCTAACGGTTGGTCGCTTGCTTCTGGAACGCGCGGACCTGGAACGCGCCGAAGAGCTGTTCGATGTCGCGCATCATTTGAATCTCGGAAGCAGTTTGATCTCGGAAGAGGCCGAGGCCTTGGCGCTCTCCAGGATCAACCTGAGCGCCGGGCGTAAGGCCAAGTCCTCGACCGCCTACGAAGCGGCCCTGGGTTATTTCAAGGCGGGCTTGAGCCTGCTCACGGAAGATTATTGGGAGTCAGAATACGACCTGACCTTCGCGCTGCATCTCGACAAGGCCGAGTGCCATTACCTGTGCGGCAATTTCGACGAGGTGGAACGACAGTTCGACTCGCTCCTCGAACGCGCGCGGACGAATCTGGATAAGGCCACCGTGCATAAGCTCCGGTGCATCCAGTACGAAAATATGGCGCGCTATGCGGACGCTCTTGCCGTCGCCCGTGAAAGTTTAGCTCTCTTCGGCGTCTCTTTTCCCGATTCCGCTGAAGAGATGCGGGCCGCGCTGGAGAGCGAGATCGAATCCATTCAGTCGCTGCTGGGCGCCCGCAGCATCGAATCGCTCATCGATTTGCCGGTTATGACCGACCCTGAAACGCGGATGGTGATGAGCATCCTGACCGACATTTGGGCCTCGGCTTATCTCGTTGGGGACCCGATCCTGGCGCGCCTGATCTCGGCCACGATGGCGCGACTCTCGCTCCGGCATGGCAACGTGGAAGAATCGGCCTACGGCTATGTGACTCACGCCATCACCGTGGGACCGGCGCGTGAAGATTACGAGTCCGCCTACGAATTCGGCCGTCTTGCCCTGCGCGTGAATGAACGATTCAATGATTCCAGACGGCGGGCAAAGATTCACCAACAGTTCCACGCGCACGTGAACCTCTGGCGGCAGCCGATGGAAACTTGCATTCCATACGCGCGAGAAGCCTGCCGGAGCGGACTGGAGGCCGGCGACTTCCTTTATGCCGCCTACGGCGCCTTCACGGAGACCTGGCCGGCAATCGTTTCCACGCAGGACCTGGCGCAATTCCTTCGCGATTACACGCCGAGCCTGGCGCTGATCAGGAAACTGAAGGTCGACAGCTTCGCCGACGCTCATCAACTTGTTTTGAACTGGGCGCATGCCTTGCGAGGGGAGACCGCCGCGCCACTCTCGCTTTCAGACGAAGGGTTCGACGAGGACGTCTATTTGAGGACCTACGGCGACAACCCTTTCTTCTCGATCTTTTATTACGTGGCCCGGATGCATATCGCTTATATCCTCGAAGATTATGCTCCGGCGCTCGACGCCGCCGGGAAGGCGCGCCGGATCGCGCATCACCTCTCGGGAACGATCTGGCCGGTCCTGGTGGACTTCTGGGGCGGTCTCACCCTGGCCGCGAACTACGCTCAGGCTACGGAAGATGAGCGGAGGGCTTACCTCGAAGAGATGAAAAAGGCCCAGAGATCGCTGGCGGTTCTGGCCCGTAACTGCCCGGAGAATTATCTTTGCCTGTCATTGCTGCTCTCGGCAGAGATTGAGCGTATCGAGGGCCGGGAACTTTCGGCGCCTGACTTTTATGAGCAGGCCATCCGATACGCCGAGGAGACAGGAATGATTCAACATCAGGCCCTGGCGAACGAACTTTATGCCAGGTTCTGGCTTAGGCGTGGGCAGGAAGCGGTCGCCGCCGTATTTCTCGCCGAAGCCCGCGCCTGTTACGCGCGGTGGGGCGCGACGGCGAAAGTCGAGGAATTGGATCGTAGGCGCGCTGACTTACTGGGACGACGCCTGCGCTATCCATCGGAAGGTTCGGCAGACGATTCGGTGGCGGCGTCGCAGGCGCATACCGATGCCGGCGCGCTCGATCTTTTCAGCGTGATGAAGGCCGCGCAGGCCATCGCCGGCGAGATGGAGTTGGAGAGACTGCTCTCTAAGCTGATGCGCATCGTCATCGAGAATGCGGGCGCGGAGCGTGGCAGCCTGATCCTCGAACGCGACGGCGAATCCTTCCTGCGCGCGGAAGGATCGCTTGACCCTGCTGAAGTCAGACTGCGCGACGACATTCCGCTCGAAGAGGCTCAGAGCCTGCCCTTGAGCATCGTAAATTACGTAAGGCGGACGTCGGAAAGCGTCGTCCTTGCCGAGGCGATGAATGACGACAGATATTCGTCCGACCCATACGTGCGGCGCAACAAGCCGCGCTCGGTAATGTGCGTTCCGGCGCTCAATCAAGGGCGTCTGATCGGGGCGCTCTACCTGGAAAACAACATGGCCGGCGGAGCCTTCACGCCGGACCGGGTGCGAGTCTGTCAGATGCTGGCTTCAGAGGCCGCAATCTCGCTGGAGAACGCCCGGCTTTACACTGAGACGAAGTCGGCTGAAGAGACGCTGCGCTCGATTATGGAAGGCACGGCTGCGGTGATCGGGGGAGACTTCTTCGCCTCGATGGTACGCCATCTCGCCCGCGCGCTGCAGGTACGCTACGCGTTTGTGACCGAATGTCGAGAGCGCGAGAAGACCTCGGCGCGGACGCTCGCTTTCTGGATGGGCGATCGGTTGGCCGATAACGGCGCCTACGAAATCGCCGAGACTCCTTGCCTGAAAGTTCTCGCGGGCGAGACTTGCTATTACCCCCAGGGAGTACAGAAACTCTTCCCCAATGACAAAGATCTGGTTGAGATGGGGGCTGAAGGTTACTTGGGAATTCCGCTTTGTAACGCCTCCGGCGAGGTCATCGGACATCTGGCCGTGCTTGATGACAAGCCGATGATCGAGACTCCGCAGGGACGGTCTTTGCTTAATATCTTCGCCGCGCGCGCCGGCGCCGAACTGGAGCGTTTGCATGCGGAAGAAGAACTACGCCTGGCGATGGCGGAGGTCGAGCGGCTTAAAAACCGGTTGCAGGCCGAGAACGTCTACTTGCAAGAGGAGATTCGCCGCGAGCATAACTTCGAAGAGATCGTCGGCGGCAGCCCCGCGCTGCTCGCCGTCTTGCAACAGGTCGAGCGCGTCGCGCCGACCGACGCCACGGTCTTGATCCTCGGCGAAACCGGCACGGGCAAAGAGTTGATCGCCCGCGCCATTCACGACCGCAGCGCGCGCAGCCGTCGCCCACTGGTCAAAGTCAACTGCGGCGCGATCTCCGCCGGCTTGGTCGAGAGCGAACTCTTCGGACACGTCAAGGGCGCCTTCACCGGCGCGCTCGATAAACGCACCGGCCGGTTTGAACTGGCTGACGGCGGGACGCTCTTCCTCGACGAGGTCGGCGAGTTATCGCTCGAAACGCAGGTCAAACTCCTGCGCGTCTTGCAGGAAGGCGAATTCGAGCCGGTAGGCAGCAGCAAGACGGTCAAGGTGGACGTGCGCATCATCGCCGCCACTAATCGCAATCTTGAAGACGAAGTCAGGGCCGGCCGTTTTCGCCCCGACCTGTTCTATCGTTTGAACGTGCTGCCTCTGCGCGTTCCTCCGCTGCGGGATCGCGTCGAAGACATTCCGCAACTGGCGATGTTCTTCCTCTCACGCTTCTCCCGTCAATTCGGCCGCGCCGTGGATGGCATCGCTCAGGAGACTATCGAGCTGATGATGAATTACGACTGGCCGGGCAATATCCGCGAGTTGCAGAACCTGATCGAGCGCGGCGTAGTTCTCAGCAACGGTTCGATATTGTCAATTGACCGCAGCCTGTTGCTGCCCTCTCACACAAGCCAAACGGGGCAAATTGGGCAGACGGCGCATCCAGTTCCTGAATCCCGGCCACGGGCAGTTGCTCAGGCGGCAATGCGACCTGCCCCGCCACCGTCCGGCGCCGAAGCGCCATCTACGTCTTCAGCTTCCCTCGAAGATTTACAAAGGCAGCACATCATCAAAGTACTCTCGCAAACCAACTGGGTGATCGAAGGCGAGAAAGGCGCGGCCAAGATGCTCAACTTGCATCCGAACACGCTCCGCAGCCGTTTGAAGAAGATGGGGATTCAGCGCCCCAAAGCTTGACCAGCGGTACGGTACAGGGAGCGGTAGCGACCTGGCGCCTCTGAGAGCAACTATTTTGGAGACCACCGCGTCGCTACCGCTCCCAGTACCGTATCGCGTCCCTGAAGCCATGCCCACGAAAGTTCGTACCCACGAAACCCACGAAGCCCGAACTGCCCACGAAGACTCGTGGGCAAGATCTTCCTCACAGGTCAGCATATAACTGTAAATTATTCCTTTTGAGTCAATTGCACGCTGTTCTCACGTGCAGGCCCGCCGTGGCGCCGGCCTTGCCCTATCAGCAGGCGGGGATATGAAGAAGGAGGGAGCAAATGCTAAGAATCGTGGAAGAGAATACGACGAACTGCTCAACAGCATTGCGACTCGATGGCAGCATAGTCGGTCAATGGGTTGATCTCTTGCGCTCGAGTTGCGAGCATTTTTTTCAAAGCAATGACCACGTGATCCTCGATCTGACCGGCGTGAGTTTCGCCGATCATGACGGCGTGCAGTTGCTACGGCAGCTCGAGCAACGCCAGGTCACGATGATCAATTGCTCGCCGTTCCTTCGGGAACAGATGAAACACACGACGAAGGGCCTCTCTTCAAGCGGGCCGGCGGGCGAATAGACCGCATGCGCGCTTCACTCAAATGAATTCGAACAACGAATCTAATTGCCAGCTCACGCCAGAGCTGGGGGGGATTGCTATGTCTACCCAACAGACGCTCGACGAATTTGAAGCCGCCGCGATGCCGCATATGAACGACCTCTACGCGGCAGCCCGCCGCATACTCGGCAGCCGGACCGAAGCCGAAGACGTGGTGCAGGAGACCTATCTGCAAGCCTGGAAATCGTTCCACCGTTTCGAGCCGGGAACCAACATCCGCGCGTGGCTGTACAAAATCATGTTCCACGTCATCCACCACTATCGCCGCAAAGCCTATCGCCTGCTAACGGTGAATGAGAGTAAAGAGTGCATCTTTGATGAACTCGCATATGAACCGCCCATCCCGCAGGAACTGAGCGACGAAGAGGTTTTGGCCGCGCTCGACCGAGTGCCGGAGCATTTCCGCGCGGTAATCCTTTTGGCCGACGTACAGGAGTTTTCTTACAAGGAGGTCGCGGAGGCGCTCGGCATCCCGATCGGAACGGTGATGTCGAGACTTAACCGGGGCCGAAAGCTGTTGCGCGCGATGCTGGCCGGTGTGGCTGCGAGCTACGGATTTCGCCCGGCCGAGGAGGCCATGTCGGCGGCGGCCTGAGATCAGCAGAAGACGCCGTGGCCTATTTCATAGAAGGCCGCCCGGTTAAAGGCAAGGACGAGTTTCGTCACGATTGGATGGGCGCCAAATGGTATTTCGCCAGCGCGGCCAACCGCGACGAGTTCGCGAAGAATCCCGAAAAATACGCCCCGCAATTCGGCGGCTACTGCGCGTGGGCGGTCGGGAACGGCTACACGGCTAGCATTGATCCCGCGGCGTGGAAGATCGTGGACGGGAAGCTCTACCTGAATTACAGCAGGGACGTGCAGAAGAAATGGGAGCAGGACATTCCCGGCTGGATCAAGAAGGGCAATGAGAACTGGCCCAGGTTGATCAGGAAATAAACCTCATCCACAAAGACATACGAAGGTTCACGAAGAAGTTGAATAGGCTTCGTGGGCTTTCGTGTGTCTTTGTGGATGAATTTGACAAGGTATGGGAACACCTTCAGAAAAATCCGCAGACGCTGCGCATCGTGCCGATCAGGACGCGTCAGCCAGTCTCCGCTTATTGATTATCTGTGACTGTTCAGAACGCATGAAACAGCTCGAAGCGGCGCTCGATGTAGGCGAGATTGAAATCATCGGCGTAAATTCTCTCGACCGGTTGAATAATTTCATGGGCAGCGATTACGATCTGGTAGCCGTTGATGTTGGCTTGGAACATCTCGCGAGCGTGCTCATAGCTCTCAGGTCAAAGGTGAAGTATGCGGAAATACCCGTGCTGGTTGAATGCGGCAGGATTTCGACCGAGACCGGATTTGCCGGGGTATTACCCAGGTATCGCGCAATGCCTTGCTTCCAATCCGACCTCGATACACTGGTGAAGCGCCGGATCGCGTTTGAATCCGGCGCCCGGGAAAAGCGCGGAATTTTGTAAGAAGATGTTAGGAAATTCGCCAGGGCGTTCAAGCGCCGCCGCCAGGCAGCTTCGAGCCGATGATCGGGATTTCACGGCGATAAATGACCAGGATGATCGCGCTGCAGAAGAACACAATGAGCGCGAGCGCGAACAGCAGCCCTCCGTCAGACGAGCCATCGGAATTGATCACCACAATACCGAGTTTAGTCAGATGGCTCATAATCGCGCCGCTGATTACTCCCAACGACAAAATCGCGCCAATCGTGACGGTCGAAGGAACCAGCAGCAGGATTACCGCTATCAATTCAACGACGCCCGATCCGATCCTGCCCCAGGGTTCGATTCCCAGTTTGGTGAAGATGTAGACCGACTCTTGCGCTCCTGTGAATTTGAAGAAGAGCGTTTGAAAGAGAATGCCCGCGACAACCAGGCGCAAGACCCAACTCAAGATGTTCATACCTTTATTCAGCTTCATAGTTTTTTCCTCAGTGTTTGCCGCCTCAATGATAAATAGCTACAGCGGTTTTCATGTGGATGAATAGCCACAGAGGTCACAGAGATCACAGAGAAATCATTGATTCCCTCATTGCTCTCTGTGCCCTCTGTGTACTCTGTGGCTAACAGTCTTCATACATTTGAAAACTGGTATAAGCGGCGCGCAGTCTTGATCCACCAAACACGTTATCCTCTTCGAAACCCGAATTATTCCCTTGTTACCGTAAAGAGTGATTGCCGGGAATATATTTGCCGCGGCGAAGGATTAATGACACGGAGGGAAAGCGCGTTGACGGCGGTTACAGGCGCCGAACGCTAACAAGACGGCGAGGGAAAATGAACGGAATACTCGAAACGATGACGCAGGCGGGGGGAGTCGCCCCCTTCTTTGTCCGGACGGCTGTCCCGTCGCTGGAGATTCGCGAGGGGCGCTATCTGGTCCGTTTCGTCCGGACGCCAGAGGAGTTGGATGCGGCGCTTAGACTGCGGTTCGAAGTCTTCAATCTCGAGCTAGGCGAAGGGTTGACCTCGTCTTTTCAAACGGGCCGCGATCTGGATCAGTTCGACGAGGCGTGCGACCACTTGATCGTGTCGGAGACTGAGGCTGACAAAGTGATCGGGACTTATCGGATGCAGACGACCGAGATGGCCGCCGCGGGGAGCGGTTTTTACACCGCCGCCGAATTCGATCTTTCGCGCCTCCCATCGGATCTGCTGGCTGAAGGAATTGAGCTGGGCCGCGCTTGTATTGCGCAATCCCACCGGAATACACAAGTCTTGTTTTTGTTATGGAAAGGGCTGGCGACTTATGTCTCGTATAAGCGTAAGCGTTATCTCTTCGGCTGCTGCTCGCTGACCAGCCAGGATGTGAATGAAGGCTGGCGCGTGATGGAGTTACTGAGAACGCAAGGCCATCTACATCCCTGCCTGTTTGTTCCCCCGAATCCGGGGTACGAATGTGAAGCGAACGATTCGACGCTTGTCGAGGCGGAAAAGGTGAATCTACCGCGGCTCTTCCGAACCTATTTGCGGTACGGCGCGAAAGTGTGCAGTCCGCCGGCGATTGACCGGCGATTCAAAACGATTGATTTTCTGATTCTCTTCGATATTGCGCGGATGAGTGAGCGCACGGTTCAACTGTTTTTCAACGCGTGAGGCCGATCAACGCAAATCGTTCTGATCGTAATTCGGAGAAAGAATGCAAGCAACTTACAAGCTATTAACCAGGGCCGCTGCAACGGATGATCACTCAACGAGCTGTCTCATTGACGATAACATCGAGACGCTCAAACGAGGAGTTGAGCTGATCGCGCTGCTTGATGATCGGTTGTATACGCGACCCAATCGCGAACTTTCTCTCAGCGGGGTCGGCGTCCATTTCCGGCACTGCATAGACTTCTACCATAACTTTCTGGTCGGCGTTGAGTCGGGCCGGGTCAATTACGACCTCCGCGAAAGAGACGAACGCCTTGAACAAAACCGCCTGTTTGCCGTCGCCAGGCTCGGTTCCCTCATAGCAGATCTGAGCCGGTTGCCTGTCATTAAAGATGACAGAGTGTTTGAAGTGACCCTGGAGGGGGCGTCAGACTTCGATTGGAGTATCTCGTCCTTGAAGCGGGAACTGCAGTTCCTGTTGAGCCATACCTTACATCACTACGCCCTCATAGCGCTCATCTTGCGTTCGCAAGGGTTCGATCCCGGGGCGGAGTTCGGCGTCGCGCCTTCGACTTTGAGGCATTGGAGAAAGACCGCCTGATGTGTACCGTAAGCTGGATGCGCCGGGATGGCGGCTATCGCCTGTTCTGCAACCGCGACGAAAAACATACGCGTCGAACGGCGCTTCCGCCCGCCGTCCGCGAGCGACGCGGAGTCCGGTTCATCGCGCCGCTGGACGGAGCCTACGGCGGGACATGGATTGGCGTGAATCAGTTCGGTCTCTCTTTGTGTTTGTTGAATCGCTATCAAGATGAAGCGGTTCCCTCTGTGGAGGAGGAGAGTTATCTGAGTCGCGGATTATTGCCGCTCGAATTGATTGATTGCCACACGCGCTCGCAAACGCGAAGCCGGATCGAGCAAATCAACATGGCCCACTTTCGACCTTTCAACTTGCTGATTCTGGAACCCGAACAACCATCACTCTTGACGCATTGGACCGGCCACGAGCGATTGAGCGAAACCGATGGCGAATCGACCATGCCTTTGATCTCGTCGTCGCGCGACCCGACCGGCGTGAGATTAACCAGGCGGCGCCATTTCAACAGTTTGCTGATGGAGGCGGGAGAGGTTGACGATCATCTGCTCGATAGGTTCCATAGTAGTCACTTCCCTGCGGCTTCAGCCTATTCGACTTGCATGCATCGCGATGACGCGCGCACGGTCAGTTTCAGCAAAGTCAATGTCTCGCGAGACCGTATAGAATTCTTCTATCACGCGAATTCGCCGTGCGCAGGCGCGCAGGCGAACAACAGATTTGAGATCGTCATGGCGAGAGAAGTAATTTGACTTCAGGATTTGCCTATAAGATTGTTGACATGACGAACAGCTCTTCGACCACACCACGACCTTGGAAGCGAAGATGGGGCTAAAAGCAGCTAAAATTTATGCCGACAAATGTGTCTATTTGTGATCAAATATGAGGGCGACGCAGGACGGACAATATGCGGACAGTCAAGCGCGAAAGCCTCAAACTGAACAAAGCTAAATTCAATGCTCTGGAGCGCATCGCTCGCGCTTTTGCCTCCGACAAACAGGCTCACCTTGATTTTTATCAGCGCGATTTGAACTTTTCCGAGGCGCATAGTTATCGGCTTCGCCGGAACGACTTGAAGACCATCAATCATCATGCCTCGACGCCTTTGTCTGTTCATGCCTCTGATCTGGCCGTCAAGGAAGCCTTTGAGACTGAAGTAAAATATTGGGCGGCGATCGCTGCTGATATTCATCCTCGAATCGCTTCGCGTCAATGGACTGACGAGCAAAACCATTACGCTTATTGGCTATTGGCTGATGAGCATCGCTTTTCGCATTTGATTCTCGATCGAGCGCCGATTAACGAAAAGATCGGTCTGGCGATTCGGGAGCGAAAGCAGGTTCAAAATTATCTTCGTCGTCGCGCAAGACGGATCATGAAGGCGCGTCCGAGCGTCAAAATCGCTCGGAGCTTTGCGCTTGATAGCACGCTCTATGCAGGAGTCCGGACGCTCAGTGGTCAAGGTCTGGCGATTTCGTCTTTAGAAAAAGGGAAACGGATTTTCATTCCACTCAAAGGCGAAGGAGACATCAGCGGGAATATTCGCATCGTGCTCGTTCCTGAATCGAGAAAAGTTGAGGCGCATGTCAGTTCGAAGGTCAAGGTTCGAGTTAACGCCTCGGAAAAAGTCATCGCCGCCGACGCGGGACTGACAGAAGTGTTCGTAGATGATGAGGGTAATCATTACGGCAAAGAACTGGGCGATACGCTAAAAAAGGCTTCAAGTCGATTAAACGAAAAAGGAAAGAAGCGAAATAAGCTTCAGGCATTAGCGAAAAAGTACGACAAGCAAGGGAAGAAACTGAAAGCGGGCAATATCAGGCGACGAAATTTAGGCCATAAAAAGTCGCAGGAATCGAAACGTCGAACGAAAATAACCATCGCGAATCAAATCAATCGAGCGATCAACGAACTGATCAAAAGGCGAGAGCCGAAGGTGATAGTGACCGAAAAGCTGGACATTCGAGGAAAAGGGCCGAGTAAAGAGATATCGCGTCGAGTGAGTTATTGGCGTCGTTCGACATTAAAAGAACGTTTTGAGTTCAAGGCGTCGGCGGCAGGTTGTCGCCGAGAGCAGATCAATCCGGCGTACACCTCGCAAACATGTCCAGAATGCGGTTATTTGGACAAGGCGAACCGCAAAGGCGATGTGTTTCAATGTCTCAAGTGCGAGCATCGAGGTCATGCGGATCAGATCGCGGCGATAATCACGAAACGTGCCGCAATCTGGAATCGGCCCTGCGGAAAGAGTGGCTGGAGACCAATGGGCTGGGCGGGTTTGCCTCTTCAACCATCATAGGATTGAACACACGCCGATATCACGGATTGCTGACGGCCGCCACAAGGCCTCCCGTCGGGCGCATGGTTCTTCTCTCGAAACTGGAAGAGGCGCTGGTTGTCGCCGGCAACCGCTACGAGCTTTCGACCAATCAATATCCCGGCGTCATTCATCCGCAAGGCCACCAATATCTCAAGCGGTTCCGGCTCGATCCGTTCCCCGTCTTCACTTACGTGATCGCCGGAATCGAAATCGAGAAGTCCGTGTTTATGATTCATGGCGAAAACAGCACGGTCATTCAATACGAATTGAAAGCCGCCGGTCAGATGGCGACGGATGAGCGCGTCCTCGAAATGCGCCCGCTTATCGCATTCCGCGATTATCACAGCACGACGCATGAAAACGGCGCGCTCAACCCCCGCGTCGAGGTCGAGCCGAATCTGGCGACGGTGAGGCCATACGACGGAGTCCCTTCATTGCATCTCGCGCACAACGCCGATGACCTCGACGTGAACGGCTGTTGGTATCGGAATTTCGAGTATCAAGTGGAACGCGAGCGCGGGCTGGATTTTCGTGAAGACCTGTTCACCCCTTGCGCGTTGAAATTCGATCTGAGCCGCCACGGGCGTGCGGCGATCATCGCCTCAACCGAAAGACGCGACATCAACCGCGTCTTTGATTATCGGCAGGCCGAGATCAATCGCCGTCAGGCGATCCTTGGGATCTACCCTGACGCCAATGAACTCGTCCGCACGCTGGCGGCCGCCGCCGATCAATACATCGTAGCGCGCAGAGACCAGAAGACGGTCATCGCCGGCTATCACTGGTTCAGCGACTGGGGGCGCGACACGATGATCGCGCTGCCGGGTCTGACGCTGGTCACAGGCCGCGATGACGCGGCAAAAAGCATCCTGCTCGCCTTCGCCCGATTCGTTGATCGCGGAATGCTGCCGAATCGTTTTCCAGACGCGGGCGAAGAGCCGGAATACAACACGGTTGACGCGACGCTCTGGTATTTCGAGGCCGTGCGCGCCCTGCTGCAGTACACAGGCGATTACAACTTCGTTCAGACTAACCTCGATCCTGTGCTGACCGAAATCATTGACTGGCACGAACGCGGGACCCGCTACGGCATCCGCGTTGATGAAGACGGGCTGTTGCATTCGGGCGAACCCGGCGTGCAACTGACCTGGATGGACGCCAGGGTTAATGGCCGGGAAATAACTCCCCGTACAGGCAAGGCGGTTGAGATTCAGGCGCTCTGGTACAACGCGCTGTGCGTGATGGAGCATCTGGCGAATAAATTCGGCGAAAAGGAAGACGAAAAGCGTTACGGCCGGATGGCGGCGCGCGCCAAGCGGAGTTTCAATCAATTGTTCTGGAACGAAGCCGCCGGGTGTCTCTTTGATGTAGTTGACGGAGAGGCGCGCGATGGCTCGATTCGTCCGAACCAGATCCTCGCAGTCAGCCTGCCGCACACGATGCTCTCGCGCGAGAAAGCCAAACAGGTGGTGGCGGTCGTGGAGCGCGACCTGCTTACCCCTTACGGTCTGAGAAGCCTTTCTCCGAACGACTCGCAATATTGCGGCCGCTACGAAGGCGGTCCGTCCGAACGCGACGGCGTTTATCATCAAGGCACAGTCTGGGCTTGGCTGATGGGACCCTTCATCACCGCTTACGTCAAAGCGAACGGCAATACCAAGAAGAGCCGCGCGCAAGCGACGCAATGGCTCGAAGGCTTCCATCCGCATTTTCTTGAAGCCGGACTCGGTCAGGTCTCGGAGATCTTCGATGGCGACGCGCCACACACAGCGCGAGGCTGCGCGGCTCAGGCGTGGAGCGTCGCGGAACTGCTGCGCTCCGCCGCTGAAGACGTTTATCTTCCCGCGCCGGGAATACTCCACACACAGCCTATAGGCTTGGGTGGAGATGAAAGGCGCTACTCTTCGTGACCCTGCTCTTCGACCTACTCACGCAATTTGAAGGGACGATCAAGACCTGCATGATCAAGAGAGAGGCTGATGGTTGGTATGTGATCTTTGCGGTCGAAGAGAATCAATCCCGTTTCTTCCGGAAGACCGGCGAGACGGTCGGGATTGATGTCGGGATCGAGAATTTCGCCACGCTCTCGACGGGCGAGGTGGTCGCAAACCCTGAATTTCTGCGCGAGTCCTAGCAAGAGCTGAAAACGGCTCAGCGCAGAGTCTCTCGCCGTCCGAACAAGATAAAACCTGCCTCAATCCCGTTCCGCCGCGACGCGAATAAGTGTGGCGACGATTCGCGTCCCGGCCAGGATCGTCCCGCGTAAGGAGCCTGAGACCTTTGATTCGCCGCCGGCGCGACAGCGGTGCTCAACCGGCAATTCAAGGATCCGCAGGCCCGCGCGGGCGGCGCGCATCTGCATCTCCAGATTCCATCCATAGGTCTCTTCACGCATCCCCAGACCGTCGAGCGCGTCGCGGCGGATCGCCCGAAACGGGCACATATCCGTGTAACGCGCGCCGTAGAGCAAATGGAGCAGCCATCCGGCAACGCGCCCGGCAAAGATTTGCTGAAAGTTCATGCTCCCCTTTTCACGCCTTCCGCGCGTGCGCGAGCCGATCACGAAATCGTAGTCGCCTTGAGCGATGGGCCGAATCAGTTTGTTCATCAGTTCGGGGCAGTCGCTGCCGTCACCGTCGAGGAAGACTACGACGCTGCAAGCCGGGTCGAGCGCCCGCACGCCCGCCCGGCAGGCGCGGCCATAACCGCGCTGCGGCTCCGCAACGACGCGCGCTCCGGCCAGACGCGCGCGCTCAGCCGTACGGTCATCGCTACCGTTGTCAACGACGATCACTTCAGCGGCGATCTCTGGCGGGACGGCGCGCACTACATCCGCGATGGCCGCCTCTTCGTTGAGCGCGGGGATGACAACCGTAACGCGCGCTTCCGCCAAGACCGGGTTGTCGCGCGCAGCTTCTTCAAACCGGTTATCTCTCTGGCGGCTCCTGCTTGCTTCAGTTGATTCGCCGCGGGAAGAAGCCGAATGCCGAAGCCAGAGTACGCCTGCGCCAAGCAGGGCAGTTGGGAGGTATAACCATGCGTTGACGGCGAACACTTGATCCGGCTGATCGCCGAGCTTCAGCCGGTAAAGCGCAAGACAGGCTGTAGTCAAACAAAATAACGGCAGCCAGGCAAAGGATGCTGCGAAACATAAAAACGGGACAAGCCATGTGAAGTACCAGGGATATTGCGGCGAAAGCAACATGGTGAAGGCCGCGCCGAGAGCCAGGTTGCTCGTGATATAACTGCGCGGCTCCCGCTCCTGCCGGAAGACGGCCCAGGCAGCCAGGAGCGCCAAAACAGCCAGCGCAAAGCCTACATAAAGCGCGGTCGGGACGCTGTGGGCGCCGAACAATCGCCGTAAGAAGTTGAGTATGAAAAAGCGGCTGCCGCTCCGCAGCCCTTCTTCATCGGCGTAAGCCGGCAGGAAGCCCAGCGCTCCTTGAGCGCCGACACTCAGATAAGGCAGATAGGCCAGCATGCAGGCGCCTAAGAAGGCGGCAGGCATCCGCCACCGCCACCGCCGGAAGAGGGCTGGAAGCAGCGCTAACGGATAGAGCTTGACGAGGGCGGCGCACGCGAGCGCGATTCCCGTCGCGCGCTCCAAGTTGCGGCGGCGCGCGAGCAAGGCCAGCGCCACAAAAGTGATGGCTACCGCGTCAACGTGACCGCTGCCCGCGATTTCCCAGACAATCAGCGGATGCCAGGCATAGAGCAGGACGCGCTGGCGCGGCAGACCGAACGAGGCGAGCAGCGCCGCGAGCGCCCACAGCGTAACGGCCTCGAAGCCCACCAGCGCCGCTTTCATCCAGGGCGCCGTCTCGCTCACCCGCGTCACCACCAGGTAAATGAATTGCGCCAGCGGCGGGTAGATCGTATGCGCGTATTCGCGACGGTTGATCTCCGGGTAGATCGCCTCATCCCGCAAAGGCGCCAGCGCTTTATCAGCGGGCACGTAGCGGTAAGGATTGATGCCCGCGGCCTGCACACGCCCGTCCCAAATATAGCGGTAGATGTCAGTCGAGAGGTGAGGCGGCGCAAATAGAATGCTCAACCGGAAGACCGTCGCGAAGATGAGGACAATGAGCAACGTCGACCGAGCGTCGCGCGCGCGCAAGATAATCCAGGCGGCGATCAGATAGAGCGCCACTTGCAGCGGCGCCAGGCTTAGAAAATGATTGATCGTGTCGGTGTGTTGAAGCCCAGCGCGGTAAACCGCGACCGATACGCAGCCCAGCGCGGCGAGCGGAAGATCAATGCGCAACCACTGCCGCATTCCGGCGCGCCAATCCGTCATGCTTTTTGCTCCCGTTGAGCCTGCGCTTCGGGCCAGATGCGGCTGCGTCCTTCGGCCCCAATCAGTCGCGCCAGGTAACCACGCGTATGCGTGGCGGCATACCCGACGCCGTAGTCGCGTCCATCCTGCTTGGCCGGCTCGGCCGGCTTGGCAAACAACTCTTCGCAAAGGCGGCGCAGCGACGACGCCTCGTCCACGTCATACCACGCGGGCAGCAACTCGACCGCCAGGTTGATCTCAGCGGCGCGCTCGATGGTCTGCCGCAGGACGCGCGCCGTGCTCCAGTCAATATCTTCAAACAGGCGGCGATGCGCGTGTTTGAGTCCGATCAGGTAATACCCCCCGTCATCCGCCGGTCCCAGCGCCACGCGATCACCGGGGCGCTTGAGCGCAGCGACAGCGGCGCGGAGCAACGGGCCGGGCAAGGTCGGGCTGTCGGAATCAATCAGGCAGAGCGAGCCGTAACCGACGGCCAACAAGTCCTCCGCCGCGTGAAAAAGCCGGTCACCAAGGCTTGCGCCGCGCTGGGCAAGCAGGCTGAAACCCTCCGGCAGCAGGCCATCATAGGCCGACTCCGCGCCAACGGGCGTGTAGACGGCCACCCCGTCCGCCTCGCCCGAGCGCGCGACGCCGGCGATGTTTGCCGCCATGTCGCGCAGGAAGCAGACGTTGAGCGCGGCGGCCTCTTCCGGTGTGAGCGGTGGTACGAGTCGCGTCTTGACCATGCCCGCGCATGGGGCTTTGCTCATAACGGCGAGGGCGCACAAGCCATTTGACGGAGCTTGTGACGCTTGAGGGCTGAGGACCGGATATCGACTTGGCATGCGTTACTTTTCCTCCTCCGAAGAAGTGGCGCGGACTTTAGTCTGCGCGTGAGCCGGCGCAGACTAAAGTCCGCGCCACTTCTTCATTGTTTCGGGGCGTCGCACATTGCGACATGAACGACTCCTCTGAAAACCCACGTAGTAACGAATTTATTCGTTACTTGACGTAACGAATAAATTCGTTACTACGTGGTATGCACCCGATGCACAATGCCTTTCGCGCGCAGAATGGTTTCGGCCTCGGCGAAATAATCGCGCACATCCGACTGCTCCCGAATCCAATCCAGATAGCGCCCAATGCCTTCCGTTAACCCGACCTGCGGCGTGTACCCGGCGGCATTAATGAGTGTCGTGTCCGAAATCAGATGGCGCATCTCGCCGGGACGGAACTCACCCTGCGCTAGCGGTGTGATGCGAATTCCGAGCGCGTCGGAAATCAGGCTCGCGAGGTCGCGGATCGCGATTGCCTGGCCACCACCAACGTTGACCGGCAGGCCATCGAGCTTGTCCGTCTGCGCCGCCAGCAGGTTGGCGCGGGCGATGTCTTCGACAAAGCTGAAATCTCGCGTCTTGGCGCCGTCTTCGTAGAGAATCGGCGCCTGCTGATTGAGCAGGCGCGTGCAGAAAATGGCGATGACGCCGGTGTAAGGGTTGAAGATCGATTGGCGCGGGCCGTAGGTGCAGGAGTAACGCAGCGCCACCGTCGGAACGCCGGTCTGCTTGCCCCAGGTCAGGACGAGCTTTTCCTGATCCACTTTGGTGATGGCATAGACGGTCTCGCCGCCGATCGGCGCGCGCTCCGGCGTCGGCGCCGGCGTCGCGCTGTCGCCACACTGCGGGCAATGCGCCGCAAAGTCTCCTGCGCGCAGTTGCTCGACGGGGCGGGCAGACGGGAAGACCAGGCCATGGTGCGGGCAGCGCGCCGCGCCCTCGCTGTAAACCGCTTGCGATGACGCGACGATGATTTTTTTGACCGGCAAGTTCTCTTCACGAATAAGCTCCAGCATTTGCGCCGTGCCGAAGCTGTTGACGCTCACGTATTTCGCAATCTCAGGCATGTAGCCGCCGTAAGCCGCTTCGTGAAAGACGACGTCAATGTCTTGCAAAGCGGCGCGAGTGGCGGCGCGGTCGCGGATGTCGGCGTTGATGAACTCGGCGGCGGGCGACAGCCAGGCAGGCGGGCCATGCCGGTGCGTTTGCGGTTCGAGGTTATCCAAAATCCGCACCGACCAGCCTTCACGTAGTAGCAAGTCAACGATGTGCGAACCGATCAGCCCGGCCCCTCCCGTCACGAGGGCGCGCTTTCCGTTGTTCGGCCTCCAACTCATCTCCGGACTCCTCCGAAAATCAACCACGAAGAAACGAAGACCACGAAGGTATTATCTGTTATTTCTTCGTGGTTGATTTTCATTCTTTTCAACGCGTCCCAACGCAACATGAAGGTTCCTCAGAAAACCCACGTAGTAACGAATTTATTCATTACTACGTGGCGCCCTCGCAACCGCTGGAGCCTCAACGCCAACACTGATTCGATGATAACCAGTCGCGCCTTCGGGCACGATGCCGCGCTCCTCGGCGGTCTGCACTTCGCCCTGGCCATCGGTGGCGCGCACGACGAGCCGGTAGTCGCCCGGCCGCGCCGGCTTCCAGTCATAGCTCCACAACACCCACGCCAGCGGCGAAGACGCGAAGTCAATCTTCGCCACTTGCCAACTACCGCCGCCGTCCAGACTGACTTCGACCTGCTTAACGCCGCGATCGCCCGCATGCGCGACGCCTCTGAGCCTGATGCCCGCGGCCGCCTGCGCCTGATTGAGCCGCTGTCGATCAGCCGGCTGATCGAAGCGCGCCGTCGTTGGCACGACAAAGTTCGGCCCCCAGCCCTGCTGCTCGTAAAAACCTTTTACGTCGTGGTCAACGAGTTCGATCCGCGTCACCCACTTGACGCTCTTTTCACCGAACAAGCCGGGCACGATGACGCGCACCGGATAACCATGACGCGCCGGGAGCGGCTCTCCATTCATCGCGTAAACCACCAGCGTGGACGGTTCCATCGCTTTGGCGAACGCGAAGGTGTCTGTATAACCGTCCACTCCGTGCAGCCGCGCTTCGACCACACCCGCTCGTGGGTTGGCGGCCTCAAGCAGGGTTCGCAACGGCACTCCTTTCCAAATAGCGTTGCTCATCAGTCCGTCACCGACCCCGTTGCTGATGCAGCGCAGCGTAGTTTGCTGCGTCGTCGCGGGCAGCTTCAGCAAATCTTCAAAGTTATAAGTTTGCGGCTGACTCACAAGGCCGGTAATTTCGAGCCGCCAGAGCGCAGGCGCAACGTCCGGGTCAATGGTGTTTTTGGTGACGACATAAAAACGGTCGTTCGGCGTGATGGCCTGCACATCCGCCCCGCTGTACCGCAAACCGTCGTAGCTGAACGTGGCAAGGTTATAAAGCCGACGCAGCAGCCAGCCACAACCGAGCGCAGCCATTGCGCCAACTCCGCTGACCAGCAGCGCGCGCCTTGCCTTTGGCGCGCGGGCCCGGCCGCAGGGCGGGGACTTTGTCAGCAGACCAAAAAAGTACAACAACGTCACACCGTAGACGGTATAAGAGAAGAGCAAAGCAATGACTGTCGTGAAGGCGGCTGGACCGAGTGGCAGCCCTTTGTAGTGTGTGCCGAGCGTCGGCCAGAGGAGAATAATCGAGAGAAGCCACAGCGCGCCGACCAGGCACATGACGAAAACCACGCCGCGCCGGCTGTTAGCGGAATCATTCGGCGTGGTGGCGGTCCGCGCAGACAACAAAGCGAGCGACAACCCGCCGATCATCCCGACGATAATCTGCCCGGCGATGACGGAACTGACGCCGAGTTGCTTGAGATGATTATAGCCACCAAAGCGACCCAGTAACTCAAGGAATTTGTTGACTCCGAGTAGCGGCGCGATGCGGTCACCCACCAACTCTGAGGGTGTGGCGACTCCAAAGAGGAAACGCAGCAGCAAAATCACCAGAGTCATTAGCAGACCTGCGGCTAATCCCGCCAGCAAGCCCGCGCCAAGTCGATTGAACCATTCTTTGCCACTCATCCCAGTTTACCAGTTGAGGCTTACGCAGCAAGCCAGTCATCCAGTCGCGGCCAGAGCGATATGGAGAGTTTTACCTGTCGCTATGGAGAGTTATTGATGCGGGGAAATTATGGGAGTTTAGAGAGAGCGGAATAATAGCAAAACTATGACGGGAAGAAGGTCGCTCGGCGTACATAATAACTGTACTTTTGCAACACGCGCGGCGAGCGCGCCAAATTTGAGCAGACGAACCGTTCAGTCCGCGCCTCTGGCATTCGATAGTCAGCGCGATGAAACTTTCAAGCGCCGTCAAACTTTCCCGCGCACGAATAATCGGCGGGGCGGGGGAAACGGCTCGGCGCCATGCTCCAGGCAATCATTCGCGTCGAACGCGGCGCCGAGCGATAACTGGAGTTAGGGCTTCTTCTCCTTCATCTTGTCGTCTTTCATCTTGTCGTCTTCCATCTTGTCGCCCTTTTTGGTCTTTTTACTCTTCTTGCCCTTCCCGGCCATCTTGTCTTTATCAGCCATCTTGTCCTGATCGGCCATTTTATCCTTGTCTTCCATCTTATCCTGGCCTTCCATCTTGTCCTTGTTTTTCATTTTGTCTTGGCCTTCCATCTTGTCCTTGTCTTTCATTTTGTCTTGGCCTTCCATCTTGTCCTTATCTTTCATTTTGTCCTGAGCGAAGGTTGGCAAGACCGCCGTGCCGGCGAGCAGTGCGGTGGCGATGAACAGGGCGCTTATTCGTTTCAGCATGTTTTTAGTTCTCCTCAGATTGTGGTTAGTGGTTGCGCGGCGAAACCCTCGCCGCAGGGAATGCGAGCGGCCATTGTCAATGGCCTGCATACCAGTCGTAACCGCGCTCGGCCCAGTAGTCAGGCGGGCGACGGTCAGTGAAGCGGATCGTTCCAATGCGTTTGATGTTCTTGATGCCGTACTTGACCGGAATGGCCAGTCGCAACGGCGCGCCGTGCGGCTCCGTCAAGGGTTCGCCATTCATCTCGTAACAGAGCAGCGTCTGCGGATGCATCGCGCTCTCCATATCCAATCCGACGTAATAACTGCCGTCATCTGTTTCTAGACTGACGTAACCAACCAGATCTTCCGGTTCCCGCTGTGGGTCGGGCGGTCTGCCGCTGCGAGTCGCAGGCCGGTAAGCGTTGATGAAGTCAGCGAAGCGCGCCCCAGCCCATTGCACAACCGCGCTCCAGCCTTCAATGCATCTCAATTCCGTCACCATCTCGACACGCGGCAGGGCTTTGATCTGATCGAGCGTGAGTTGCAATTCGGTATCCTGCTCATCCGCCAGACCTGAAACATTCAACCGCCAGTTTGCCGCGTCCAGATCGTCCTCCAGACCGATGACGCCGTTGGCGCGCGGTTCCCTCGCCAGTTCACGCGCGAAGGAGGGAGATAGCCGTGTTCCGCGGAAATAATCGCGCGCCAACTGTTCGTTGATTTCGTGAGCGCGGCGCAGCGGCCATGCAATCCCGTCGTCTTCGCGCCGCGTCGCCAGCCAGCGCCATCCGCCAACGCCGGCCGGTCTTCCGCGTCGTGAGCGCCCGCCACCAGCGTCAATCGCTGCGGCTGTTCTCTCTCTTCACTCATGTCTTGGCCTCCCGCGCCGGAGTCTATTGTTGAGAGGCGTGCGCCGCGCAGCACGCCTCGCCGGTCTCGCAGCAACTGGCGCCTGTGCAGCAAGCGGCCATGCCTGATCCGCTCGTCCGCGTTGTGAACAGCGCGCTCGCGCCTGCGAAGATGAGTCCAGCCGCCAACATCAGCGTGAGAGTGAAAGTTTTGATTCTGGTCATAAGAACGTCTCCTGGTTTGTGGTTAATGATCAGGGGCAGGCGCGCCGGGCGCACCTCACCCCAAAAGCGCCGGCCTGCGTCGTCCGCACGCGCTACCGGCGCTTGATTGCGAGCATCCTGGCCATTTGTGAACCGCCGGAGATGACGAGGTTATTCGTTCCTGAAAAGGTCGTCTTGTCCTCAGCCTACCCCAGCGCCCCACAATTACTGAGTAAGCTTGGCCGCGAGGACGTCGGCTTTCTCAATGGCGGGCGGCTGCGCAAAAAGCTCCGGCGCTTTCGCCATGAGCGCCGCAGCAACGCGGCCCGTGAGATGCGCTTGCCGTCCATCTTCGTCTGGAAAGGCGTCGAAGATGCCGAAGGTCGAGGGCCCCAGACGGATCGCGAACCAAACGGTCGTTGCCGGCTCCTCCTGGACAATAGACAGGCCGCCGCGGAGGAAGCTCTCGACTTCCGTCTCTTTTCCTGGTTTCGCATCCAATCGAACGAACAACGCTAAGTTAACCATTTTCTATCTCCTTTATGAGAACAGGATATTCACTCATTGAGTCGCCTCCTGTGGCGCCGCTTCTTCAACGGAAACAACCTCGTACCCTGTAACCATTGCGCGGAAGTTGTTCCAACCTGCCTTGACGACCTGTACGAGGTGTACAACGAAAAACATGACGTAGCCCACTGTCAGCCAGAAATGAATGAACCGCGCCCACTCGTATCCGCCCAGCAGCGAAGTCAGCCAGGCGAATTGCACCGGCTTGTAGATCGCCAGGCCCGTCAGCAGCGAGCCGGCGCCCATCAGAATGACGCTGGTGTAAGCGATCTGCTGCGCGCCATTGAATTTGCGCGGCGGCGGATGGACTTTGCTCAAACGCAGATCGTAGAGCGTGACTTGAATGGCCTCGCGCAGCGAACGGCGATTCGGGAGCAGGTAACGCCACTCGCCGGAAAAGGCCGTGTACAAGACATAGACCAATCCGTTGATGGCGAAGAGCCACATAAAAAAGAAGTGCCACGCCATGCCTTCCGCAAGACGCTGATTTATGTTGAGCGCGCGGTAGAACCATTCAGGGAAGAACTTGAAGAGCGTCACGCCGCCGAATCCGACGCGATAAACGTCATTCGCCCAGTAGATCAGTATTCCGCTCCAGATCATCACCGTCAGCGTGGGAAAGTTGATCCAATGGAACCAGCGGATCGCCAGCGGATGTTTTTTCTCCAGTCGTTTCATTCGGGAATCTCGTCGAATGGTGGAATCGGAATATGTAACTCGTCTTCGCAGGCCTTTTACTTTCCAGCTTGCGCCG
>WNFU01001617.1_pt1 | contig 41578 bp, 43 predicted proteins | sample 5400121 | NCBI WGS metagenome assembly WNFU01 (sample SAMN13153360, study PRJNA577476) | soil metagenome | isolation source: 100 cm soil or saprolite under grassland replicate 1 | place: USA:California | collected 2016-06-15
CGTCGCCATGGTCACCTCCTGGTGAATAGACGCGACCGCTCGCGATGCCCCAACTACCCTCGACCCTACAGAGCGCCTGCCCGCTCATTGAATCGGGGATGCGCCAGACCTGTGCATTTTCTTCGTCAAGTTGGTCGGGTGGGCTCCTTCAGCGACCCTCGGCCTCCAAACACGCGAGTGCCGGCACTGGCGGCATTCGATCGATCGCCAGGCACGCGAGTGCCGGCACTCGCGGCAAATGCCTTACGGACACCTGGCGTTGCTGGACCGGATCTGGCGTCTCCGGGCGAATCTCACGGCGTACGACGCTTCCTACGTAGCTTTGGCGGAACTGCTTGGACTCGATCTCCTAACTGTCGACAGACGGCTGGCCAGCGTGCCTGGGATCCGCTGTCACGTCGAGGTGCTCTAGCGGGATCCGACAGATCCGTTAGGCGCCGCCATAGCCGTACCTGGTAGGAGCGAAAAGCAACTCAACGATGCCGAGAGATGACAGAACGCAGAGGATGATCCATCTGCGCCGGCTGATCGGCAGCCTGAACGTGTCCCAACTCGCGAGCGCCAGAAGCCCGAAGATGCCCATGAAAACGACGAGCAGGAACGACGCAGGGAACCTCTTGTCGACTTGATAGCGCAGGACCGAGACCATTCCATCGCTGACCAGCAGTGCCATGCCGGCTGCGAAGTACAGGTAAACAGCAGAGCGGATGACCGAGTTAAGCCATGGACGAGTCATTGGATGACTTGGAAGGCTAGCCAGGTCGAGCGCGCTGGGGGACCTTTCTGGTCTCTTGACCCGGCATGTTTCAGAGCCTTCATAAGCCATTCCACTCTCATCGACGCTGGTCGGGCGGGCGAGATTTGAACTCGCGGTCTCCTGGTCCCAAACCAGGCGCTTTTCCGAGCTAAGCTACCGCCCGCCGTTGGATCTTGCTCGGCTCGCAGGTCGGCAATCGCGCTCAGCACGGGGGACAGATCCACAGCGGCGGGCGGCGGACTCTGGATCTTCGCGATCGCATCGAGGATGGCATCGAGCTTTGTGAGCTCGGAGTTCTCCTTGCCGATCAGCAGGCTGGCGACTCCACCGGGCGTGAGTGGAACACCGATCTCCTTGACGAGCAGCATGAGGGCATCGTGTTCTTCCCTTGTCAAATCGTTTACTCCCGTGCTCCCTGCGCCACTGACGAACTCCCCTTGCAGGATCGGTTCCGGATCGATCGACGTGGCGGGGAAATTCAGCCTTCCGGCCTGCACCTCAAAATGAAGATGAGGGCCAGTAAGAGACCCACCGGCAGGAATCTTAGCCCCCGAATGAGCTATCAGATCGCCCGCCGTGACCACATGGCCTCGCGCCACGGCCGCGCTGTCAATGTGTACATACCAGTCGGTTTGATCCCCGACCTTGATCCCGAGTAATCCAAAACTGATTTTGGCGACCGTTCCGGAACGCGCTGCGAAGAGCGGTGTGCCTACCGGCATTCCCACATCGATCCCGCAATGGAAATGCTTCGACAGGCAGTGGGCCCAGAATGGCTCGACGGTCAGGTCCGTGCAGCCATAGGGTTGCGTGACCGGCCGGTCGCCGCTCCAGACATTGGAGATCATGCGGTCCCGACGACCAGCAAAGAGACATGGATCTGGTCGTAATCCACAACAGGACGCACTCTACTCGCGTCTCTCTCGGTTCAGGCTAGGCAGAAATCTCAGCGAGCGCGCCTGACTCCAGCAGCGCCCGCGCCGCTGCCGCGCGATGGCTGTACTTGCGCTTCTCCTCGGGCGGCATCTCGCCAAACGTCTTCCCTGTCCCGGGCACGAGAAAAACCGGGTCGTAGCCGAACCCAGCCTCGCCACGCCACTCAGGCACGATCTCCCCCCGGCACTCGCCCTCGAAGAACCGCGTCTCCCGGCCGGGCGCCGCCAGGGCGATCACGCACACGAAACGCGCCTTCCACGGGCGCGGCACCGCCTGCAGCCGGCTCAGCAGCTCCGCCGTGCGCTCCTTCTGCGTCGGCCCGAGGCGCGCCGAGCGGATGCTCGGGAATCCGCCCAACGCCTCCACCTCGACCCCCGAGTCATCGCCGAGCGCCGCCAGGCCTGACTTCCGCAGCGCAGCCTCCGCCTTCAGGCGCGCGTTGTCCGCGTAGGTCTCCCCCATCTCCTCGACCTCGCTGTCGAAGGCGACCAGATCGATCCCCGCGGCCCCCAGCAGGTCGCGGTACTCGCGAAGCTTGCCGGCGTTGCCCGAAGCGATTACCAGTCGCGGTCGCTCAGACAATCAGAGCGAAGCAAGCGCTCGTTTCTGGGCGACGATGAGCTCCTTGATGCCCTTGGAAGCCAGAACCAGCATCGAATCGAGCTCGGCCCGCGTGTAGGGCGCGCCCTCGGCTGTCGCCTGCAGCTCGACCAGGCGGCCGTCCTCGGTCATCACGCAGTTGAGGTCGGTCGAGGCCTGGAAGTCCTCGCCGTAGTCAAGGTCCAGGATCGGCGTCGCATCGACGATCCCGCAGCTCACCGCGGCGAGGTGCTGGCGGACCGGGAGCTCGCTGATCATCCTCGCGTCCTTCATCCGCTTGATCGCCATGTAGAGCGCGGTGAACGCCCCAGTGATCGAGGCCGTGCGCGTCCCGCCGTCGGCCTGCAGGACGTCGCAGTCGAGGGTGATCGTGCGCTCGCCGATCTGCTTCATGTCCACCGCGGCGCGCAGCGAGCGGCCGATCAGGCGCTGGATCTCGTGGGTGCGGCCGCCGATGCGGCCCTGGATCGCCTCACGCGAGCCACGGTCGTGCGTGGCCCGCGGCAGCATCGAGTACTCCGCGGTGATCCACCCATGGCCGGTGCCGCGGCGATGCATCGGAACGCGATCCTCGACGCTCGCGGTGACCCACACGTGGGTGCGTCCCATCTCGATCAAGCACGAGCCTTCGGCGTGCACGTTGACGCCCAGCTCGATCTTCACCGGCCGCAGCTGGTCGGGCGCGCGCCCGTCCCGGCGCATCGCCGTGCCCGCTACCGTCCGAGCAGTTTCAGTAATAGCGCCGTCCCCTCGAAGAAAAGATATAGCGGAATGAACATGATCAGCGGGGTCAGCGGGTCGGCGCCAGGCGTCAGGAAGTTGGCGGTGAGCCCAAGGCCGAGGAAGAAGTAAGGGCGCCGCTTGTAGAGCCAGCGCGTGCTCACGATGCGCAGCATGCCGAGCACGAACAGGACGACCGGCAGCTCGAAGACGATGCCGAAGCCGATCACCATCAGCAGGACGAAGCTGAGGAACTGACCCAGGTCCGGCAGGTACACGACGCCGGCAGGCGAGAACTTGCTCAAGACGTTGATGTAGAGGGGCATGGCGTAGATCGCCACTCCCACCCCCAGGGCGAAGAAGAAGACGGTCGCCACGATCATCGGCAAGATGAACCTGCGTTCGTGGGGGTGGAGCCCCGGGCTGACAAACCACCAGAACTGCTGGATCACGACAGGGCCGGCCACGATGACGCCGATGTACATCGCGACTTTGAGCTCGTTGAGGATGCCGCCGCCCGGCTGCAGGTAGACGGCGTTGTGGAGGCCGGCGTGGCTGAGAAGCAGGTCGATGACGCGACCGGAGATGAAGAACGCACCCACCGTCGCCACGGCCCATGCGATCAGGGAGACGATGAGCACCCGGCGCAGTGCCTCGAGGTGCTCGATGACCGACATGCGCTCGTCCTCGGCGGGAGTGGCCGCCCGAGGCGTGCGCTGGAGAACCCTACCGAGTAGGGCCACTAGTTCTTGGTCGAGTCAGCCTCGGACGTCGACGAGCCCTTGGCGGCGGTCTCCGTCGGTGTAGGCGGTTCGGGCTTGGCCGCCTGGGCGGCCGACGTCATCTCGTTGGTGAGGTCGTTGGTCGCCTTGCGGAACTCCTTCATCGCCTTGCCGACCGCACCCCCGAGCTCGGGCAAGCGACCCGGCCCGAAGATGATCAACACGACCACCAGCAGAAGCACGATGTAAGCCCAGTGGATGCCGAACACTTCGAGCCGATTATAGGCCTCCGCCCTTAGAGGACTTTGATGGTGACCGCGTTGATCGTGTCCCCGGCCTGGATCCCCGTCACGCTGCTGATGCCGGTGATCACCGTGGCGAACCGGTTGTAGGCAGCCGTGGGGCCGGAGGGCGGCCACGCGCCCTTCTGGATGAAGAACTGGCTCCCGTTGACCGGGCCGCCGGGAACCCGCGCCATGCCCACGGCGCCGACTCCCCAGGGCGTGACCGTAGTCTCCTCGGGGAGGTTGTAGCCGGGCCCGCCGCGGCCGTTGCCGCGCGGATCGCCGCCCTGGACGACCCAGTCCTCGGAATTCCAGAAAGTCAGGCCGTTGTAGAAGCCATGAATCGCGAGCACGACGAAGTTGTTGACGGTCACCGGGGCGACCTCGGGCGCCAGCTGGAGAACGATGTCGCCGTGCACGGTCGAAATCGTGGCCTGGAGCTTCTGGCCGGCGGTGATGCACATCGGCTGCGGGCCGATGAACTGGTGCGGCCCGACCTGCGTCGAGGTCGCGCAGTTCGCGAGCGCGGCGGGCACCGGCGGCTCGAGCGCCTTGCTGACCAGCCAGCCGGCCCCGATGACCGCGGCGACCAGCGCGCCCATGACGAGGAGCGCAATCCACGCGTGAGGCCCCCACGGCGGCGCTGCCTCCACCTCATCGAGCTGGGGTGCCCGAGCGGCAGGCGTGGCGGTGCCCTGGCGACGCGAGGGTCGCTGGCTCACTTGCGCGCCGCCGCCTCGGCGATCGCCAGGACGAGCCCATGCGTCGTGTATTCGCGCGCCACGATCGAGACGCCCAGGCCAAGCTTGCGGGCGCTGTCCGCGGTGACGGGGCCCATGCAGGCGATCTCGGCGTCGCCCAGGATCGCCGGCAGGCGGTCCTCGGGGAAGGCGCGGACGAAGTTGTAGACCGTGGACGAGCTCGTGAACGTGATCACGTCGACGCCCTCGCCGTCGAACAGGCGCAGCAGCGCGGGCCCGGCGTCGGGCGGGCAGACGGCGCGATAGACCGGGAGTATGTCCACCTCGGCGCCCCGGTTGGCGAGGAGCGCAGGCAGGGCGTCTCGCGCCACCTCCGCGCGCGGCACGAGCACGCGCATGCCTGCCATCTCCCAGCCCTGCAGCGCGTTGGCGAGGCCCTCGGCGGTGTACTCGGAGGTCACGAGCTCGGGGCGCAGCCCATGGCCGGCCAGGGCGTCGGCGGTTTCCTGACCGATGGCGCAGAGCTTGGAGTTGTGAAACGCCCTGGCGTCGGACCCCGTGGTGAGCAGCATCTGGAAAAAGATGTCGACCGCGTTGGCCGAGGCGAAGATGACCAGCGCGGTACGGCTCAGGTTGTTGATCGCGTTGCGGACGCGATCGTCTGTGGGCAGGCGGCGAATCTCGGTGGTCGGTATCTCGACCACCGCGGCGCCGAGGTCGACGAGCTCGCGTCGAAACGGGTCGACCTGATGGCGGGCGCGGGTGATCAGGATGCGGCGGCCGTGCAGCGGGCGCCGGGAAAGCGTGTCGAGGCGCTCCGCCATCTCCACACCCGGCCCGAGCACGAGCAAGGCTTCGCCGCGCAGCCCATAGGTCGCCGCCTTGCGGGCCAGTTCCCCGAGCGGGGCCGTCACCCGGTGCTGGCCGGAAAGGCCGGGGTTCAGGATCAGCGCCGCGGGCGTGTGGGGCGCGCGCCCGTTTTGCAGCAGCGCGTTGATGCCCGACTCCCACCAGCCCGAGGCCAGCCTCAGGACGACAGTCTCGCCCCCGGTGACGAGGCCAAATCCCAGCGAAGCCGACAGGCCCTCGATCGTCAGCGGGATGCCGCTCATGACCGGGGCCGCCAGCTCGACGATCAGGCCGGGCATCGCCTCGAAGTCCACTCCCGCGCGCTCCAGCCGCTGCGCGATCTCGCTGCCGTTGGAGAAGGCGTACGGATTGCCAGGAAAGAGAACCGTGATCGTCTTCCCGTTGCGTGCGAGTCGAACTACCTCATCGATGGACTCGAGCGGCGCGATGTCGGCGTGCGACGGCGCGAGGTGCAACAAGCCGGCGCCGCAGCCATCGCAGTTGCGAATGACGTCGGCGTCCTTGATCGCCTCGACCGCTTGCAGGGTGGCCAAACCTGGATGTCCTGGTCCTACGCCGACGAGTCTTACCCTGCTCATGCCACCACGCCGATCCCCACCCGGGACACGGCTGACAGATTAGAGCTTTCGGCTGACCACATAGTCGGCGACGGCCGCGAGTGCCGCGGTCGCGTGGCTCTGGTCGAGCGCCTTCAAGTGACGTCGCGCCGCGTCCGCATGATGACGCGCCCTTTCGAGCGCCAGCTGCGGCCCTTGACTTGCGCGCACAGCGTCGACAATGCGACGCGCTTCGTCCGCATCGAGCCGGTGGTCGTCCTCGAGCTCGACGGGCGCAAGCATCAACGGAAGGGTCGCGAATCCTTCGACGATGTCGTGACCGATCGGCTTGCCCATCTCTCCTTCGGTGCCGACGTAGTCGAGAACGTCGTCAGAAATTTGAAACGCGAGGCCGAGTGAGCGGCCGTACGCGCGCAACGCATCGCGCCGCTCCACATCGAGGCCGCCGAGCAGCGCTCCGATCTCGCAGCACGCCGCGAGCAGGGTTGCCGTCTTGGCTTCGATGCGGCGCATGTACTCGGCCTCGTCGGTGCTGAACCGATAGCGGATCGACTGCTGACGGACTTCGCCCGCGCAGATCGTCATCACGGCCCGAGCCAGGATGTCGACGACCTCGGCGACGCCTGTCCGCGCAGCACTCTCGTAGGCCTTCGCGAAGTAGAAGTCGCCGACGACGATCGCCGGCTCATCGCCCAGTCTCGCCGCCACCGTCGGCCGGCCGCGGCGGGTGGGTGAGCGGTCGATCACGTCGTCGTGGATGAGCGTCGCGGCGTGAGTCAGCTCGACCGCCATCGCCGCCGGCATCAACCGGTCCAGCTCGTAGCGGCCGCACATCGCGGAGAGAAGGACGAGCGCGGGACGAATGCGCTTGCCGCCCGCCTCGAACAGGTCCCCCATCGGTATCGAGACCTCGGGCGGGTCACGCTCGATCTCTTTGCGGAGCTCACCTTCGACGGTTACGAGGTCTTTGGCCACCGGGCCAAACACGTCGACCGTTTCCGTCAAGCGCCCTTGACGGAAAGCCTGTAACCGAGGCCGGGCACCGCCTCCAGGTTGACGCCCGTATTGGTTCGCTCCGAGAGCTTGCGCCGCAGGCGCTGCACGTGTGGATCGACGGAGTGATCGTCGAGGTCGTGCGGGTAGCCCCACACCTTGTCTCGGAGCTGGGCCCGAGTGAGAACGCGCTCGGGGTTGGCGGCCAGCACCGCCAGGAGGTTGAACTCGGTCATCGTCAGCGTGATCTCGTCCTCGCCGACCTTGACCCGCCGCGCCGCGTTGTCGATCAGCAGCGCGCCGATGCTGAGCACGCCCTCGCGCCCGCCACCGGTCTCGGCGAGCGCCGATCGCCTGAGGTGCGCGTTGATGCGGGCGGCGAGGATCCGCGAATCGAACGGCTTGGTGATGTAGTCGTCGGCGCCAACCTCGAGGCCCACCACCTCGTCCATCTTGGTCGAGCGCCCGGTCAGCATGACCATAGGGCTGACCACGCCCTGGCGCCTGAGCTCGCGGATGACCTCCGTGCCGCTGATGTCGGGGAGCACCCAGTCGACCAGTACCAGGTCAGGCTGGGCGGTCCGTCCGAGGTCGATCGCCTGGGCGCCGGTACCGGCCTCGACCACGTCGTGTCCCTGCAGCCGGCAGACCTCGGCGACGAGGATGCGGACGGGGACGTCGTCCTCGACCACCAGGATGCGCCGGCGGCGTCGGGGCGGCGCGCTGCTCAGTTTGTGGCCGGAGGCGCGAAACCCACCCGTCGTGACTCACGGGCTGAGCGCTTCGGTCGGCGCATCAGGATTACGCGCTTGTCCCCCCCGTCGATGACGCTGGCCAGCTCCCACCCTTCGGCACCGGCCTCGTGGAGCAGCTTGACCACCGTCACCCCATCAGCAACCTGGGCCACGCTCAAGACCCTCGTCGAATACTCCCACTCCCGGCCCGGCAGCCCGACCGATGGGATCAGGCCGGTGGCCGTGCCGCGCGCGCCGTCAGGCTGGGCGGGCTGGGCGGGCTCGTCCGGTTCCTGATCCGGGTCTTCCTCGAACCGCGGGTCCATTGTCAGTCGATTGTAGGCCCCGGTCGTCGTCAGTACCCCCGGCGGGGGTCGAACCCGCGCTGGACCGGGTTTAAGCCGGCTGCCTCTGCCATTGGGCTACGGGGGCACCTCCATTTTGCCCCGACGTGCCGTCGTCAGTCGTATTCGAAAAAGCCCCTGCCGGTCTTCTTGCCCAGCCTTTTCTGCTCGACCAGCTCGCGCAGGACCGCGGGTGGTTCGGGACCTTCGCCCAGCCGGTGCCTGTCCTCCATGGCGCCGTAGAAGATGTCGAGGCCGCTGAAGTCGAGCAGGTGGAACGGGCCCATGGGCCAGTTGAGGCCCTTCTGGACAGCGACGTCGATGTCCTCGGCGCTCGCGTAGCCACCTTCGAGCAGGCGCATGGCCTCCTCGGAGGCTGCAAACAGGATGCGGTTGACGATGAAGCCCCAGATCTCTTTCTTCAGCAGGACCGGGGTGCGGCCGATGCTGCGCACGAACTCCATCGCCGTCTCGACGGTTTCGTCAGAGGTCTTCGGCCCGCGGGCCACCTCGCACAGCTGCATCACGGTGACCGGGTGAAAGAAGTGCGTGTTGCAGCACAGCTCCGGCCGTCCCGTGAAGTCCGCGAGGCGGCTGATGACGATGGTGCTGGAGTTGCTGGCCAGGATTGCTTCCTTGGGTGCGTGCCGGCCGAGGGCTTCGAAGACGCTCTTCTTGGCGTCGAAGTCCTCGATCACGGCTTCGATCACCAGGTCCGCGTGCCGGGCCGCCGAGGCGAGGTCGTCCGACGGCTGGATGCGGCCGAATGCCGCATCGGCGTTCTCCCTGGTCACGCGACCTTTCTCGACTGAGCGGTCGAGAAGCTTTCGGTTTTGCGCAGCGGCGCGGTCGAGCTGACCCGCCACCGTGTCGACGAGGCCGACCTGGTAGTGGCCGCTGAGCGCCGTCTGGAGCGCGATCTGGGAGCCCATCGTGCCTGCGCCGACAACCGCCACCCGCTTCAATTCATGCATGCGAGTGAGCATGAAGGAATTCGAGAAGCTGGTGGAGACGGCGATCGATTCGATCCCCGAGGATTTCCAGCCCTACCTCGAGAACATCGAGTTCATCGTCGAGGAGTCATCTCCGGAGGGACTGATGGGCCTGTACCACGGCGCCGGGGCCCTGCACTCGGGTGAGGGCTTTCCCGACCGGATCACGCTCTACAAGCGCTCGCACGAGCGGGCGACCGACAGCATGGAGGAGCTGGTCGAAGAGGTGCGGCGGACGATCCTGCACGAGGTCGGCCACCACTTCGGCATGGATGAGGAAGATCTTCCATATTGATTCGCGGGGGGAGGACGGTCGTCTTTATTAGTGAAGGCTCCAGAAGGTGCGGTCCCACAGGATCAAAGGGTCGCCCCCGCCCACGGCGGCCGCCTCGACCTCTCCGATGCACACGTCGTGGTCGCCTGCCGGATGGACCTCGACGAGCCGGCACTCGAACCATGCCGCACATCCGTCGAGCAACGGGATGCCGTTGCTGCCCAAACGGTGCGGCAGCGTGCGCCAGCCGGCGTCGATGGCCGGAGCGCGACCGGCAAAGCGGTCGGCGATGAACTCCTGCGACCTTGTGAGCACGCTGACGTTGAACGCCCTGGTCTCGAGTATCGCGGCGCGGGTCTGCGACTGCTGCTCCAGGCCGACCAGGATGAGCGGCGGTTGGAGCGAGATCGAGACCAGGCTGCTCGCAGTCAGCCCGCGGAACTCGTCACCCAGGCGTGCGCTGACGACGACCACGCCCGCGGGCAGGCGCGCCATGGCATCGAGAAACTGAGGGCTCGACACGTGCCGGGCACAGCCTAGCGGCGAGCCGGACCGCGGGCATCCCGAGGGTAAAATCGAACCCGAGTCAGGGCGGCGACGTAGCCAAGTGGTAAGGCAGAGGTCTGCAACGCCTCATCCGGTTTTTCCGGCTGATGCGTGCGTTTGCGTTGGACACGCTCGGCGCTCCCGGCTCGATTCACGAGCTGCCCGACCCGGAGCCCGCCGATGGCCAAGTGCGCGTCCGCGTGAGCGCTGCCAGCCTCAACCCCTTCGACAACTTCGTCGTCATGGGCTACATGCAAGGCCGGATGGAGCATCGCTTTCCGCTCATTCCGTGCGGCGACCTGTCCGGAGTCGTTGACTCGGTCGGTGCCGGCGTAACCGGCTTTGCCGCCGGCGACCACGTTTTCGGCGTGAACGGCAAGATGGTGCTCGGTGAGGGCACTCTCGCGGACCTGACGACGGCATCGACCTCGAACATCACCCGGCGCCCCGACGGCATCGACGACGTCGAGGCCGCCGCCATGCCGCTCGCCGGGGTTTCGGCGCTCATGTCGGTGGAAGCCGTGAACCCCAAGCCGAACGACGTGGTCGTCATCATCGGCGCGTCGGGCGGGATCGGGGGCTACGCCGTCCAGCTCGCGGCGCTGCGGGGTGCTCACGTGGTCGGCGTGACCAGCACCGCCAACCTCGACTACGTGCGCGGCCTTGGCACCGCTGAGACGATCGACCGCACCGCAGGCGACCTGCTCGAAGCCCTGCGCTCGCATTTTCCGAAGGGAGTCGGCGCGCTGATCGACACGGCAAGCGACCAGGCCGGGCTCGCCGGCCTGAGCGAGATCGTGCGCGAGGGAGGCGTGGTGACCTCGATGCGAGGCGCGGCGCCGGTGGACGCCCTCGCCGGACGGGGCGTCAAGGCCGTCAACGTCGGCACCCAGGTGACCGCTGAGCGGCTGGACGAGCTCGCCTCGCTCCGCACCGCCGGCAAGCTCAAGCGTCCTCGCATCCGCACTTTCGAGCTTGCACAGGCGAACGAAGCGTTCGAGGCTCTTCGGAAGGGTGGCGGGGGAAAGGTGGTCGTCACTCTCTAGTCGGGGCGACGGTTGACCCTCGGGTACACTCGCGCCATGGGTGTGTCGCAGATCAAGATGCCCCAGCTTGGCGAGTCGGTGACCGAGGGCACGGTCGACAAGTGGCTCAAGCACGAGGGCGACTTCGTCAAGCGCGACGAGCCGCTGGTCGAGGTGGTGACCGACAAGGTCAACGCCGAGATTCCCTCCCCGTTCGAAGGCAAGCTGCTCAAGATCGCGGTCAGCGAGGGCGAGACGGTCCGTGTCGGATCGGTGATCGCGCAGATCGAGACCGGCGCCCCCGCTGCTCAAGCAAAAGAGAAGGAGGCGCCAACCGCCACCGCCACCCCTGCCCCAGCCCAGGCCGAGGCGCCGCCCCAGCCGCCCGCCACCAGGGCCTCCGCGCCGGCACCGGCGGCCGCACCTCCGGCCGAAGCCACCGATGGAGAGCGGACCCGGCTCTCGCCGGCGGTTCGCAAGCTCGCCGCCGAGCACGGCATCGACCCCACGACCCTGCGCGGGTCGGGCATGGGCGGCCGGGTGACCCGCGACGACGTCCTGGGAGCCCTGGCCGAAGGCACCGCCGCCACCCAGGCGCCGGCCATGCCTGCTGCTCCTACTGAGACGCCCGCCCCGCAGCCTGCGCATCCGGACGGCAAGCGCGAGGAGCTCGTGAAGCTGAGCGTGATGCGCAGGTCGATCGCCGAGCACATGGTCCGCAGCCTGGCCACCTCACCGCACGCGTGGACCCTCCAGGAGGTCGACGTGACCTCGCTCGTCCGCTATCGAGAGGCGGAGAAGGACAGCTTCAAGTCTCGCCATGGCGTGACGCTGACCTACCTGCCGTTTGTGGCGCAGATCGTATGCGAGGCCCTCAAGGAGTTCCCCTGGCTCAACTCGTCGTGGAGCGATGATGGCGTGGTCCTGAAGCACTACGTCAACCTCGGCATCGCCGTCGCCATCCCCGACGGGCTGATCGTCCCCGTGGCCAAGGACGCCGACAAGCTCGGCTTCACCGACCTGGTCCGCGTGCTGAACGACCTCGTGGAGCGGGCGCGCGGCAAGCAGTTGAAGCCGGACGACGTGCAGGGCGGCACTTTCACCCTCAACAACACGGGCGCGACGGGCTCGATCGCAAGCCAGCCCATCATCAACCAGCCGCAGGCCGCCATCCTGACCACCGAGTCGATCGTCAAGCGACCCGTGGTAGTCGACGATGCGATCGCGATCCGCCACATGATGAACATCTGCCTCAGCTTCGACCACCGGATCATCGACGGCATGATGGCCGGTCAGTTCATGAACACCGTCAAGAAGCGTCTCGAAGAATGGACCGCCGGTAGCATTCGGCTGTGAGCACGGCGCCGGCGCAGCCCCATCAGCCGCAGCCGATCCCGGAGTGGATCCGGATTCGCGTCACTGAGGGCGACAGCTTCAAAGAGCTCAAGCAGATCGTGCAGGGTCGCCGCCTGCACACCGTGTGCGAAGAGGCGCGCTGCCCGAACATCTTCGACTGCTGGAACCGCCGGACCGCGACCTTCATGATCCTCGGCGACGTGTGCACGCGCGCCTGCCGTTTCTGCGCGGTGACCTCGGGCCGGCCGGTGGAGCTCGACCTCGGCGAGCCGCTGCGCGTCGCCGAGTCGGTCGCTGAGCTGGGTCTCAAGCACGCGGTCATCACGTCGGTCGATCGCGATGACCTGAAAGACGGCGGGGCCGGCATCTTCGCCCGCACCATCAAGGCGATTCGTCGTCGCAGCCCAGGCACGACGATCGAGGTCCTGACCCCCGATTTCCAGGGTGATTTCGATTCGGTGCGGACGGTGGTCGAGGCCAGGCCCGATATCTTCAACCACAACACCGAGACGGTTCCTCGCCTGTATGCGCGCATCAGGCCGAAGGCGGTGTATGCCAACAGCCTGGCCTTGCTCCGCCACGTCAAGGCGCTGGCGCCGGACATGGTCACCAAGTCGGGCCTGATGGTCGGCCTTGGCGAGACCGAGGACGAGCTGCTCGAAGTGTTTCGCAACATGCGCGCCCACAACATCGACGTGCTGACCGTCGGCCAGTACCTGCGGCCGTCGAAAAAGCACGCCGAGGTGGTCCGCTACTACCGTCCTGAAGAGTTCACGCGCCTCAAGGAGCTGGCGCTCGCCATGGGCTTCGGCCACGTCGAGGCGGGACCCCTGGTGCGGTCTTCCTACCATGCCGATGAGCAGATCCCGGCCGCGCGTAAGAGCCTGCTGGCTGGGTAGCGTCCCTTACAGGGAGGCCTGGGACCTCCAGGCCGAGCTGGTGAGGGAGCTGCGCGCCGGCGAGGGCCAGGACACGCTGCTGCTCCTGGAGCACCCTCACGTCTTCACCCTCGGCAAGGCGGCCTCGCCCGGCGACCTGCTGTGGGACGAGGAGGAGCGGCGCCGCCGCCGGGTCGAGGTCGTCTGGTCGGATCGGGGCGGCGAGGCGACCTACCATGGCCCGGGGCAGCTGGTTGGCTACCCGGTGCTCGACCTCGAGCACATGGGCCTGACGATCCCCCAGTACCTCGAGAAGCTGGAGCTCTCGCTCATCGAGTACCTGGGAGCTCTCGGCGTCGATTCGAAGCCCGGCAAGCCCGGTTTGACCGGGGTCTGGCGCAACGGGGAGAAGCTGGCGGCGATTGGGATCAAGCTCAACCGTTCGGTCGTCAGCCATGGCTTTGCCCTGAACCTGACCACCGAACTCGGGTACTTCGACGGCATCGTCCCGTGCGGTCATGCCGAGCTCCGGCCGACGTCTGTCGAGGCGGTCGCCGGGAGCCGCCTGGAGACCAGGGAAGCCGCGGAGGCCTACGCCCGGCACTTCGAAGGCGTGTTCGACGCCTCGCTCGAGTGGGTGCCGGCAGCCGCCGTCCGGGCTGGGCGAGCGCCGATCCCAAACTAGCCGGAATACGCCGCGATACCAAACCGGTATTCCTAGCGTGAGTACCCTGGAGGCCCGAGGGGGTACTCGGTTTGGTCTCGACCGTTATCGGGTAAATGGGATATGAGCATGGCTACCAACCGCGCCGCCCGCGCGCAGGGCGCTGAGCGGCAAAAGAGCGCTGACAAGGCCCGGGCTGAGCTGGTTCGCCTGGACAACGTCTCCATGGACGAGGACGACGAGATCCTTCCCGACTTCGAAGCCGAGGTCGACGATGGCCGGCGCGTCTGGGTGACGGCGGTCCTCGAGCGGACGGCTGTGATCGAGCCTGCGCCCGGAGAGCCGAAGGTGCTGGTCAACCGCCGGCGCCTGTTCGTCAACCCCCGCCATCTTCGTGTCCGCCACCTCGCCAGCAAGGAGGCCGCGCGGCGTGGCCGCGAGGCAGCCCGCCAGCTGCGGCTCCAGGAGCAGCAGAGCTCGGCGGCGTAAAACGCTTACGGTTCGTAAGTCGAACGATCTTGCTCTGGTAACATTCGCTGCTGCCGAAAAGCTCGGCGCTTGCTGAATTTCCGCGGCGCGATGTGCGCCGCCTAGCCCGAGGAAGCCGCCCATGAACAAGATCGTCGAACTCGTCTCGCTGGCCAGCATCGTCCCACCCCCCAACCACGAAGTCAGTGGGGGTTTCACCGCAATGGTCGACGGCAAGCAAGTTCGAGTCCGGGCGGTGCTCGAGCGGACCGTCGTGATCGAGCACCACGAGGGCGGCGAGCGCAGCGTGGTCCGCAAAGACAACTGCATGGTCAAGCCCTCGGCGGTCGCATTCGTGCTGGGCAACCCGAACAACGGCGTCGGGCCGCGCCAGTGGCGCCGCCTGCCGGGCAAGCCCCCGGCGCCCGCCAAACAGCCCTAGTCGATATACCTCTGGGCGACCAGGGTCAGGAAAGGCTGGAAGTCTTTCGCTAGCGCGACCTCCTCGAAGACCTTCCGCGCCTCCTCGAACCGTCCTCCCTTCAAGCGGCTCATCTCGTCGTCCGCGATCTCGCGAACCAGGTCCGCGTCGACCGTTGCTCCTTCGGTCAGCCGTGCTGAGTGCCTGACCCACTGCCAGACCTGAGAGCGGGAGATCTCGGCCGTCGCCACGTCCTCCATCAGGTTGTTGATGGCGGCGGCGCCGGTACCGCGCAGCCACGACTCGATGTACTGGATGCCCACGGCGACATTCATCCGAAGTCCGTTCTCGGTAACCGTGCCGCCGGGCACCTTGACGTCAATCAGCTGTGAAGCGGACACGTTGACCTCGGGTCGCTGCCGCTCGAGCTGGTTCGGCCGGTCGCCCAGGACCCGGTCGAAGGCTTCCGTGGCCGTGGCCACCAGGTCCGGGTGCGCCACCCACGTGCCATCGAATCCGTCGCCGGCTTCGCGGTCCTTGTCCTCTTTCACCTTGGCCAGGGCAACCCGATTGACCTCGGCGTCACGCCGCGACGGAATGAAAGCCGCCATGCCGCCCATCGCGTGGGCCCCGCGCTTGTGGCACGTCTTGACCAGCAGTTCTGTGTAGGCGCGCATGAAGGGGACGGTCATCGTCACCTGGGCGCGGTCGGGCAGCACGAAGTCCGGACGGTTGCGGAACTTCTTGATGATGCTGAAGATGTAGTCCCAGCGGCCGGCGTTCAAGCCGCTCGAGTGGTCGCGCAGCTCGTAGAGGATCTCCTCCATCTCGAAGGCGGCCAGGACAGTCTCGATGAGGACCGTGGCGCGGATGGTCCCGCGCGGGACGCCCAGCTCGTCCTGGGCCAGGTTGAACACATCGTTCCAGAGGCGCGCCTCGAGGTGGCTCTCGAGCTTCGCCAGGTAGAAGTAGGGGCCGCTCCCCTTCCCCAGGAGCCGCTTCGCGTTGTGGAAGAAGTACAGGCCGAAGTCGAACAGGCTGCCCGACACCGGCTCGCCGTCGACTTCGACATGCCTTTCGTCGAGGTGCCAGCCCCGCGGGCGAACCAGGAGCGTGGCGACCTTGTCGTTCAGGCGGTATTCCTTGCCCTCCGGGCTGGTGAAGCCGATCCGCCGCTCGATCGCGTCGATGAGGTTGACCTGGCCCTCGACCAGGTTGGCCCACGTCGGCGAGTTGGCGTCCTCGAAGTCGGCCATGAAGACGCGGGCGCCGGAGTTGAGCGCGTTGATGAGCATCTTGCGATCGGTCGGGCCGGTGATCTCGACGCGACGGTCTTGCAGGTCTTTCGGCGCTGCGGCGACCTGCCAGTCGGTGTCGCGCACCGTGCTGGTCGTCATCAAGAACTGAGGCGACTCTCCCGCGTCGAGGCGCGTCTGGCGCTCGTCGCGCAGGCGCAGCAGCTCCTGCCGGCGACTCCCGAACTCGCGCTGCAGTCGCGCGACGAAGGCGAGCGCCTCCTTGGTCAGCACCTCGCTCGCCCGACCCTCGACGGCGCCTTTCAGCTGAACGTGCTCGGTGGTCGCCATTTGAGAAGAATCTACACGCTGGCAGTTACTGCCCGGCGAGGCGCTCCACGATCGGCGCAAGCTCGTCCGCGTTTTCTCCGGGCAGGATGACGTGAGAGAAGCCGTAACGGTCCCGGCGCCCGCGCAGGTCTTCCTCGATCTGCTCGACGGTGCCGATCAGGAAGTGCGGCATCTCCAGCACGTCGCGTATCTCGAATCCCATCGAAGGTGCGATTGCCGAGGCCAGCGACTCGCGATCGTCGGTGATGTTCGCGAAGAAGACGGTGAAGCCGAGCTCGATTGCGTCCATCCTTGCGCCCGCTGCCGCTCTGATCCACGCCAACTTCTCTTCGGTCCTGTCCGCCATGCCGGTCTGGACGAGCTTGGGGTTGATCCGCCCTTCGCTGAGTTTGTAGTTGACGTGCACGATGTCCGCTTCGCGCGCGGCGAGGCTGAGCATCCGCTTGCCGCCACCCCCGAGAAGCAGCGGCGGGTGAGGCTGCTGCACGGGCCGCGGACCGCCCTCGAGCCCGGTGATCGTGTAGTGCTTGCCGGAGAATGAGAACTCGCCCCCGGCGAAGAACTTCTTGAGGATCTGCACTGCCTCTTCCAGCCTCTCGATTCGCGTGCCGGCCGAGTCAAACGCGATTCCCGCCTGCTCGTAGTCGGACACCATCCACCCCGCGCCGATGCCCAGGTCGAGACGCCCGTCCGAGAGGAGGTCGAGCGTCGCGACCTCCTTGGCCACAACGACGGGGTGGCGGTAGTCGTTGTCCAGGACGAGCGAGCCGATCCGGAGGCTGGTGGTGGCGTCGGCGGCGGCCATGAGCGCGGCGATGGGGCCGGGCTGCTCGCTGAAATGGTCGGGCAGGTAGAGCGTGCTGTACCCCATCGACTCCAGCGCCCGCGCCCTCTCCCGCCACTGCCTGGCGCCCTGGGCGCGATGCTCCTGGACGCCGAACCGAAAGGGCCTGCGCTCCGTCATTCGAGCACTTGCAGTGCGGACTGAATCTCGAGCTTGACCTCGTCGAGGGCCTGCCTGGCCGTCTCCGACAGCCGAGGCGGCGGTTCGGCTGGGGCTCCGCGCTCGATCATTCCGTCCAGCAGCGTCTCGATCTGGAGCAGGCCCTCAACGGCGGCAGTCAGGTCTGCGATGACGCGGGAGTCCGAATCGTCCCTGAGCTCGGTGATTGCGGCGACTATCTCCTCCCTGGCTCGAGCGACCGCGGCGACCGCCTTTCTCGGCAGGTAACCGTGCCGGTCGTGGTCGGTGTGGCGAGGATTCACGAGACGCTCGATCTCGTCGTCCAGGGCGAGTTGCGCGATCGCAGCCTCGAGGTGGAGTCTGACCGTCGGGCTGCTCATCGGGTCGAGACTAGCGGTTGGCTCGGCCAGGGCGTGGCACTTTGTAAAGAGCGTTGTCAACGCCCCATCGGACGCCGCTTTGTACCATTGTTCACTCACGCTCATCTCCCTCATGGCCGGGGAGTGTCGCGTAGGTACCGAAGTAGCTGTAGCGAAGCAGCCGAAGGTGTGTCGCGCAGCTGCCGAAGGCGTTTGTCGCGTAGGAGCCGAACTTGGCGGCCCTGTTGGTGCCGAGGGCCAGATTTGAACTGGCGACACCTTGATTTTCAGTCAAGTGCTCTACCAAGCTGAGCTACCTCGGCACGGCCGATGATTCTATCGGCGGGCGACATTCGGCCGGTACCGGCTTGCTCCCGGCTGCCTCGCTAACGCCGCATCGTACCGAAGTCGTACAGCGCCGGAGGCGGCGTCGTGGGCGGCGTACCGAGCTCCAGCACGATGTTGTCCAGGTTCGCTAAAGGCACAGATCGGGGATCGCCTGCGTTCGGTTTCCCGTTGACCAGCACGACCAGTGCTCCCCGGTATCCGAGAGCACCGTCAGCACCGAGCGGCTGGCCCCAGACGGAAAAGACCTGGCCGAGCGTGTCGGATTTGCCGAGCTGGGTGAAAACATGAACGACACCGCTCGTGTCGTGAGAGTGGATCCAGGCGAAGCAGCCTCCGGTCGCGATGAACCCGCGGGAATCGGCTCCCCAGGGCCTCCCGACCCCAATCCCTGCCGGGACGGTGACGGCCTTTCCATCGAGAAACAGCCCGATGTGGACATGGAAGTGGCGAGTCGGAAGATCGTCCCGAAGACACGGCACGCCGTCGACGATCTGACCCTCCCGCAGCTCACGAACCGCGGTGTTCAGACTGCCTGATGTCGGTTCCTGGCCCGTCGGTGCGCATGCCAGTCCAGCGACCACCAGGACGAGCGCGATGAGATGACGCACCTCACTGAACCGCCAGGTCGATCTCGGCCTGTCCCCATGAGGTGGCCGTACCCGCCATGACGACCAGCCGGACGGACCTCGCCAACGCGATCGGGATGCTTATGGTCAGGTGTCCCGTAGCGTCGGTGGTGAGATCGGGTGCCCACCTCGCTGTATGGCCGGAATAAGGCGCGTCGGTGACCACGTTGTCGCCGCCGCCTCCGCATCCACCACCCATATACCCGATGCCCACCAGAGAGCTCGTGCCGTTGGTCATCACCGGCGTCGGCGTCAGGAAGGCACCGGCGATGGAGCTCTGGTCCACGAGCTTGTAGCTCGACATGCGGGCGTCGTATCCATCCGCGAGCAGGTTCGCGGCGACCGGCGCGCCGGTGCTGTCGGCGACCGTGACGGTCACATGCGCCGTCTGGCCCTTGGCATAGGTCGGTTGATCTGTGGTCAGAACGACCTTGAGCAAGCGGTTCGAATTGTTGATGTGGATGGGGAACGACTCGCTGGAGTACGAGCCGGCATCGAAGTAGCTGAAGACAACTGCGAAGCCGGGCGCCAGTTCCGGTGTGATGTCCACGGCCAGAGTGTTGTCGCCCTTCGTAAGCTGAAGCCAGCGATATTGATGCACGCGGCCGCGTTCGAGTGATAGGAGACCGATTACCGACTTCGACGACGTGACATTCAGATGTGCCGAGTCCCCAACGGTGTAGGCGATCTTGTCGCTGGCGACGTCGAGCCATGTGCCGGTGAATCCCGGATCCACATCTGTGCCGGCGTCCGCCTCGAATGGGTTGCCTGAAGCATCCTTGCCAAGAACTCTCAGGACGAGCGATGCCGCCGCTCCGGAATATGCCGCTCGAATCGTTCCGAGTCCATTGGCGTCCGTGACGACCTTGCCTCCCGACACCACGGTCGTGATCTCCTTGTCGCCCTCGTAGTCAGTCCTGTCGAGCTCATAAGCCATCGGCAGCTGAGCCACCCTGGATCCGCTCCGACTTTCGACCACGAACCGAGCGACCACCGACTGTCCATACCTGCTTCCGTCCAACAAGAACACCTCATCAGCCGCCTGATAGACGATCGACGTTTGCTTGCCGATCGATGCCGCACGACCGAAGCCGTAGGTAACGGCCACAGTCAACTCCTGGTCGACGTGCTTCTGGGTGATGTTTGCCTTGAACGAGTAGGTGGCGTGCCCTGTCGAATCCAGTCGAACCTTGATGTTCTGCCGCACTGGGTCGCCCCACGTGCTCGGGGTCGCGAAGCTGTCCATCTCCACGGGCTGCACCACATGTTCGGACGCATAGATCGCCAGGTTGACCGTCTGCCCCGCCAGCGATTGACCCTTACCGTTGACTCCAGCAATTGACGTGACGATCGTGTCGCTCGCGACATACACCGGTTTGTCGAGATGCACGGTGAGACTCGTCAGCGGCGCGCTCAAGGCGAGCGCGACGATGGTGGTCGATGTCCTGAGCAGATTGGGATCGAAGTGGTCGGCGCCAAGCACGCCCGCGTGGACTGTCATTCGCGCATCGGTCCCGTCGGGATTGAAAGCGTCGTTCGGGATCGCGAACGAGCCCGAGAAGGTTCCATCGGGGGCTACGGGTACAACCGCGATCGGTTTGAGGCTGAAATCGGTCCAGACCTCCACCTTTCCACTGAACCCGAGGCTGTATGTCTGGTCGTTGCTCACGCGCGCCATCCCACCGAACCTGACCACCTCGCCCTTCTGGTAGGCACGTCGATCTGTCGTCAGAAAGAGCTGAGGCTCCTTCGCCAGGTCGGCGGACAAGCCGATGTACGCGCCAGAGGAAGGGACGGTGATCGGGGCGACAACCTCCTCCTGCCCAGACGTCGCGACGGCGACGTCGAAGCCTGAGGGGAACCTTGCAGGAAACTCGCCGGTCCCCGTGAATGCTCCCGAGAGCTTCGGATGGACGCCGCCGGCGAGGTTGTAGAACGTGATCTGGAACGGCACTTTGGTGTCGCCGCTGATCAGGTCCTGGCCGGCGACGACCACTCGCTGATCGTCCTGCCTGAGCAGGATGCCATAGCGGGAAAAGTTGACCCAGACATAGCCCAGCTGGTCCTGCCCGTCGACCGCAAGAAGCAGATAGATGCCGTCAGGCTCGGCGATGGTCACTGAATCGGCCGACTCCGGGTTGGTGACCCTCGCGCCGGACGCCGTCAGAGATACCCCTGCGTCCATCAAGTGCATGGAGCTAGTGTTGATCGTGCCGAGAAAAGCTCCATTCTTGTCGTGGACGAGAGCAGCGAGCAGGTCATTGACCGTCGCCTTGTAGGTCTTGAGGGCGAAGTGGGCAGGAGTCACATCGCCTTGCTCCATGGTCGCGCGACCGGCCTGGATTCCAAGCGTGACCGGAACTCCACTGGGGGAGCTTTGCAACCATGTCCCGCCGAAATCGACCGTGTGAGGGGCGAGGACGGTGATAAAGCTGAAGTTGTAGTCACTTTTCAGGCTAGTTCCGTCGCGACTCTGGAGGCCGCTTTGCAGGGACACCGACACTTTGTCATTGAGCTGGAAAGGGGCAGACGGCTTAAAGACGATGTCATCGGGAGTCTTGCCCTGCGCCACCTTGCCGCCGGTGACAGGAGAGCCCAGGTCGCCGGTGATCACCGTCATGAAGCTCTTCACAGCGGTCGGGTTGACCGCGAGGTTGAACCGGATGGTGATAGAAGCGTCGATCGGTATGGCGATTGCCCCGTCGGCGGGGCTGGTGTTGACGACGCTGAGGATGACCGCCTGCTGCGGTGGGACGACTGATTGCAATCCGACCGGCGGCGGCGTCGGCACGCCTTTGGCGATCCGCGCCGCAGGCTGCTGAAGTGGCGGGTGGGCTCGTGAATCGAGGTAGACACCGGCCCCCGAACCAATCCCCACCAGAACGACTCCAACCGCGGCGACCACGGCGTTGCGCTGCTCGGGACCAGGCTTCCAGAAACCTAGCTTCATGAGGATCCCCTTCCTTTTGGCGCCACGCCGGCGTCGCGATATGCCGGTGGAACGTTAAGTCGGAGGTTAAGTTACGCACGGTCGACTGCGAAACGAAGACCTTGGGCCGGTCAGTAGGCGTCCTGCAGGCCGTCGCGCCGGGCGTAGCCCTCGAACAGCCTGAAGACCAGGTAGCCGAGGAACGCGTAGACGACCCCGACGGCGACCTCGCCTGCGAGCAGTCCGGCGACCTGGCCGAACGATGCGCCGGCCGCCGCTTCCCTCGCCGCCTCGACGCCGCGGGTGAGCGGCATCGAGTAGGCGATCACCTGCAGCGGCTCCGGCAGCCTGCTGACCGGGAAGTTGATGCCGCAGAAGACGAGCATCGCGTAGTAGACGATGTTGGCGACGACGATGGCGTCGCGCATGATCAGGCCCAGGCTGCCGAACAACAAGCCGAGCCCGGCCGTGGTTATGGAAATGACAAGGATGCACAGCGCAAGCAGCGAGTTGTTGGCGTGCGAGATGTCGAGGTGGAAGAACACTGCCGTCAGCACAAGCCCGACCGCGACCGTCAGCACTCCATCGATGACATTGACGCTGGCTCGGCTGAGAAAGGTGATCAGGCGGTTTGCCGGGGAGCCCAGGAGCATCGGCAAAGTGCCGAACTGGCGCTCGTTGGCCACGGTGGCGATGACGCCGAAGATCCCGGCATTTGCAGTCAGCTGCAGCGCGTTGCCGAGAGCGAAGTAGAGCGCGTTCTGGCGCCCGGTCGCGTAGACGCCGAACTCGACGAAGAAAAGGATCTGCGCCACCGGCAGAAGCACCTTGTAACCGACGTAGCCGCGCACAGTCGCCCACTGGAAAAGGGCCACGTACTGCAGCCAGACCGACCGCGCGAAGATCGTCGCTTGCGCCCGAACGGGATTCATGCCAGGGCCAGTTCTCCGCTGACTCGAGCGCGCTTCTCGACCACGCGATAGAGCAACAGCGACAACGCGAGGTACACAACGCTGAGGACGATCGAGAGTGCCCACCAGACGGCGAAGTCGTGCTCGCCCTCGGCCGTGGTCGAAGCGTAGAGCGCCCTGGTCGCCCAGGTTGGCGCCAGCAGCGCGGACACCACCTGCGCCCATCCGGGCAGGATCGTGACCGGGAACATGAAACCGCAGAAAACGTAGGTGCCGAGCTCGAAGCCGTTGATCATGCTGAAGGCCCACCGCCACAGCGCGAACATCGGCGTGAGAGCCAGCGCGATCGCAAGGAAGGAGAAGGTCAGGAGAGCGAAGGACACGACGAAGTTCACGGCGTCGAGATGTGGCAGAACAGCGTGGAAGCCGAAGTAGGCAAGCGCGACTGTCGGGATGAATGCCAGCATCCCCCACACCAGGCCGCCGCAGACCTTGCCCAGGATGATCACCCACAGCGGCGTCGGAACACCCAACAGCGGCTCCAGGGTGCCATTCCAGCGCTCGACCTGGATGCTGTTGCCGGCATCGAGATAGGCGATGCCCCAGTAGCCGATCAGGCCGCCGCCCAGCACACCGTAAGTCCACTGCGTTGGCGACGTGCCTGGATGGTTGAGGACGAAGAGGCCGACGGCGGCGAAGATCAGCGGAAAGACGACTACGCCCATGATCGCGAAGCCGCTGATGAACCGCAGACGCATGCTGATGTAGAAGGCCGACGCCGCGGCCCGCACGTAAGCCATCAGCCGCCGTCCTCACCCACAAGCTGGACGTACGCGTCCTCGAGCGTCGGATCGCGCGAAGAGACTCGCTCCAGCGCGACTCCGTCGAGGACCATGCCGAGATGCGTCATCACGTCCGCGGGCCGGACGCAGTGGATGGTGACGAGCTGCGCCACCTCTCGCTCGACCACCGAAACGGAGCTGACCCCGGGGAGCTGTCGGAGCGCGCGCAGGTGACCGGGCGCCAGAGGCGCCGACTCGAACTCAACAATGCCGAGGTGCTCGACCAGCTTCTTGATGCTGCTCGGTGTTCCCTCAGCCACGATCGCGCCTTTCTTGATGACCGCGATGCGGTCGCAGATCGCGTCCGCTTCGAACATGTAGTGCGTGGTCAGAAAGACCGTCTTTCCGACGTTGGCGAGCTCACGGATCAGCTTGCGCAGCTCGCGAGCCCCGACCGGGTCGAGGCCGATCGTCGGCTCGTCGAGGAATAGGACCTCCGGGTCGTTCAGCAGCCCGCGGGCCAGGTGCAGGCGCTGCTTCATGCCGCGCGAGTAGTGCTCGACTTTGTCGTGCTCGCGCCCGTTCAGGCCGAGCCGACCGAGCAGATCGCCGATGCGGCGCTTCGACACGTCGGGGGATATCCCGTACAGATCGGCGAAGTAGCGCAGGTTGTCGAGCCCCGAGAGCCGCCAGTAGAGGCCGCGCTCGCCGCCGAACACGAACCCGATGCGCCTTCGCAGTGCGCTCGTCTGCCTTACAACATCGAGCCCGAGGACGCTCGCCCAACCTGAGTCGGGCAGCAAGAGCGTGGTGAGAATCTTGGTGGTCGTCGTCTTGCCCGCCGCGTTGGGGCCCAGCAGCCCGAACAGCTCACCTGGCTCGATGGCGAGGCTGATGCCATCGAGGGCGACGTTCTCGGTTCGAGTCCGGCGAAACGTCCCCCGGTGGGTGACGTACGTCTTCCGCAGGTCGCGGACCTCGATGGCGTGACTCACAGCGTCTGGTGGGCGGTGATGGACTTGAACCAACGACCTCCTCGGTGTAAGCGAGGCGCTCTAGCCAGCTGAGCTAACCGCCCTCATCTCGCGATCGCGCCTGCCAGTCTACCCACCCGCCAGCACGTTCAAAGCCGCGTTCAGCTGCGCGTCCTTCGAATAGCCCAGGGATGGCTGGGCCACGTCATACATGTCAGACGCGGTGGCCAGCTTTGCCGTCACGTCGGGCGTCAGGCCTTTGTGGTCGATCGTCTCCCCGTTCGGCAGGTACCAGCGCTCCACGGTCAGGTGGATGTCCGACCCGTCGCTGAGGACGAAGTCCTCCTGCACGGAGCCCTTGCCGAACGTGGTGGTGCCGACCAGCTTCGCACGGTGGTGGACCTGCAGCGAGCCGGCCACGATCTCCGCCGCCGACGCGCTGTTGGCGTCCACCAGCACCACGAGCGGGATGCTGGCCGCCCCGTGCTGGGAGCCCACCTGGTGCTTGTTCGTCCCGCTCCGGCCACGCGTCTCGAAGGTCTCCCCGCTCGTGACGAACTGGCTGATGACGTCGTCGGCTGCCGAAACGAAACCGCCCGGATCGCCGCGCAGATCCAGGACCATCCCGCTCGACCCCGGCAGCCCACTGGTCAGGGCTGAGGAAAACTCGCTCGAGGTCTTGTCCCCGAACATGTAGATGCGCACGTAGAGGACGTGGTTGCCAACCGTTGCCGAGCGCACCGTCGGGACCTGGATCTGCGCCCTGGCGATGGTCACCGTCATCGTCTCGGCGCCACGCAGGATCGTCAAGGTGACCTTGCTGCCCTCCACGCCCTGGATCAGCGACGTCGCCTCATCCGCGGTGATGCCCTTAACGTCCCTGTCCCCCACCTTGGTGATCTGGTCACCGTTGCGCAGGCCCGCCGCCGCGGCAGGCGATCCAGGCACCGTGCCGGTGACCACCGGGTAGCCGGTGGTGAAGCTCAGGTACGCGCCGATGCCCGTGTAGCGACCCTGGTAGCTCTCCTGCAGCCGCTTGTACTGCTCAGGCGTGAAGTAGAGCGTGAAAGGGTCGCCGAGCCCGTTCACCAGGCCCTGCACGCTGCCCTGGGCCAGCTTCTTGGTGTCGACCGAGCTGTCCACGTAGTCGGCCTGGATCAGCCGCGCGGCCTCCTGGACCCCGGTCAGGTCGACGCGCGAAGCGGACCGGTGTCCGAGGTACGGGACCCACTCCGGATACGCCTGGTCGACCCAGGCGCCCGCGACAAAGCCGATCGCGACCATGAGAGCGAGGGCGCCACCCCTCAGGGCGACGCTGCGGTTCATGGGTCTAGCAGCCTAGCCAGATGCACGGATCCTTGTAGACGTTGTTGACCCTGATCTCGAAATGGACGTGAGGACCGGTCGACCAGCCCGTGGATCCCTCGTACGCCACGGTGGTCCCGCGTGCCACGATCATCCCCGACCTCAGCCCTGACGCGTAGCGCGACAGGTGGCCGTAATACGTGGTGTAGCCGTTGCCGTGGATCATCACCAGCAGGGTGCCGTAGCCGATGCTGCCCGGATACAGATAGACGACGCCCGTGTCGGCAGCGACGATCGGGGTCCCATATGGCCCTGCGATGTCGAGCCCGGTGTGGATCTTGTGTGGCCACGGACAGTTAGGGTCGTAGACCTCGAGATAGAAGGTCGAGCAACCGAAGCCCTGGCTGATGCACGAAAAGCCGCATGCGGGCTCGGGCCACTCGAACACGCCTGATCCGCCACCCGCCTTCCGCGCGGCTTCGGCGTAGGCGCGGGCGAGCTTCGCCACCTGCGCGTCGATCGCCTTGCGCTCGGCCTGCACCCTGGCGTACTGAGCGGACAGCGACGCGATCAACTGCTGCTCGAGAGCGAGGGCTTCGGCCTGCGTGCTCAGGTTCTCCTGGAGGTCCGCCTCCGTCGCCTTCTGCTGCTTGAGCAGCGTCGAGACCGAGGTCCGTTTCTGATACAGGTCGGCGTTCTTGATGCTCACCTGCACGTGCTCCTGCTGCAGGTCGACCAGGAGACGCCGGTCGGACGCCGCAACCTGCTGGGCGCCGACGAGCCGGTTCATGAGCTGGTTGATGCTGTTGGACGTCAGAACCAGCTGCAGGTAGTCCACGCTGCCGTGCGAGTCGACGTAGCGGAGGCGCTCGTTCAGCAGTTGGTCGCGCACGGTTACGTGGGCCTCCAGCGGGATCAGCTCCGCCTCGCCAAACCGGATCTCGCGGCTCAGGTCGTCGATCGACTTCTGGGTCTTGACGATCAAGGCCTGCTGCGCGTCGATCTGCCTGTTCAGGCTGCCGATCATGGCGTCGATGGCATTGATCTGGGCGACAGTGTTGTTGATCTGCCTCTGGATGCTTCGCAGCTGTTTCTGGTTGTTGACCTGCTGGCCGATGCCGGCGTTGTACTCGAGGCAGGCCTGGTACACGGCTGGAGGGTCGCCCGGGTAGCAGTAGATGGCGACCGTGTGAACCATCGACTGCGGAAACCACACCAGGGTCGCGAGGACGGCGGCCAGGGCGAGGCGGGTGCTGCGCATCAGATCCTCACGTACCGCCGCACGCCGATGTAGCTGCCCACCGCGCCAAGCAGCGCGCCGGCGAGGAGAAGGTCACGCGCCAGGCTGGACACAAAGGCAGGATCGTAGCTCAGCGGGATGAATCCGACGTCCGCCTTGAAGCGGACAACGGCCGGCTCATACGCCGCGACCAGCAGGCCCAACGCGATCGAGGCCGCGATCAGCCCGGTCATGATGCCTTCGATCACGAAGGGACCGCGAACGAACCACTCGGTCGCGCCGACCAGCTTCATGACCTCGATCTCCTTCCGCCGGTGATAGACGGCCGTGCGGATGGTGTTCATCACGATGACGACCGAGACGATGAGCAAGACGACGAGCAGTGCGACCCCCGCAAGAGAGAGCCACTCGGAAAGCTGGAGCATCCGGTTGACGAAATCGCCCTGGTAGTTGGTGGGGTCGGTTGGGTCGACGCCCGTCCAGCTCCGAGCCATGGCATCCACCGCCGCGACGTCGTTCAGGTCCTTGACTCGCACCTCGAGCTTGGCGTCGAGCGGGTTGCCCTCGATCTGCTGGGCCAGGATCGAGTTCTGAGGATCGGACCGGAACTGCTCCAGCGCCTCCTCCTTGGTGACAAAGCGCACGGTGACGATGCGTGGGTCGGCCTGCAGCTGGGCCTGGAAGTCGTAGACCGTCTGCAGCGGCGTGTCATCGGAGACGTTGATCGAGATCTCGCTGACCTTCGCGCGAAACCCGTCGAGCACCTGCGAGAACGCGTGACCGACAAGCAGGTTGACGCCGGCCAGGATGAGGATGAGCGTGATCGACAGCACCGCCGCCAGGCTGACGGCCAGGTTCCGCCAGAAGCTCTGCCAGGCGCTGCTAAGCGCGAACTTGAGATTTCGCAAGATCATCGTGATATCTCCCGGACCGGTCATCTCGAGCGATCTGTCCCGCGTCGATCGCAACGACGCGGCGGCGAAGCAGGTCCACGATCTCTCGGTTGTGCGTCGCCATGACGACGGTGGCGCCGCGTGCGTTGATGCGCAGAAAGAGCTGCATGATCTCCCACGCCGTCGCCGGGTCGAGGTTGCCGGTCGGTTCGTCGGCGATGATGAACCGCGGCCCGTGCACGAGGGCGCGCGCGATGGCGACGCGCTGCTGCTCGCCCCCCGACAGGTTGGCGGGATACGTCAGCTCCTTGCCCGAAAGGCTCACCGTGTCGATGGCCTCGGCGACCCGAGCCCGGATCTTCTGATCGGGTTCCCCGTGCACGCGCAGCGCAAACGCGACGTTCTCGTAGACGGTCATGTTGGGCAAGAGCTTGAAGTCCTGGAAGACCAGGCCGACCTTGCGACGGTAGTGAGGCAGCTTCCGCCGCTTCATGCGGCCGAGCTCGACGCCGTCGACGAAGATCTTGCCCTTGGTCGGCTTCTCCTCGCGGATCAGCAGGCGCACCAGCGTGGACTTGCCTGCGCCGGAGGGGCCGACCAGGAACAGGAAGTCGCCCTGGGGCACCTCGAGGTTGACGTCGCGTAGGGCTTCGGTGCCGGTCGGGTACGTCTTATAGACATGCTGAAAGCTGATTACTGGTTTGGTGTCGAAGTCCGGTGTCAAAACCATAAGCTGCGTCTCTTGCTGTGGCGTTCCGCGCAGGCGGCCGCGCGTGGCTGAATCGCGGGCAGTATAGCGAATGCCCCCGTACCTTCCAAGCCCGTCCCTGAGCGCCAAACACTGGCGTTAACGAACGTGGGCTAGGACGCTTGCGCCTCCTCGTCGTTCTTGCCCAGCCGCCAGCGCAGCCAGCTCTCGATGAACGGGTCGATCTCCCCGTCCAGCACGGCCAGGGCGTTGCCGACCTCGAGCCCGGTCCGCACGTCCTTGACGAGCGTGTACGGCTGCAGGACGTAGTTCCGGATCTGGGACCCGAACTCGGCCGGCATCACCTGGCCACGAATCTGGTCAAGGTGGGCCGCCGCCTCCTGCTGCTGTCGCTGGAACAGGCGCGCCTTCAAGACTTTCATCGCCATCTCGCGATTCTTGATCTGCGAGCGCTCGTTCTGGCACGTGACGACGATGCCCGTCGGCAGGTGCGTGATCCGCACCGCCGAGTCGGTCTTGTTGACGTGCTGGCCCCCTGCACCCGTGGACCGATAGGTATCGATCCGGATGTCCTGAGGGTTGATCACGACCGCGTCTTCGTCGGTGCTCTCGAGCTCGGGCATCACCTCGACCAGCGCGAACGACGTGTGCCGGCGATGGTTCTGGTCGAACGGCGAGATGCGCACCAGCCGGTGCACGCCGTGCTCGGAGCGCAGCAGGCCATAAGCGCGTGGCCCCCGGACAATGAACGTGGCGCTCTTGAGACCGGCTTCCTCGCCGCGCGACTCGTCGATGATCTCGGTCTCGAACCTGCGTCGCTCGGCCCATTTCAAATACATGCGGAGAAGCATCTCGACCCAGTCCTGGGCTTCGATCCCGCCCTGGCCAACCGAGATGGTCAGCACGGCGCTGTGGGTGGCGTACGGGTCGGTGAACAGCAGGTCGACCTCGTGCGCACGCAGTTCCTTTTCCAGGGCGCCGATTTCCTCAGTCACCTGCCGCTCCATGTCAGGGTCGCCCTCGGCAAGCTGCTCGAGCTCGACCAGGTCGCGGGCGCGTTTCTCCAGCCGGTCCCAGGTCGCGATCAGCTCGCGGTGCTCAGACGATTCGCGAGCCATCTGACCGGCGCGCCGCGGGTCATCCCACGCGCCGGGTTTGGCGAGCTCTGCGTCTAGCTCGTCCGCCCGCCTGGCTTTCGCGGGCAGGTCAAAGGTGCTCCTTGAGCTGAAGGATCCGGTTCAAGACCTCTTTGGGGTTCAGTTCTTCGTCCAATTTCAATCCTCTTTCTTCGTCGCGCTGGTGACCTGGCTTCGCCGGGTCACGACTCCGCGTTCAATCGACGCCGCCCTATCGTCGCGGCGAGAGGGCGCTATCTTCCATGGCACCTCTTGTACTTCTTGCCCGATCCGCACCAGCACGGATCGTTGCGGCCGAGTTTAGCGGCCGCCCCCGCGGGCACGGCCGCCCCCGCTCCCACCGGCGCCGCTCGCCTCTGGCGCGGCGCGCCGTTCGATCCGTCCACGTCGCCCGGCCCGCTCTCCGTCAGCTGGCGGACCAGCGGTGGTGCCGGCGGAGCGGGCTCGTTGCGCTGCACCTGGACGCGGTAGATCGCGGAGACGATCGACATCTCGATCCGCTCCCGCAGCTCGTTGAACATCTCGAACGCCTCGTTCTTGTACTCGACCAGCGGGTCCCGCTGGCCGTACGCGCGGAGCCCGATGCCCTCCCGAAAATGCTCCATCTGGGTGAGGTACTCCATCCACTGCCAGTCGATCGTGCGCAGCATCACGTCACGCTCGACCATCGGCATGAGGTCGGCGCCCACCTCTTCGATCTTGCGGTTGTAAGCCTCTTCGGCGGCGGCGTAGAGATGCTCGGTCAGCCCTTCCTGGCCGTGCTGCAGAGCCTCGTCGGGGATCTGCGAGCCAGGCGCGATCGGAAGGTACGTCGACAGATACTTGACCAGGTCGTCGAGCTCCCAGTTCTCCGGGTGACGGCTCTCGCAGGACTGCTCGACGCCCTTGGTGATGACCTCGCGCACGTACCCGAGGATGTTTTCGCGGGCGTTGGCGCCTTCGAGCACCTTGCGCCTCTCCTCGTACACGATCTGGCGCTGCTTGTTCATCACGTCGTCGTACTCGACCACGTGCTTGCGGGCGTCGAAATGCATGCCCTCGACCTTCTTCTGCGCGCTGGCGATCGACCGCGCCACCCACGGGTGCTCGATCGGCTCGACCTCGAGGCTGTCCATGAGCCTGCCGATGCGGTCGGCCGCCGGCCCGAAGATCTTCATCAGGTCGTCCTCGAGCGAGATGAAGAACTTGCTCGAGCCGGGATCGCCCTGGCGGCCCGCGCGGCCGCGGAGCTGGTTGTCGATGCGACGGCTCTCGTGCCGCTCTGTGCCGATGATGTGCAGTCCGCCGACGTCGGTCACGCCCTGGCCGAGCACGATGTCGGTGCCGCGACCGGCCATGTTCGTCGCGATCGTGACGGCCTTGGGTTGGCCGGCCTCGGCCACGATCGCCGCCTCCCGCTCGTGCTGCTTGGCGTTGAGGACGTTGTGCTTCAGACCGCGACGCTCGAGCATCTTGGCCAGGCGCTCCGACTTCTCGACCGACACGGTGCCGACCAGGATCGGCCGGCCCTGCTTATTCATCTCGACGATCTCGTCGATAACCGCCTCGAACTTGGACTGCTCGGTCTTGTAGATCACGTCAGGGCTGTCGGTGCGCACCATCGGCCGGTGCGTCGGGATGACGACGACGTCCAGGCCGTAGATCTTGTGGAACTCTTCGGCTTCGGTTACCGCCGTGCCGGTCATGCCGGCCAGCTTGTGGTACTGCCGGAAGTAGTTCTGGACGGTGATCGTCGCGATCGTCTTCTGCTCCTGCTGGACCTTGATGCCCTCCTTCGCCTCGACGGCCTGGTGCAGGCCGTCTGACCAGCGGCGGCCGGGCATCGTGCGGCCGGTGAACTCGTCGACGATCAGGACCTCACCGTCCTTGACCAGGTAGTCGCGGTCGCGCAGGAACAGCGCCTTCCCCTTCAGCGCCTGGTTGATCTGGTGCGCCTCGATGACGTTCTCGAGGTCGTAGATGTTCTTGATCCCGGTCCAGCGCTCCATCTTGGCGATGCCGGTCTCGGTCAGTGAGGCGGACTTGTGCTTGAGGTCGACCTCGTAGTCCTCGCCTTCGGTCAGCCGCGCGGCCCAGCGCGCGTACTGGTAGTACTTCTCGGTCGACTCCTCCGACTGGCCGGAGATGATGTGCGGCGTCCGCGCCTCGTCGATCAGGATGGAGTCCACCTCGTCGACGATCGCGTACGTCAGCTCCCTCTGGAAGCACTGCGAGAGGGCGCGCGCCATGTTGTCGCGCAGGTAGTCGAACGCGAGCTCCGAGTTGGTCGCGTACGTGATGTCGGCGCCGTACGCCTCCTTCTTGGTCGCGGGCCGAAGGTGCTGGAGGCGGGAATCCGGATGCGTCTCGTCGAGGTACTCGGGATCGAAGACGAAGGTCCCCGCAGTGCCGACGTTGATGCCGACCGACATCCCAAGCGCGTTGTAGATCGGGCCCATCCAGCCGGCGTCACGTCGGGCCAGGTAGTCGTTGACGGTCACCAGGTGGACGCCCTTGCCTGGGAGCGCGTTCAGGTACAGGGCCAGGCTGGCGACGAGGGTCTTGCCCTCGCCCGTCTTCATTTCCGCGATCTTGCCGCCGTGCAGGACGATGCCGCCCACCAGCTGGACGTCGAAGTGGCGGAGCCCGATGGTCCGGCGGCTGGCCTCGCGGCACAGGGCAAAGGCCTCGATCAGCAGGTCGTCGAGGTCCTCGCCCTCCTGGGCCTTGTGGCGCAGCTCGTCCGAGCGGGCGCGAAGAGCGGCGTCGTCGAGCTCCTGGAGCTCGGGCTCGAGCGCGCTGATCGCCTCGGCGACGGCCAGGTGACGCTTGACCTCGCGCTCGTTCGGGTCGAGGAACCGGGACAGGATGGCGGCCATAGGTCTGAACTAACGTTACCCGGCTCGGGCGAGTCTAAATCCCGGTTAAGGGACCACGGGTTCGATCACGGCCAGGGAGCCGTCCGGGCGCCGGACGAGGATCTGGATCTCCCCGGTGTCCTCGTGCAGGTAGGCGACAAATATCTGGCTGTCGGCCAGGAGCTCGGAAACCGCCTCGGCCTCGGACATCGGCCGCAGCTTCAAGCGGAGCCGCTCCGGCTGGGTCGAAGGCCGCGCCGGCCGATCGTCGACGGCGGGCACCCGGACTGGAGAGACGAGCTGCTTGCGGTGGGTCACCTTCTCTTTGAAGGTCACGACCTGGCGGTCGATCTTGTCGAGGGCGAGGTCGAGCGCCGACTGGGGATCGGCGCCGCGCTCCTTCGCGTACAGCGCGGGCGTCCGGTGACCGTCGAGGTGCAGTCTGATCCGGCACACCGTGGTCGAGAGGCCGCTGCGCTTGCGCTCTTCGGAAAACTCCACCTCGGCATCCGCCACCCTGCCGAAGTGGCGAGCGAGACGGTTTAGCTTGCGGTGCGCCACATCGCGCACCTCCTGCCCCAGACCGTTGGTACGGTCGTGCAGGACGACCTTCACAAGCCGAGTGTACCGAGGCCCGAAGGGGCTGTCTAGCGGGCTGCCGGCTTGTAACCGGGAGGCGGCGGGAACAGGGCGGTGATCTCCTTCGGGAGGGGAATTCCCTGGGCGAACATCCTGTCCAGGATCTTGGGGCGGATGCCCGTCGGCCGGAACTCGGCGATTACCTTGCCGTCCTGCGTGGCGCCCTTCTGCTCCATCACGAAGATGTCCTGCATGGTGATCACGTCCTGCTCCATGCCGACGATCTCGGTGATCTGGGTGACCTTGCGCGAACCGTCGCGCAGGCGGCTCAGCTGGACGACGAGGTTGATGGCGCCCGCGATCTGCTGGCGGATCGCACGTACCGGCAGGTCGACGCCCGCCATCAGGACCAGCGTCTCGAGACGCGCAAGGCCGTCGCGCGGGCTGTTCGCGTGCAGCGTGGTCATCGACCCGTCGTGGCCGGTGTTCATGGCCTGGAGCATGTCGAGGGCCTCGCCGCCGCGACACTCACCGACGACGATGCGCTCCGGTCGCATACGCAGCGAGTTGATCACAAGGCGCTGGATGGTGATCTCGCCCTCGCCGTTGATGTCCTTCGGCCGGGTCTCCAGGCGGCACACGTGCTCCTGGTGGAGCTGGAGCTCGGCGGCATCTTCGATGGTGACGATGCGGTCTTCGACCGGGATGAAGCCGGACAGCACGTTCAGGAATGTCGTCTTTCCGGTGCCCGTACCGCCGGAGATGATGATGTTGGCCTTCGACAGCACCGCGGCTTTGAGAAAGCCGAATCCCGCCTCGTTGGCGGTGCCGAAGCGGATCAGGTCTTCGACCTGGTAGGGGTCGCGCGAGAACTTGCGGATGGTGAGCAGCGGGCCGTTCAGCGCGAGCGGCCGAATCACGGCGTTGACACGAGAGCCGTCGGCGAGCCGGGCGTCACACAGGGGCGAGCGCTCGTCGATGCGGCGGCCCACCGTGCGGACGATGAACTGGATGACGTTGAGGAGCTGGTCCTCGTCGACGAACTTGATGTTCGTGAGGACGACCTTGCCGGCCATTTCTACGTAGACGTGGTCGTTGCCGTTGACCATGATCTCGGTCACGCGGTCGTCGCGGACAAGGGGCTCGATCGGCCCAAGCTGCTGGTAGTACTCATCGATGTTGATACCTGGGATCCGGACTGCCATTCGGCTAGCCTCCAGCTCGCGAATTGAATTTGATCGGCCGAGCGCCAACTATACATTCACGCGCGCGACCGAGACCCCGGTTACAGGCCCCGAGCCGGCCTCGCGAAGCGCGCTCGCGCACGCGTCCAGCGTGGCCCCCGTCGTGGCCACGTCATCGACCAGCAGCATGGCCTCGCCGCCCAGACGGGGGCCGTGCCACTCGAACGCATTCCTGACGTTCTCGAACCGGCGCAGGCGATCGCGCCCGACCTGCGGCGGAGTGGGACGCGTACGTACCAGTTTTCCAACCGGCGCGAAGACCACGAGTCGCCGGCGCAGGTCCGCGGCAAGCAGCTCCGCCTGGTTGAATCCGCGCTGGCGCAGGCGGTCCGGATGCAGCGGCACCGCGACCACGCACCGTGCCGGAAGGCCTTCGACCACCAGTCTCTCCGCGAGCAATTCCCCCAGCGGGGCGGCCAGGCGCCGCCAGCCCTCGTACTTGAAGCGATGGACGGCGCTCTCGACCGGTCCCTCATAAGCCACAGCCGACCGCAGCCGTGCCAGGGACCTCAGGCGTGCACGGCAGCCGCACTCGCGGCGAGCCGACTCCAGCTCGACGCCGCACCGCCGGCAAAGCGGCTCCTCGAGCCGCCGGATGCGCGCCCGGCAGCGGTCACAGAGCCAGGCGCCGAGCTTGCGGCAGCCGCCGCAGCGGGGCGGCAGCAGGAGGTCGAGGACGTGCACCTATCGAGCGTATTGGGCGAGGTCAAGATGGGCTTAACAGCCCCGGCCGTCAGCCGCGCGACTGCCGGCATTCGGACGTTTCAGGCGAAGAAATTGCCTCCCAGTGCCGGCACTCGCGGACGTCTCGTTATTGGATGAGGACCTGGTCGCCGCGCTGGAGGTCGATGCCGTCGGTCGAGCCGGGCGGCAGCTCGAGCACGCTGTGGGCGCCCCACTCGAGCGGCACGATGCCCCACCACGCCGGCAGCTTCCGATAGACCTTCTTCACCCGCTCCCCGCTGTCCAGGAAGACCGCATCGATCGGGAATCTCATGAACATCATGTGGATGCCGTTGCACGGGACGATCCACATGCCCCGACCCGCGCCGAGCTCCTTGCGAAACATCAGGCCCAGGCCGCGGCCGAACATCGTCTCCGGCATCTCGAGCTCTTCGGCAAGCACCTTGCCGCTCCGCTCGTGAACCGCCCGACGTCCATTCATGGCGATGGCCTAGGGTAAATGCCCGCGCCATGGATTTCGACAGCGATGGAATTCGACTCCAATTCGAGGTCCACGGGCCGGAGAACGGGACGCCCATCGTCCTCGTTCACGGCTTCGCCTCCGACTACCGCCTGAACTGGGTCGGTTCACGCTGGCAGGAGACGTTCACGACGGCTGGCTTTCGGGTGATCGGTCTCGACTGTCGGGGACACGGGCACAGCGACAAACCCCACGACGAGACCGCATACCGGGTCGAGGTGATGGCCGCGGACGTCGTTCGCCTGCTCGACCACCTCGACGTGCCCTTCGCTGCGTGCCTGGGTTACTCGATGGGAGCCCGGATCGGCCTCGAGCTCGTCCTGGAGTTTCCCGAGCGGGTTACGCGAGCGGTGCTCGGCGGGATCGGGGGGACGGGAGCGATCGGCCGGGCGGACGCCATCGCGCACGCGTTCCGCAGCGGCCAGCCCACCGACGACCCTGTCGCCCGGACCTTCTACCAGTTCGCCTCTGCTCGGCCGATCAATGACCTGCAGGCTCTCGCCGCATGCATCGTCGGGCTCAAGCCCGCCGCTGACCCCTCCGGGCTCGCCGCGATCAAGACGCCGATCCTCATCGTGGTCGGCGCCAAGGACGAAATCGCCCGCGGGGCCCCCGAGCTGGTCGAGATGATCCCCACCGCCCGGCTAGTCACGATCCGAGATCGCGACCACATGAGCGCGGTGCCGGCGCGAGAGTTCAAGCAGGCCGCGATCGACTTCCTCACGGCTGAATAGCGTTGCTCTGGCGGCCGGGGTGGAAACCCGGCAGGGTTTCACCCACGAATCGCGATCGACTTCCTCACGGCTCAATAGCGTTGCTTTGGCGGCCGGGGTTTCCCCGGCCGCAACACACGTAACCCACAAGCCGCCAGGCGTCGTTTGCGGAGGGCCACCTGGAAAGACCCAACCTATCCGGAAGGGGTGAGCGGCGCGAATCCGCCGCGCAGGGCTGCCCGGCGATTCGATCACGATGATGCGGCGTTGAGCGCCGCGACGTAGGGGAAACCCGGCAGGGTTTCCCCTACGACCTCAGATCCGAGGCAGGAACCGGACCCTGCGCCGGCTCTTGCGCCCCTCGCCGTCGACAGGCACGATCGAGATCGTGCCGTCCGGCTCCAGCACCCCAAGCCGGACCGCCTTCATGTCCTCGACCCCATGCTCGCGGATCGCCATCTCGAGCTCGTCGACGCTCACACCTTCTCGTTTCAACGTCTCGGGCAGCACCTTGCCGTCCTGGATCAGGATCGACGGCTTCGGCGCGAACACCCGATGGAAGGCGTCGATGCTGTCGAGCCTGCCGACGACGAAGTTCGCCGCGACCAGGGCGGCGATCAGGATCAGCCCTCCCACCAGGGAGGTGTCGAGGCCCGTCATGGCCGGCTGCAGGGCGTTGGCGACCAGGAGGATGAAAACCAGGTCGTACAGCGTGAACTGTCCGACCTCGCGCTTGCCGGAGACTCGGAGCGCCACCAACAGAGCGAAATAGACGACGCACGCCCGACCGACGAGCTCGAGAATCGGGACGGCCGGCTGTAGCGCGCTGGGCGTCTTGCTCGCTTACCTCGGCTGCATCAGGATCAGCACTGCCGGGCCGAGGAGCACGATCCAGAGCGTCGGGAAGATGCAGCCGACCATCGGGAGCATCATCTTCAGGGTCGCCTGGGCGCCTTTTTCCTGAGCCCGCTGGCGGCGCCTGCGCCGCATCTCGTCCGCCTGGATGCGCAGGATCTTGCCGATCCCGGTGCCGAACTGCTCCGACTGGATGACGGCCTGAATGAAGTTGTGCAGGTCTTCGACCCCGCTGTTGCGGCCCATCTCATCGAGGGCTTCCAGGCGCGGCCGGCCCAGGCTGACCTCGCGCAGGGCCTTGCTCAGGAGCTCGGAGAGGGCGTTCTTGTACTTGTCCGTGACCCGCGCCAGGGCGGCGTCGAAGCCGAGCCCTGCGTCGACGCAGATCACGAGCAGGTCGAGAGCGTCAGGTAGGCCTTTCTGGACCTCGGTGCGGCGCCCGTCGACCTTCTGCTGGAGCCAGATCACCGGCAGGTAGTAGCCGAGGATCGTGCCCGCGACGAGCGAGATCACGAGATAGACGGGGCTGCCCATGACCAGGCCCAGGAGCAGGCCCACAGCCGCCAGCACGGCCGCGGCGACCAGGCGGACGGCGGCAAAGTCTTCGGGCGTGAGGTTGCCGGGACGTCCGGCCAGCTCGAGCTTGTTGTTCAGGTCCTGCCGCGCCTTCTGCGGCGTCGATCGCGAGAGCAGCGAGCCCAGGCGCTCGATCGCCGGTCTCAGCACGCGCTCGCTGAACGGCCGCTGCAGCTCGATCTCCTCGATGCTGAGCTGTTTCTCACCGCCGTATGCGGCGAGCCGCTGCTGGACGTCGACCGCGGTGCTGGACGAAGGTGTTCGCGCCAGGCCGACGAACATCAGAAGAATGCCGAAACCGGCGACAGCCGCAAGCATCAACGTGGTGGTGTTCATGCCTAGACCTCGATCGCCACGATGCGGCGGATGATCAGGTTGCCGATGAAGATCATGAACCCGCCGATCACGAGCAGGATCCAGCCGATGATGTTCGAGAACATCGGCTGAAAGTAGGCCGGCGTCACGAAGAACATGAACGCCGCGAGCAGGATGGGCAGGGCGGTGATGATCGTCCCGGAGGCTTTGGCCTGCGCGGTCAACGTCTGGATCTCGCCCTTGATGCGTACGCGCTCGCGGATGGTGTAGGCGATGTTGTCCAGGATCTCCGCGAGGTTGCCACCGACCGTTCGGTGGATGGAGTAGGCGGTCGCGACGAGGTCGAAGTCGGCGCTTGCGATGCGCTTGGTGATGTTCGACAGCGCCTCGTCCGGTGAGCCGCCGAGGTTCATCTCGCGCACGGCCCGGGCGAACTCATCCCCGATCGGCGCCACCGCGTTCTTGGCGACCGTGTCGATGGCCTGCGCGAACGAGTAGCCGGCCTTGAGCGCGTTCGACAGCAGCGTCAGCGTGTCGCCCAGCTGGTTGTTGAACTTCTTCAGGCGCTGGCCGATCCGGTACTTGACGTAGAAGCCCGGGATCAGATAGCCCGCGAAGAAGAGCAGAGCGAAGAGCGGGCCCCATCGCCAGAAGCCGATCAGGCCGACCAGGGCGCCGGTCCCGAGCTGGATCATGAAGTACTCGGACGGCCGCAGCTTGAGGTCGGCGCGCTGCAATTGCTCGGCGACGGACGGCTTGCCCTTCTTGACGTCGCCACGGCCCATGCGGTCGGCGGCCGGCGCGAACAGGCGGTTGAGCGAGTCGCGCAAACCCGACGCCGGCGGAAGCGTCTGCGAGCCTGCGGTAGTCGTCACGCCATACGCGGCGAGCCTCGCCTGGAAGTCCTCGGAGCCACCTGCGCTGCGGCGCATCTGGCTGATGCCGAGAAAGAACAGGAACACGCCTGCGAAGGCGATCAGCCCGAACACGATGGGAATGGATGGCATCAGATCCTCCTAAGGGTCAGTACAGCTTATCTGGCGGCGGCTGAGGCCCAACCACGAAAAGTTGCTCGGGAACGTCCTCTCCCTCAGCCCTGAGGTGCTCCATGCGCATGGGCAGGATGCCCATGGCGGTGTGGTAGCCGACCGCCTTGCCTTCGGCGTTGACGCCGATCTGCTTGAAACCGAAGAGCTCCTGGTACTGGACCTCGCCGTCGCGGATGCCGATGATCTCGGCGACGCTCACGATCCGGCGGACACCGCCACGAAGGCGGGACTGCTGGACGATGAGGTGGATCGCCGAGCCGATCGTCTCCCGGATGGCCCGCGACGGAAGGTCCTGGCCGGCCTGGAGGACCAGGGTCTCGAGCCGGACGAGGGCCTCGTGCGGGTTGTTCGCGTGGAGCGTCGACATCGAGCCATCGTGGCCGGTGTTCATCGCCTGGAGCATGTCCAGGGCCTCGCCGCCACGACACTCACCGACGATGATCCTGTCCGGCCGCATACGCAGGCAGCTCTTGACGAGCTCGCGGATGGGGACCGCACCCTTGCCTTCCACGTTGGGCGGGCGCGACTCGAGCTGGATCCAGTGCGGCTGCTGCAGCTGCAGCTCGGCCGCGTCCTCGCAGGTGATCAGCCGCTCGTTCTCGGGGATGAACGAGGAGAGGATGTTGAGCAGCGTGGTCTTACCGGAGCCGGTGCCGCCGGAGACCAGGATGTTGAGCCTCGCGCGGACGCACGAACGGAGGAAGGTCATGATCTCGGGGCTCGACGACCGGAAGCGGTTGACCACGTCGGCGGGACCCCACTTCTCCTTGGCGAACTTGCGGATGGTCAGCGCCGGCCCCTTGAGGGCGATGGGCGGAATCACGACGTTGACACGCGAACCGTCCTTCAGGCGCGCGTCACAGATCGGTGTCGATTCGTCGACGCGCCGGCCCACCAGGCTGACGATGCGGTCGATGACCTGGCGCATCTGGCGCTCCGACTCGAAGGTGACCGAGGAGAGGACCGGCTCGCCGCTCTTCTCGACGTAGATCTGCTTTGGGTGGTTGGCCATGATTTCAGTGATGTTCGGGTCGGCGAGCAGGGCCTCGAGCGGACCGAGGCCCAGGACGTCGTCGAGGACCGACTCGACAAGGCGCTCCTTGTCGTTCTTGGTCATCGTCATGGCCGTGGCGCGGAAGTACTCTTCGGCCAGCTCGACGATCTTTTCCCGGACGCCCGCCTTGTTGCTGGAGTCGATCTCGTCCGCGAATTTCTCGATCAGCCGGGCGTGGATCTGCACCTTGGCGGCGGTGAAGGCAGGCGTGAGCTCGGCGCCGGTCGCGGCGGCGCGCTGTGACAGGCTGGCGGTAGGCGGCGGAGCCGGCGCCGCCGCCGGCGCTATCGGGATCGTGCCTTGTGGCGCATAGGGAGTCGCCCCCGGCAGGGTCGCGGTGGCGGGCCCGTTACCCGCGCCGCCCGGCAGAACCGTCGCCTGGTTCTGCTTGACCCTGTCGAGGAGACCCATCCGACCTCCTGGCTAGAGGGAGGAGAAGTGCCAGCGCGCGTCGACCTGGGTCTGGGTTACACCGCCGGCCGCGGTGATCTGCGGACAGGCAGGGTCCTGGTTGTCGGCTGGCGCGGTCCCGTAGTCCTTGAAGGACTCGAGCGTGTAGCGGACCTGCGTGTTGTTCAAGAACCAGACCAGGTATTCGGCGTCGCACTGCGTGATCTCAACCGTGAGGCTGGAGGTGACCCCCGTGGTCGCGGCCCCCTGGCCGCCCGCACCGGAGCTCGTCGCTGACTGGACGTTGGCGGCAGCCGGGCCGAGCCCGATCACCCTGACGTTGGTGAACACCGTCTTGCTGACGACCTTGGTGACGCCGGTGCCTCCTCCTGGGGCCGCCCCCTTGGAGGCGAATATCGTCACGGCGCCCGAGACGATTACCGTCACATAGTCGCCGACGCTGATGTGGCCCGCGACCCCCTGCTGCTCGCCCGTGGGAATCGTCATCGCCACGTAACCCTTGGCCAGGGGCAAGAACGCCGGAGCCGACCCGGCCGGAACCAGGTTGATGTCCTTGGCCAGCATGTCGGAGGTGATGACCGAGCCCTTGGAGATGTTGATCTCGGCGATGAGGTTCACCACGTCTTTCGGGTTGGCGTAGATGTTGGCTGCGTTCGCGTTGCCGCTCAGGGAGATCTTGGCCGTGTCCAGGTCACCTTCTGTGATCTGGTGGCGCAGAGGGATCGCCTGCTTGGCGACCACGACTGTTGTGCTGGGACCGCCGATCGCGGCGCCGCCGCCCAGGTTGCCGAGCAGGAACACGGCCCCGAAAGCGACCAGGGCAAGGAGCAAGCCGACGATTATGAAGAGACGACCCCCGCCAGGACGGGGCCTTGCAGCAGCAGGTGCGACGGCCAAGACTAAGTCACCTCCGGTGGAATCCTCAAGAGTGGCGACATTGTAACCATGGGAACCGCGATCTTCCCCCCGATTCGCTGTAAAGAAGAGAGAGCCCCTTACGGGGCTCTCTTTGAAGGTGCGATTACGTGGGCTCTTACGCTCCGAGAGCGGCTACGACGTTCGAGAACACGTTCTTGATCTGGTTGCCCATCGTAAGAAGGATCACGATGACCACGATTGAGACCAGCACGAGGATCA
>WNFU01002688.1_pt1 | contig 41526 bp, 35 predicted proteins | sample 5400121 | NCBI WGS metagenome assembly WNFU01 (sample SAMN13153360, study PRJNA577476) | soil metagenome | isolation source: 100 cm soil or saprolite under grassland replicate 1 | place: USA:California | collected 2016-06-15
AGCCGCGCCGGAGTCGTCGCAGCCGTGGTCAACGGCTCCGGCGCCGAGACGACGGGGAACAGCGAGCCGGCGGGCTCAGGCGGAGCAACAGTCTCGGACGGTCTTCCCAACGCGGGCGCGCGGCGGGCCAGACACCAGGCCTGGTAGTCGAACATCCACTCGGCCGATCCCGCCCACCCAGGGATCTCCAAGCCGACCGCGGCCGCGGTCCGGATCGCCCGCCGTGCCGACAGGGAGGCGAGCACGAACAGTGCAGCGGCGTACGCCACGTCAGGATCCGCCCCTGCCTCAGCGTCATGTCCCTTCCCACGGGCGGCGGGGCATGTCACGGTTGGAGCGCCGTGCCGGGTCGAAGGCGAGGCCGCGGCTTTCTCGCCGTGGTGTCCCGGGCGCCAGCTAGGATCGGTTCGCATCGGGTTCCTCTCGCGCGACTTCATCCGGCGCGCACAGGGAACTGCCGAGCATCAGGACGTGGAAGGCCCTGGAATGACCCTGAGCTAGACCGCTATTCGACGCGGACCCGCCATCTGTTGCCAACCTGCTCGACGGCGCGAGGAAGTTGATTCACGATGATGCGGATATTGCGGTCACGTTGAGGTGATATGAGGGTGGCGCTCACTGCACGAGAAGCGACGCCGAACAACGTGCTCTTCAACCTGCGCAACCAGAAGGGGTGGACGCAGCAGGAGGAGGCCGACGAGCTCAACAAGCTGGCGGCGAAGCGCAAGATCAAGGGCTACCACGTCTCGCCGAACACGGTGAGCCGCTGGGAGCGCGGCATCATCCCTGTTCCTGAGCCGGTGAGTCAACGGCTTCTCGCCGACCTCCACGGTGTCACGATCGATCGTCTGGGCTTCACTCGTCCTCGGCCGGTTCGAGATCAGCGATCGCACCAGCTGCCCCACGGTCGATCCGCGGCGCGTGGGATGCTGCAATCAATCCCCCTGTACGATCACCCACCTATGCCCGACGATCGCGTCCAGAGCAGCCAGCGCCAGTGGGTGCTCACCCGTAGGGGACTGAACCAGCACCGCATCGACCTGAGCCGAGAAGCCGCCAGGTGGCACGGCTCTTGCCAGCGCGTGGGCCGTAGCACGCTCCTCACCAGTCCGACTTGGACACCGCCCGCACCGCTCGAGCTGGACCAAGTCGAGCTGGTGTGGATGGAAGAGCAAGAGCCATCCTTGCTGCGTGGGGTCGAGCACGAAGCACGCGCTGCTCGTCCGCTGGCCTCAGTCGAGCAGCGCTATGAGCGCTACGTCCATGCGGTTCGCGATCTTGACCCACCACGGCTCTTCGAGAACCGGGTGAGCTTCCGGGTGCGGGACATCGATTGCTCGCAGCCTGGCCAGGCGCGCCTGGGATTCGGGATGACGACGTACTTCGACGCGGTAGACGTGTGCGAGACGCTCGCCCACGAACTCGCGGACGCCTATGTGAGCTTCCTCCAAGACGGCGCCGAGGTTCGCCGTCCCTCTGGCCGGCGGCTGCCATTCCGCAAGCTGGTCGGTGACCCCTTCGACCTTCAGCGTCGTCTGGTCGGAGCGTCGATCGATACCTTGACCATCCGCCGATCTCGGTCCTCGGCATCGTTCGTCCTGCATCAGCGGGATGCCGACAGGGTCGCGGTCGCAGGCGGGATGTACCACATCATGCCCGCCGGAGTGTTCCAGCCGGCGAGCATGTCACCGACCGCGTACTCCTACGACTTCGACCTGTGGCGCAACATGATGCGCGAGTACAGCGAGGAGTTCCTCGGCAACCTCGAGCACGACGGCAACGCCAGTGCCTTGATTGACTACGACCGGCAGGAGCCCTTCCGATCGCTCAGTCAAGCTCGTCGCGAAGGCAAGCTACGGGTTTTCTTCCTTGGCGTTGGTCTCGATCCATTGACGCTGTGGGGAGAGATCCTCACCGTCGCCGTTTTCGACGACGACGCTTTCGACGAGATCTTCGGGAGAATGGTCGGCCAGAACAACGAAGGCACGGTGGTCAGTGTCGCGAATCCGAGCAGGCCGGCGCGCTACGTGCCCTTCACCGAGGAACGGGTCGATCAGCTCGTCGAGGCAGAGCCCTTGGCGCCAGCCGCCGCGGGTTGCCTAGAGCTGGCCTGGCGCGACCGCGACTCTCTCCTGGATGCCCGACGGTGACATGCGAGTCCTGGTAACCGGCGGGCTCGGCTATGTCGGCCGCGCGGTCACGCTGCGCCTCGCCGAAGCCGGTCATCAGGTAGCGATCCTCACGCGGCGCCGACAACTCCCGTCAGACCTGTCCCGTGACATCGAGGTCCACGTCGCCGACCTTCTCGACCAGGAGCAGCTCCACAAGCTCCTCACTCAACGATCATTCGACGGCGTCTGCCATCTCGCCGGTCTCGTTCGGGTCCGCGAGTCCTTCGACAACCCAGCCGGCTACTTTCAGGTCAACGTTGGCGGGACGGCGAACCTGCTCGTGGCCCTCACCCGAGCGACTGAACAGACCAGCCAGCCAGTACGGCTGGTGTTCGCCTCCACCGCTGCTGTCTACGGCCCGGCGACCGGCGAACCGATCAGCGAAGACCACCAACTCGCGCCGACAAGCCCTTATGGCGCCTCGAAGCTCGCAGCGGAACGGCTCATCCGCTACCAGGCGGCGACCGGCGCCCTCGGAGCCGTCACGCTCCGAGGCTTCAGCATCGCCGGCGCAATCGGACCTCACGGCGACACCGACCACTCCCGGATCATCCCGAAGGCACTCGCCGTCGCTGCCGGACTCGCACCACATATCGAGATCAACGGCGACGGCTCGGCCATGCGGGAGTTCACCCACGTGGCCGACATCGCCAACGCCTACCTACTCGCCCTCACGGCCTGCCAGCCTGGCGAACACCTCATCTGCAACGTCGGCACCGGGGAGAGCGTGACCGTCCGCAAGGTCCTTGAGACCGTCGAGACCGTGACTGGCCAACGCCTGTCGGTCGTCCTGCGTCCCGCCGCCAACGAACCACCAGCCCTGCTTGCCGATGCACAGCGCATCCACAAGAGCCTCGGATGGCAGCCTCAACATTCGAGCCTCGACGAGATCGTCGCCGACGCCTGGCGTGCCATGCGACACGCTGAATAATGATGAATTAGTGAGGGTGTCTGTGATGCTCCGCGCGCGTCCTAACGTCGGCGGGACCGAACTATAAACAAGGTGTTGAAGCCATCAGGAGCGAAGCCGCCACACCACCCGCTCACTGAGAGACTGGCACCAGCGACCCAGCCAGGCCATGACAAGGGTCACCACGAGCGTGCGACGGCCCGCTTCCTGACTGGCGAGCTTGAGCGCCTGGTACAGGGTGTACTCCAGAGCCAGAGCCGAGCCCAACCCCGAGCCGTCCACGTGCTGTAGCGCTCGTCGTCGGGCACCCTCCCGCCACCATGCCGTCCTTATCAGCCTGGTCGACTGCCGTATCCATTCTGGCGCCGGACGCTGCCCAGGCAAGCCTGTCAACTGGAGGGCCGACTCGACATTCTGGCCCAGGCAAGGCAGTATCGCCTGCGCCCGTTCCAGTCTGCGCACCCGCCGGCGCTCACAGGCCTGGCTGTGTCGCTGACGCCGAGCCAACGTGAGGAGCCCGCTCCGCTTGGCTTCCATTATGCGCACCTGGCCCTCGAGCGGCGTGAGCTGGGCCCTCAGCGTGCGTTTACGGTCCTGTAGCTGACTGAGCTCACGCTGGCGAGCGGCTCTCTGCTTTTGCAGCGGAGGAAGCTCGTGTTCGATCTCCTGGCGCTGACGGGCTAGTACATGCAGCCAATTCCGCACGCGTTTCAGCGAGGCTTTCAATTGCCGTTCGCGCTTGAGGCCGCTCTGGATCGTCCATTTCCGCAGTGCGAGGTCATCGAGTTTCCGCTTGTGCTCCTTCGGATCTCGCAGGATGCGCTCCCACGCCTCCAGCTGCCGGGGACGATCGGAACTCCAGAGTCGCTGCGCCTTTCGTTTCCGCAGTGCGAGGTCATCGAGTTCCCGCTTGCGCTCCTTCGGGTCTCGCAGGATGCGCTCCCACGCCTCCAGCTGCGGCAGCTGGCGGTGCTGCTCCTGATTCCGGAGTTGTGTCAGCTCTGACTGGATCTTGGTCAGCGTACGTTCGCGGGAGCGTATCTCCGTCGAGACGACGACCAGAGAGCGCTCCAGGTCCCGCATCCGGACCTCGCTCTTATTCAGGGCAAGTTCCCTGGCACAGATCCCGCCGAACTCTTCCTGGATGGGACGCATCCGCGCCTTTGTGCCTGCCAACGCATCGTCAACCGCGTCGATCTCTTTCTGCGTCTGCGCCACCACACCAGCCCACCGCTGAACGGCCCTCTCGCTGCGCCCAAGCTCCAGCGAGATCGCCTGGCCGGTCTCCTCGACCAGCGCCTGTGCCTTTTCCAGCCGTGACGTGATCGCCATCCGACCCCGTGGCGTGGGCAGCGTCCACTCCTGGGGAGCCCGCCCCATGAACTCGCGCCTGATCGCATGGGCTGCGAAAAGAAGACCGATGGCGTACCGGGTCGCGCGGAGAAGCCGAGTGAGCGGCAGGGCCTCATCGCCATGCACGATGACGGGCAACTCGTCCAGCCACTCTTTGGTCCAGTACGCCCTGATGTCCGTCGGCAGGCGCACGGCGGCAAGACGGATGATCCATTTCGGAAGCCGGTCCAGGCGACCACGAGCCTCTTCGCTGAGCAGATCGTTGATAACAACGCCGATCAACGCGCCGATGAAGGCGGCAACGCCAACGACGGCGGCCCAGAAGGCGTTCATGCAAAACCGCCCTCCGGACGGGGCTGGCCGCTCACTCGGGGCGGCGGGCGCAGTTGCTCGCTGAGCGCTGCCAGCTCATAACGCGCGATCTCAGCAGCCTCAGTGGTGATGCGGTACATGCGGCGAGCCGGGCGGTGCTCCACGGTAGAGTCGATCTGCTCGAGTTCCTTGGTGAGCCACCCAGCCGCCTCAAGCCGGGCCAGTACTGGATACATCTTGCCACTGGGAAAGCCGGTGAGCTGCATCAGCTCATACCCATAGCGCGGCAGAGCGACGTCGTCGAGGAAGACCCGCAGCACGGTTGCTACCGTCCTCGTTATCCTAACGTCACCAGGCATGTTAAGTATCTTACATATGTAAGGACCGTCGGGCAAGACTCGAGCGGCACCGACGTAACGCTGGTTCAAGTTCGACCGGGTGGACTCACGGGCGGGCGCACCAACGCGCCGCGGCCCGGAGGACACCGGACCCTGCCGACGGAGCCAACCAAATAGCAGGGCAAGAACTGTAGGGATCCCTCAGAGCCGGTCCAGGAGGTCGCGCTTCTTGCGCTGGAACTCCTCTTCGCTGATGTGGCCCCGGTCGCGCAGGTTGGCGAGCCGCTCCAGGTCCTCCATGGCGCTCGGCTGGCGGGTCACGCCGCTCATGCGCAACCCGTTGGCCTCCATCTGGCGGTAGATCTCCATCTGGACCGCTTCTGGATGTGGGACGTTGTGCCATTCGAGTGTGTAGCCGAATTCCGCTAACACCGACAGCAGGTCGCCGGCGCCGATGATGCGCTCCCACAGCGACTGCGTGAAGGTGACGTCGTTCAGGCGCTCGAGTGGGATCTCGCGGGAGATCTTTGCCAGCACGCCTGAGCGGAAGATCAGCCGGTCGGTGGTGAGCACGAAGTGCGTGGTGACCCAGCGCAGGTAGCGCGGCAGCCCGAAGATGACCAGGATCAGCAGGGCCACCCCGGTGGCGGCGAGCCGGCTCGGCCAGTGCAGCTCGCCGCCGGGCAGCAGGACCCAGCCGAGGGAGCTGGCCGCAACGATCACGACCGCCAGCAGGACGGGCCCGATGAGCGCCCACCAGTGCGGATGGAGGTCGTAGACGATTTCTTCGTGCTCTCCGAGGAGCCGTTCTGGGAACGGCACGGAACCTGGACCTCCTCTGTCGCGCTGGGGACCGTCCGGTCACCGGCGCCAGCGAGGGTAGCAATCACCGCATGCCTGCTCAAGGGTGGAACCGGGATGGTCGGGTCCCGACTGGGGCCGGACTGTTGCACGTTTGCAATCTCGGCGGCCGATCTTGGCGCAAGAGAGCGGGTTGCCGTGGCCCGCGGAAACCACGAGGATCTTCGACGCGACGACGCCTGATCTCGAGCCTGAGCGGAGCCGTCACGCTCACCACTGCCCTCAGCCTGCTTGCGGGCGCCTGCGACGGTGGGCGTGGCTCGTCCGCGTCCCAGCGCGAGCGTGCTGCTACGGCGGGGCTGTCCGGTCCTGCCCAGCGGGGCGACGAGCGGCCGAGGTCGCCCTTGGCGCCCGCGGGCGGGCGTCCTGCCGTCACCGTGTACTACCTGCGCACGCTCGGAGCCGAGCATTATCTGGCGCCCGAGGAGCACGCGGTGCCGTCCGCGCGCTCTCTGGACGGGATGGCCGGTGCCGCTGTGACCGAGCTGCTCTCCGGCAGGCCTCGCTGTCCGGCGTCCGAGCGGCCGTTCCCGGGTGGAACGCGCCTGCTGGACCTGCGCGTGACGGACGGCACCGCTGACGTGAACCTGTCCCGCCAGGCGCTCGGGGCGGCCAGCGCGGACGGGTATGCCCTCCAGGCGCTTGTGTGGACGGTCACCCAGCTCCCCCGGGTCAAGCGGGTGGTTGTGCGGGTCGAGGGCCGCTCCAGCGGCTCGCTCGACGGGCGGCCGGTCGCCGCGCTTCTCGGCGTCGGCAGGGGTGGGCGGCAGCTCGTCCGTGACCGGTCGCTGCAGCTCGCGCCGATCCTGCTGGACGAGCCGAGCGCGCTGGGATCGGTCGCGGGTGACCGCGTCGTCGTTAGGGGCGAGGCGCGCGTGGCCGGTGGCACTGTCGGTCTGCGCCTGCGGGACAGGGGCGGCCGGGTGATCTCGCAGAGTTTCGCCACGCTGGCGACCGGTCCACAGGGATGGGGCCGGTTCTCGGGTGCGCTGGTGTTCACGCCGCCGCGGCAGGCGCAGCTCTGGCGGGTGGAGGCGTTCGAGGCGAGCACGGTCGACGGCTCGGTGACCTACTCGGTGGCCGTGCCGGTCCGGGTCGGCGGCTGAGCGCCGGAGCCGCCGGGGCGCGTCAGACCGGCCCTGTCAGCAGATGCTCGACGTCCGCGGTGGTCACCTCCGCGCGGGCGCCGGTTTCGGTGAGGATCACGAGGCTGCCGGTGTCTGTCAGGTCGACGGCCGTGCCGACGACCGGGTCGCCGCCGAGACGATCGGCGCGGACCCGTCGGCCCAGGGTCTCCAGCCGGTCGCGGTAGGCGGCCTGGAGCGGGGCGACCACGCCGTCGCCGAGATCCCGGTAGCCGGCTACGAACCGCTCGCCCCATGCGCCGAGCAGCTCCGCGCGGCCGACCTGGTGGCCGGATGCCAGGGCCACGCTGGTCGCGCGGCCGGCCAGCTCGCCGCTGAAGTCCGCGGCGGTCTGGCTGACGTTCACGCCCATCCCGAGCACCACCCACGGCGGCCGGCCACCGCCCGCCGCGGCCTCGGCCAGCAGGCCGGCCGCCTTGCGCCCGTCCAGCAGCAGGTCGTTCGGCCATTTGAGGCCGACCGTCACGGGGCTCCCCGCACGCGCCAGAAGGTCGCGCACGGCGTCGGCCAGCGCGACCCCGGCGAGGGAGGCGACCAGCCAGGTCTGCGCGCTGCTCAGGGCTGGGCGCAGCACCACCGAGGCCAGCAGCGAGGTGCCTGCTGGCGCCACCCAGTTGCGGCGGAGGCGGCCCTTGCCGGCGGTCTGCTCCTGGGCGACGACGGTGGCGCCCGCCGGCGCGCCGGCGTCCGCCAGCTCCGCCGCCCGCGCCATGGTGGTGGGCAGGCTGTCGACGACCTCCAGCGGCGTGAAGAACGGTGGCAGCGCACGGCGCAGAGCCTGTTCGTATCCGCCGATATCACCCATCTCTCGAGCCTCCTCGAGCCGCTGGCCGGGTCTCGAGCCCGCCGACCCGGTCGCCACTTGGGCCAGGAGCCTACACGGCTCCTTACAATGCCTTGTGTCCAGCGAGCTGTGACCCGGGATTGCCAGGTTCCGGCGCGCCGAGCGGCGATGCGATCGTCCAGTGGAGACGGGGCCGGGCGGGAGGTTCAGGTGACACCACTACAGCCGAAGTCAATGAAGGAACGGATCGACGAGCTCCGCAAGCGCAAGGAGAAGGCCCTGCACGCCGGCTCCCAGCAGGCGGTCGAGACCCAGCACGCCAAGGGCAAGCTCACCGCCCGCGAGCGCATCGACGCGCTGGTCGACCCTGGCTCGTTCGTCGAGACCGACATGCTGGCGGTGCACCGGGCCACCGCGTTCGGGATGGACAAGCGCCGTATCCCCACCGACGGGGTGGTGACCGGCTATGGCAGCATCGACGGGCGCAGGGTGTGCGTCTTCAGCCAGGACTTCACCGTGTTCGGCGGGTCGCTCGGCGAGGTCATGGCGGAGAAGATCTGCAAGCTCCAGGATCTGGCGATGCGGATGGGCGTGCCGTGCATCGGCATCAACGACTCCGGTGGGGCACGCATTCAGGAGGGCGTGGTCGCGCTGTCCGGCTACGCCGAGATTTTCTGGCGCAACGTGCAGGCGTCGGGAGTGGTGCCGCAGCTCTCGCTGATCATGGGGCCGTCGGCGGGCGGGGCGGTCTACTCCCCCGCCATCACCGACTTCGTGTTCATGGTCAAGGAGACCTCCTACATGTTCATCACCGGCCCTGACGTGGTGAAGGCCGTGACCGGTGAGGACGTGACCTTCGAAGAGCTCGGCGGGGCCATGACGCACGCGGTGAAGTCGGGGACGGCGCATTTCGCCGCCGAGGACGAGGACGAGTGCTTCGACCTGGTCCGCCAGCTTCTTTCGTACCTGCCGCCCAATAACATGGAGGACCCGCCGCGCCGCGTGGCGACCGATGACTCGCGGCGTGAGGACCCGACCCTGCTGGACCTCATCCCCGACAACCCCAACCAGCCCTATGACATGCGCGAGGTCGTCAAGCGCGTGGTCGACAACGGCGAGTTCACCGAGGTCCTGCAGGCGCACGCCGAGTCGATCGTGGTGGGGTTCGCCCGGCTGAACGGCCGCCCGGTGGGCGTTGTCGGCAACCAGCCCCTGCACCTGGCGGGCGTGCTCGACATCAACGCCTCCGTCAAGGGCGCGCGCTTCGTCCGCTTCTGCGATGCCTTCAACCTCCCGATTGTCAGCTTTGTGGACGTGCCCGGCTTCATGCCCGGCACCAACCAGGAGTGGGGCGGGATCATCCGCCACGGCGCGAAGCTGCTGTACGCCTACGCCGAGGCCACCGTCCCGCTGCTCACCGTGGTCACCCGCAAGGCGTACGGCGGCGCCTACGACGTCATGTCGTCCAAGCCATTGCGCGCCGACGTGAACCTGGCCTGGCCCAGCGCGGAGATCGCGGTCATGGGCCCGCAGGCGGCGGTGAACATCATCTTCCGCAGGGAGATCGAGGCCGCCGGCGAGGCGGGGGACGCGGGCGCCCGCCGCGACAACCTGGTGGCCGAGTACACCGATCGCTTCGCCAACCCCTACATCGCGGCCGAGCGCGGCTACCTCGACGACGTGATCGAGCCGCAGACCACCCGGCCGCGGCTCATCCAGGCGCTGGAGATGTGCGTCACCAAGCGCGAGACGCGCCCGCCCCGCAAGCACGGGAATATTCCGCTGTGAACGGCGACAACAGCACAGTCCTGCGGTCGCCGGGCGGCCTGCGCTTCCGGCTGCTCAGGGGCGTCCCGGAGGGGGACGACGTGGAGGTCCTGGGTGCCGCGATCGATCGCCTCGTCGCCTGGGACCGCGGCCAGGAGCCGGGCGGCTGGGTCACCAGCGTCCGCCCCGGCATCGGCCTGCGTGCCTGGAGCCCGGGCAGCCGCTGGAGTCAGAGCCTGCGCTCCTCATGGGGCGGGGAGCCGTAGGGTCGGGAGCCGCGCACGCGGTCGCGGGCTGCGCGCATTGGGGCGATCCGGGGCCCCTGGGCTACGCTTTGGCGACAGCCCGGCTCGCCGGCACGGATCGAGGAGGCATTCAGTGGAGAAGGTCCTGGTCGCCAATCGCGGCGAGATCGCCGTGCGGGTGCTGCGCGCCTGCCGGGAGCTCGGCCTCACCGCCGTCGCCGTCTATTCCGAGGCCGACCGGGACGCGCTGCACGTCGAGCTGGCTGACGAGGCCTGGCACATCGGTGACGCGGCCCCGGCCAAGAGCTACCTGAACATCGACAGGATCGTCGACGTGGCCAAGCGCGCGCACGTCGACGCCATCCACCCCGGCTACGGCTTCCTCGCCGAGAACGCGGCCTTCGCCCAGGCGGTGATGGACGCGCGCATCCGCTGGGTCGGCCCCAAGCCGGCGGCGATCGCCGCCATGGGTGACAAGGTGGCGGCCCGCAAGGTCGCCGAGCAGGCCAAGGCGCCGGTGGTGCCGGGGACGCTGGAGCCGATCGCGGAGGCGCGGGCCGCGGCGGCGTTCGGCGCCGAGCACGGCTATCCCTTGGCGCTCAAGGCGGCCTTCGGCGGCGGCGGGCGCGGCATGAAGGTGGTGACCCGCGCCGAGGACCTCGAGGAGGCGCTGGAGTCGGCGCGGCGCGAGTCCAAGGCGGCGTTCGGCCGCACCGAGATCTACGTGGAGCGCTACCTCGACGCGCCGCGCCACGTGGAGGCGCAGATCCTGGCCGACGGCCAGGGCGAGGTGGTGTTCGCCGGCGAGCGCGACTGCTCGCTGCAGCGCCGTCACCAGAAGCTGGTCGAGGAGGCGCCCGCCGTTGGGCTGCCGGACGAGGTCCGCGCCGCGCTCGGCAAGGCCGCCTGCGACATCGCCCGTGTCGCCGACTACGAGAACGCCGGCACCATCGAGTTCCTCTACGAGCCGCGCAGCGCCAGCTTCTACTTCCTCGAGATGAACACCCGGCTCCAGGTGGAGCACCCGGTGACCGAGCTGACCTCCGGGATCGACCTGGTGCATGCGCAGCTCCGCATCGCCGCGGGCGAGGGCATCCCGTCCCACTACGACGGCGTCAGCACGCGCGGGCACGCCATCGAGGTGCGCATCAACGCCGAGGACCCCGGCAGCCGCTTCATGCCGGCGCCCGGGCCCGTCAACGCCTGGCGCGAGCCCTCCGGGCCAGGCGTCAGGGTCGACGCGGGGGTCAAGGCCGGCTGGACCGTGCCGCAGGCCTACGACTCGCTGCTGGCCAAGCTGATCGTCTGGGGCGAGAACCGTGAGCAGGCGCGGCTGCGGATGCTCAGAGCCCTCGACGAGTTCGTGATCCAGGGCGTGCCCACCACCATCCCGTTCCACCGGCTCGCCATGCGCCACCCCGCCTTCATCGCCGGGGACGTCTCCACCGTGCTGGTGGAGCAGGGCATGGACCTCTCCTCGCTGTCGCCGGCCGGGCCACCGGAGCGCGAGCGCACCGTGAAGACGCCGCCCCGCCAGATGGTGATCGAGCTGGAGGGCAAGCGCTTCGACGTGGTGATCATCCCGCAGGAGCCGGTCAAGGTCCCGGAGCGGCAGCGCACGCCGCGCTCGCCCAAGGCGCTCGAGCGCGCCAGGGCGGAGTCAGGCGGACCGGGCAAGGAGATCGTCAAGACGCCGATGCAGGGCACGATCGTCAAGGTGCTTGTCGCCGACGGCGAAACCGTGGCGCCGGGTCAGACCCTGGTGGTGCTCGAGGCCATGAAGATGGAGAACCACGTCACCGCCCACCAGGCCGGCAAGGTCGCCGGCGTCACCGTCACCGAGGGCCAGACCGTTGCCACCGGCGCGGTCATCGCCACCATCGAGGCGGTCTGAGCCGGGCGATGCGGACCAATCCGGTTGCCGAGTGGGCGGCGGCGGAGCCCGCCGCTCGCGATGCCGCCCTCGCGCTGGCCGAGCACGCGGTGGCGCTGCAGCCCGCCGCCGAGGCGGTGATCCAGTGGTACCGGCTCGACGAGGCGGTCGCGCCAGAGCATGCGGAGGAGGGTCGCCGCGTCGAGCGCGCCTACCGTGATCTGGTCGAGCAGCTTGGCCGTATGGCGTTCGACCCGGTGGTCGCCGAGCCACTCGGCGACCTGCTGCAACGCCACCTCGACCTGATCCGCCGCGCCATCGCGCTGCGGGGCGTGCCGGAAGGGCTCGGCCGCCTGGCGGGCGAGCTGGTGAGCCTCCGCGACCTGCTGCGCCGTACCGGGCGGCTGCGCGGCCGGGCGGTCGCCGACGTCCCGGACCTGTGAGCATGAGCTCGCGGTGATCGACGTCACAGCATCTGTGTGACGGGACGGCACTTCCAGACGCGGGTGAATCAGCTTCGCTTGGAGGGTGATCTTCCCGCTCGAGAGCCCCTACCACCTGATCGTGCTCGGGGCCGCCGTCTCGCCCACGCGGCTGCTGAACCGCGCGCTGGCCCGGGCCTGGCCCGATCGGCACGAGCGGCCCGAGCACGCCCGCCTGGTCAGCGCCGATCCGGGGCTGTTCGCTCAGCCTTCGGCGGCGGCCCTGCCCGCCTCGTACCCGCCGTCCAGCCGCGCCCGCAGCTCCATCATCTCGCGCTCGAGCCGCTCCAGCTCCTCGCGGAGGTAGTCGCGGGTCGGCATCTCGCCAAGGGCGAGCCGGATCGCCGCCAGCTCGCGCGCAAGGTACTCGGTGTCCGCCAGGGCGCGCGCGTTGGCGCGCCGGTCGGCGAGCATCTCCTGGCGGTCGCGCTCCTCCTGGCGGTTCTGCGCCAGCAGGATCAGCGGGGCGGCATAGGAGGCCTGCAGCGACAGCGCCAGGGTGAGGAGGATGAACGGGTAGGGGTCGAAGGGCTTGTGGCCGAAGTGCTGCATGAGCCCGTTGTAGGCGATCCAGCTGATCACCACGACGGTCTGGAACACCAGGAACCTGGCGGTGCCGAGGAACCGGGCGATCGCCTCCGAGAAGCGCCCGAACGCGTCCGGGTCGTAATACAGAGCGAACCGGGGAGTCGGCCGGCGCGGCGCCGTCAGGCGGGTGCGGCGTCGGATCCGGCGCGGCGTCAGGCTCACCCCACGTGCTCCATTGGCTCGCCCCCATCCTGTCCGCCGCCATCCTCGTCCCGCCGGTCGTGGCCGCTGCCACCGTTGCGCCTGTTGCCGTTCCCGCGCGTGCGGATCGGCCCGCGCCGCCAGGCCGGCGGCAGCAGGTGGTCGAGCACGTCGTCCACCGACACCGCGCCGAGCAGCCTCGACTGCTCGTCGCACACGGGCGCCGCCAGCAGGTCGTAGGTGGCCAGATACTCGGCCACCCGCCTGGTCGGCAGGTTCGGCGGGAGAATGTCCAGATCGGTGTCGACGCAGGAGCCCAGCGGCGCCCCCGGCAGCTCGCGCAGCAGGCGCTGGAAATGCGCCACGCCGAGGTAGCGGCCGGTCGGGGTCTGGGTGGGTGGCCGCACCACGAATACCTGCCCCGCAAGCGCCGGCGGCAGGTCAGGGTCGCGCACCCGCGCCAGCGCCTCGGCCACGGTGTCGCCGGCCCGCATGATCACCGGCTCCGTGGTCATCAGCCCACCCGCCGTCTCCTCGTCGTAGACGAGCAGCCGGCGCACCGGCTCGGCCTCCTCGGGGACCATGAGCGCCAGCAGCCGGGCCCGGTCCGCCTCGGACATCTCGCCGAGCACGTCGGCGGCGTCGTCAGGATCCATCGCCTCGAGCACGTCGGCCGCGCGCTCGTCGTCCAGGTGGGCGAGCAGGCCCGCCTGGACCTCCTCGGGAAGCTGCTCCAACGTCGCCGCCAAGCGGTCGTCGTCCAGCTCCGAGGCCATGTCCTCGCGCGTCTTGGCCGGCAGCGCGAGCAGTGCCGCCGCCACGTCAGCGGGCCGCAGGTCGGCCAGGGCCGCGAGGCGCGACTCCGCCGACTCGCCGGCCTCGATTCCGGCCACCATGTCCCAGGTCAGCCGCAGGTGCCGGGCCCGGCGCCAGGGCCGCAGCCCGGATCCAGGCTCGACCACGTCGAGGGCGCAGACCACCCAGCCCTCGCGGACCTGGCCGATGGCCACGTCGTTGATGCGGTACTCCCGACCCGTCTCGCGGTGCCGCACGCGGGAGTCGATCAGCTCGCCGAGCACGAGCGTCTCGCCGGCGCGCAGCTCGAAGGGGCGCAGGTTCACCGTTCCGGTGGTCAGTGTCGCACCGCTCGCGTCCAGCTCTCTGATCCGGCCCATGCCGATGAAGATCGGGCGGCGCTGCACCCACACCGTGAGCCCGAGGACGACCGGCGGAGAGCCGGGCGCGGCCCTGGCGATCACCACATCGGCGATCCGGCCGATCGTCTCTCCGCTTGGCGCTCGCACCGGCAGGCGAGCCAAGCGCGAAACGAAGAGCTGCTCGTTTGATGAAGCCACCCCGGTCACCTCCTCGTCATGGCAGGCCCGGAGGGCTCTCGGGGCTTCGCTAGCCCCCCGGGGCGTCTGGGTGCTCGGCCCTCGACAGGCCACTATGGCCAGCGCTCATCGCTACTCGCGTCGCTCCGATGCGTCCGTGTTCCAATCCGTACCCGCCATGCGGTCGGGTCTGCGGTTTCGCCTGGTCTTGCGTTCCATCCTCAGCGTGCGTTGAAGTAGTTCGCCTCGGGATGATGGACGATGATCGCCGAGGTGGACTGCTCCGGGTGGAGCTGGTACTCCTCGGACAGCTCGACCCCGATCCGCTCTGGCTTGAGCAGCTCGAAGATCTTTTCCTGCTGCTCCAGGTCCGGGCAGGCGGGGTACCCGAAGGAGTAGCGCGCCCCCCGGTAGCCCAGATCGAACAGCGCCTCCAGGTCTCCGGAGTCGTCGCCCGCGACGTCCAGCTCCTCGCGGATGCGCTTGTGCCAGTACTCGGCGAGCGCCTCGGCCATCTCGACGGTGATACCGTGCAGCTCAAGGTACTCCCGATAGCGGTTGGCGGCGAACAGCCTGGCGGTGGCCTCGGATGCCTCCAGGCCCATCGTGACGACGTGGAAGGCCACCACGTCCCGCTCCCCCGACTCCACCGGGCGGAAGTAGTCGGCGATGCACAGGCGCCGGTCCCGCCGCTGGCGCGGGAAGCCGAAGCGCACCCACTCGGAGCCGTCCTCTCGCCAGACGATCAGGTCGTTGCCCTGCGAGTTGCAGGGGAAATAGCCGTAGACCACCGCCGGTCGCAGCACCTGATCGGCGATCGCCTCGTCGAGCAGGGCGCGCAGCCGCGGCCTCGCCTCGGTCTCGAGCAGTCGCTGCCATCCTTCCTTGCCGCCGGTGGGACGGAGCTGCCACTGTCCGCGGAACAGCGCCGACTCGTTCAGGTACGCGGCGGTCTCGCGCACCGGGATGCCTTTGACGATGCGCGATTCGCCCAGGAAGGGCGGCGTCGGCACCGGCACGTCCACGCGCACGTCCGAGCGCGCGACCTCGTCGGTGTCCGGCGGAGCGGGTGACGGCCCGCGCGGCGCGGTCCTGGGCACCCGCGGGGCTCGTGGCGCCTCCTTGTCGGCCCTGATGCCCTTCACACGCTCCTCGCGGAGCTGGTCCATCACGTGGAGCCCGGCGAAGGCGTCGCGGCAGTAGAACACCCGTCCCTTGTAGACCTGGCGCAGGTCGCCCTCGACGTAGGTCCGGTTCAGGGCGGCGCCACCGAGGAGCACCGGGTAGCGCGCCAGGCCGCGGGCGTTCAGCTCCTCGAGGTTGTCGCGCATCACCACGGTGGACTTGACCAGCAGGCCCGACATGCCGATGGCGTCGGCCGCGATCTCCTCTGCCTTGTCGATGATCGCGGAGATCGGCTGCTTGATGCCCAGGTTGTGAACCGTGTAGCCGTTGTTGGTGAGGATGATGTCGACCAGGTTCTTGCCGATGTCGTGGACGTCGCCCTTGACGGTGGCGAGCACGACCCGGCCCTTGCCGCCCTGGTCCGCCCGCTCCATGTGCGGCTCCAGCACCGCCACCGCGGCCTTCATCACCTCGGCCGACTGCAGCACGAAGGGGAGCTGCATCTCGCCGGCGCCGAACAGGTCGCCCACGGTCTTCATGCCGTCGAGCAGCACCTCGTTGATGATCGCCAGCGGCGACCGGGTGCCCATGGCCTCCCGCAGGTCCGCCTCCAGGCCCTCGCGAACGCCGTCGATGATTCGGCGCGTGAGGCGCTCGTCCACCGGAAGGGCGGCGAGGTCCTCGGCGCTGGCCGAGCGGGTCGCCTCCTTGCCCTCGAACAGCTCCATGAACCGCTGCAGCGGGTCGTACCCGGCACGCCGGCGATCGTAGACCAGGTCGAGGGCGACCTGGCGCGGCTCGTCGTCGATGCGGTGCATCGGCAGGATCTTGGCCGGCGAGACGATCGCGGCGTCCAGCCCTGCCTCGCGCGCCTCGTGCAGGAACACCGAGTTGAGCACCTGCCGCGCCGCGGGCGAGAGGCCGAAGGACACGTTGGAGACGCCGAGGATCGTTCGCACCCCCGGCAGCTCCGCCTTGATCCTGCGGATCGCCTCGAGGGTGGCGATGGCGTCGCGGCGCAGGTCCTCTTGACCCGACCCCAGCGGGAAGGTGAGCGTGTCGAACAGCAGGTCCTCCGGGGCCAGCCCGTATCGTCCGGTGGCGAGGTCGTGGATGCGATGGGCGATCCGCATCTTCCACTGGACGTCGCGTGCCTGACCCTCCTCGTCGATGAGCAGCGCGACCACCGCGGCGCCGAACTCCTTGGCGAGCGGGCAGACGGTGGCCATGCGGGCCTCGCCGTCCTCGAGGTTGATCGAATTGATGATGGCGCGGCCGCCGAGGCGCTTGAGCCCGGCCTCGATCACGTCGGCCTGGGTGGAGTCGAGCATGATCGGCCCGGTCGACTGCTGCGCCAGCCGCTGGACCAGCACGTCCATGTCGGGCGCGCCGTCGCGGCCGACGTAGTCCACGCACACGTCCAGCACGTGCGCGCCCTCGCGGATCTGCTCCTTGGCGATGCCGACCATGCCGTCCAGGTCGCCGGCGAGCATCAGGTCGCGGAACTTGCGCGAGCCGTTGGCGTTGCAGCGCTCGCCCACCGTCAGGTAGGTGGTGTCCTGGTCCAGCGGCACCGACTGGTACAGGCTGGCGACCGCCGGCTCGTGGACCGCCCGCCGGTGCGCGGGCTGGCGGCCGCCGACCGCGTCGACCAGCTCGCGGATGTGGTCGGGCGTGGTGCCGCAGCAGCCGCCGACCACGTTCACGCCGAACTCGGCGACGAAGCGGTCGTGCGCCTGGGCGAGCTGCGACGGCGTCAGCGGGTAGTACGGCCGGCCGTCTCGCAGCTCTGGCAGGCCGGCGTTCGGCTGGCACGACAGCGGCGTGCGCGCGTGCTGCGACAGGTAGCGCAGGTGCTCGCCCATCTCCGCCGGGCCGGTCGCGCAGTTCATGCCGATGAGGTCGGGGCCGAGCGGCTCGATCGCGGTGAGCGCGGCGGCGATATCCGAGCCCAGCAGCATCTGGCCGGTGGTCTCGACCGTGACCTGAACGATCAGCGGCATGCGGCGTCCAGCCCGGCGCATGCCCGCGTACGCGCCCGACACCGCCGCCTTCACCTGGAGCAGGTCCTGGCAGGTCTCGACGATCAGCACGTCGGCGCCGCCCTCGATCAGGCCGAGCGCCTGATCGGAATAGGTCGCGCGCAGGACGTCGAAGGTGGTGTGACCCAGCGTCGGCAGCTTTGTTCCCGGCCCCATCGAGCCGGCCACCCAGCGCGGCCGCCCGTCGGCCTGGAAGTCGTCGACCACCTCTCGCGCGAGGCGGGCGGCGGCCCGGTTCAGCTCGACGACGCGATCGGCCATGTCGTACTCGCCGAGCACGATCGCGCTGGCGCCAAAGGAGTTGGTCTCGACCGCGTCCGCCCCGGCCTCGAGGTACGCGGCGTGGATGCCGCGCACCACGTCGGGCCGGGTGACGCAGAGGATCTCGCTGCAGCCCTCATTGCCCTGGTAGTCGTCCAGGGTGAGGTCGGCGGCATGCAGCATGGTCCCCATGGCCCCGTCGAAGACGAGGACCCGTTCCCGGAGTGCAGACAGAAAATCGTGATCCATAAAACAAGCGTAGCCGATCGGCTCGATAGGCCGCGCCCGCTGTCCACAGGGTGATGCCTACGCCGTTGTACCGGGACAGAAGTACGCAGGCAGGGTCCCGAGCGAGGTGACGAGGCCACCGCGCCGAGGCACCGCGCCGAGGCGGCCCTGGCCTGGCCGAGCGCTCGACTCCGGTCTAGAGTGCCGGATAGGCCGATGCGTGACGTCTCCGACCCAGTGGCATCCTCCGGCGCCGACCTCGGCGCTCAGGCTGGGACGCCCGCGGGCCGGCTGCCACCCCGGCGGGTGCTGCGCGACGAGGTGCTGCTGGTCCTCGGCGTCTCGCTGGCCGCTTCGGCCGCCTACGCGGTGCTGGACCTGCTGTCGGCGCCGCTCCGGGGGGTGGCGGCGCCGCTCTACGCCGACGTCGGTCTCGCCTACCAGCTTCTCAACGTGGCGACCTCGCTCGTTCCGGTGCTGCTCGCGCTGCATTTCCTGGGCCGCTCGCGGGAATCAGCCGCGAGCATCGGGCTGGACGGACGACGCCCGCTCGCGGACACCGCCTGGGGGGTGGCGCTGGCCGTGGTGGTGGGCGCGGTCGGGCTCGGCGTCTACGTCGTGGCTGTCGAGCTCGGTGTCAACCGTTCGGTCGTGCCGGTGCCGCCGCTCGGGCACTGGTGGTCGATTCCTGTGCTGCTGCTCGGCGCGGCCCGCAGCGGGCTGCTCGAAGAGGTGATCGTCTGCGGCTACCTGCTCCGCCGGCTCGATCAGCTCGGCTGGTCACAGGGTCGGGCTCTGTGGGCCAGCGCGCTGCTCCGGGGCGCCTATCACCTCTACCAGGGCTACGGCGGCTTCCTCGGCAACCTCGCTCTCGGCCTCCTCTTCGGCCGTATCTACCAGCGGCGCGGCCGTACCACTCCCCTTCTCATCGCGCACTTCCTGATCGACGCGGGCGCCGGGCTGGGCTATCTCGCCCTCCGCGGCAAGGTGTTCTGGCTCCCCCGCTGATCGAGCGGGCATCGCCGGAGTTGTCCACAGATTGCGGAGTACGCACTTGTGCGGGCATGACCGGATGCCACAATGCCGCCTGGTGCCGCGTCGGCAATTCCGTCCGGTTGACGCCAGCGGGGCCGGCTGGGCGACGAGGATCTCGCTGAAGATGGACGTGAGGTCGCCCGTCCCGAGCTATGTGGTGCTGAGAAGGACAGAGCGTACCGCTGGGAGCCCGGCGCCCACCTGCTCCCAGGTGGCGCCGGCGTCCCGCGACAGATACACGGACCCGTCAGCGGTACCCAGGGCCGCGGTCGAACCCGCGCCCGCCAGGCAGCCGGTGTCCACATTGGAATCGAACCAATCCGGCAGCCCGGCCGTGCACCGCTCCAGCGCCGAGGTGTCGTCCAGCGGCGCCCGGTACACCGTGGCCCTCCTCCCCGACGGCCCCGTCGAGGCGCTGACCAGAACCACGCCCTCGCAGAACGCAACGGCCCGGCAATAGTCAGCGTGCAGGCCGGCGCGCTCGAAGCTCCACTGGTCGCCGCCGTCCTCCGTCACGGCGAGCCCGACCGCGGTCGCCGCGACCACCAGGTCCTCGCGCTCCGGATGCGCCAGCACCTGGTGGACGTCGGCGTCCACCGCGATCGTCGGGACCCAGCTCGCGCCTCCGTCCGCCGAACGAGGGATGCCGCCGACGTGGACGTTCACGTGCAGCCTGCCGGCCCGGTCCTCGGTCAGCGAGCGCACCGCCGGCGGGCCACCCCACGGCGTGTGCCAGGTCTCGCGGCCCTCCACGTGCTCGAACGACTCCAGCGGCCGCAGCGATCCGTCCTCCAGGCGGAGCAGGTGAGCCTCCTCGGCGCCCACCAGCAGCCCGGACGAGGTCGGCCGCAGGCATGTCAGCTCGAAGGCCCCCGCATCGGCGACCTCGCTCCACGGCCCTCCGGCCTGCCGGCGCAGCACCGCCCCGCCGTCCGCCAGCGCCCAGAGCAGCTCGCCGTCCAGGGCGAGCGCCACCACCTCGCGGTCGGCGAGGGCGCCGCCGTCGGCCCGCGCCCGCGGTCCAGCCGCGATCCCCTCCACTTCGTAGAGCCCCTTGGCCGTCCCCACAACGAGTGCTGTCACGGCGCTCCCTCCCCCGCACCTACGCAACTCCCGAACCTCACCCCAAGGATGCCTGACCGGTTCGGGCTGACGGTACTCCAGCTCACCCATACCCACCGCCCGTGCCCGGCCACTCGCCGAGGTACGCGCGGGCGATCATGGTGACGAAGCGGTAGACGGCGTCCTCGTTGGGCGCCAGCGGGCCGGGCCGGAAATGCGGGTTCGCGAGCCCCCGCTGCACCGACTCGCAGGCGGCCCAGTCCTGACGGTTGGTGCGGTCCCAGAACGCCACCGCGTAGGACGGGTCGAAGCCGAGCCGGGCGACCGCCTCTGGCGGGAAGTACCAGGTGCAGGTGATCGCGCAGCGAGTGGGGCCCAGCGGCTGCACCAGATGGGTCATGACGTAGTCGGGGTGCAGGCTGAGCAGCAGGTTCGGCAGCAGATGCAGGTACTCCACGCGGCGCAGCCGCTCGCCCTCGAGCCCCTCGATCGGCACGCCGCGGCTCTGCCCGTCCAGCGACATGGTGACCGCGTGGTCGCGCAGGGTCATCGAGCCGCCCACCCAGGCGCCGCGCAGGTCGTGGTTGCGGCCGCTCGACGGCGGGCTCACCCGGCACAGCTCGGGATGGATGTGGGCGCAGTGGTAGCACTCATGATAGTTCTCGCAGACGACCTTCCAGTTGGCCTCGATCAGGTACTCGTGGCTGGCCATGGCCACGAGCCGCTCTGGGCGATAGGACGCGACCAGGTCCTCGAGCGCGCCGACGTGGTGGGCCAGTGCGTCCGGCCCTTTTGAGCAGCTGACCATGACGAACCCGTGCCAGACCTCGAGCGGTAGGCGCGCGAGGCCGTGCTCGGCCGGCTCGAACCCCGGCACGCCGCGCAGGCCCGGGGCGGCGCGCAGCGAGCCGTCGAGCCGGTAGCTCCAGGCGTGGTAGGGGCACACGATCGTGCGAGCGGAGGCGGCCGTCCCGGCGGCGAGCAACTCGTGGCCCCTGTGGCGGCAGACGTTGGCGAAGGCGCGCAGCTCCCCGTCGCCGCCCCGCACCACAAGGACCCCGACGTTGCCCACGTGCAGCGCGCGCTGGCTGCCCGGCTCCCGCAGGTCCTCCGCCCGGCCGGCGCACACCCACGAGCCGGCGAACAGGCGCTCGAGCTCGAAGGCCAGCACGCGCTCCGAGGTGTAGGCGGACCGCGGCAGCATGCGGCTGCTCCCGAAGTCGCGCAGGACGTCGCTGAGCTCGGCGGCGGTGAACGGTGTGGCGGCGTCGGGCGGCATGGGCCCCTCCAGACCTGAGCTGATCGGTCGGTCAGGGTTCCACCGTGCACTACACTGCCGCTCCTGGCACGCATGAGCACCGACACGCGCCGCGAAGCGATCCTCAAGGCGACCTGCCGTGAGGTCATCGCCCGACGCCGTCCCCGCCGACGAGTGCGCCTGCCCCGACCCTAGCGCCGCCGCCTGGCGGCTCACCGCGCTGATGGACGGGCTGGCGGTCCAGGTCATCGTGCACAAGGGCGTGCGCGGCTCAGCGCCCCGGCGCGGCCGACCCCGCCGCACGGCCGACCCGCGCGCGCCAGCGGGCGGCCCGCAGGTCGCGGCGGATCTGCCTGACCACGTTGCGGCCGGGGATGCCGGTCACCCCGCCGCCGCCGTGGGTCGCCGAGCCGGCCTGGTACAGGCCATGGACCGGCGTGCGGTAGTCGGCGAAGCCGGCGGCGGGCCGGACGTGGAACAGCTGGCTGGGCGACAGCTCGCCGTGGAAGATGTTGCCGCCGACCAGCCCGTAGTCGTGCTCCATCCGCCACGGGCCGATGACCTGGCGGTGCAGGATCGAGCTGGTGAATCCGGGGGCGACCGCCTCGAGCCGCGCGACGACACGGTCGGCGTGCGCCTCCAGGCCCTCCTCCATGGGCTTGCGGGCCCATTCGTACGGCACCCACTGGGTGAACATCGACACGATGTGATGGCCCGGCGGGCACAGGGTGGGGTCGAGCACCGAGGGGATGCAGATGTCCGCGAACGGCCTGGCCGAGGGCCGGCCCGCCACCGCGTCCTGGAAGGCGCCCTCGATGTCGTCCAGCGACTCCGCCAGCACGATCGTGCCGCCGTGGACCTCGGGGTCCAGGCCGGGCCTGGCGGCGAACTCCGGCAGCCTGTCCACCGCGAGGTTGACCTTGACCACCCCGCTGCGGGTCTTCCAGCGCTCGATGTCGCCGACGAACTCCGCTGGCAGCTCGTCGCGGTCCACCAGCTCCAGGAAGGCGACCTTGGGATGGACGGCCGCGATCACCAGCTCGGACCGCAGCTCCTCACCGCTGGAGAGCGCCACCCCGGTGACGCGGCCGCGCGCGGTGGTGATGCGGGCCACGCGGGCGCCCGTGCGCACCCGCGCGCCGAACGAGGCCGCCGCCGCGGCGAGAGCCTGGCTGACGGCGCCCATGCCGCCCTCTGGGAAGCCCCAGCCGCCGAGCTTGCCGTCGCCGACGTCGCCGATGTGGTGGTGGGCCATGACGTAGGCGGTGCCTGGCGAGCGTGGACCGGCCCAGGTGCCGATCACCCCGCTGACGGCCAGCACGCCTCGCAGCTCCGGCGACTCGAAGAACTCCTCGAGCAGGTCGGCGATGCTCATGGTGAACAGCCGCGTGGCGTCGGCGACGCGGCGCTGGCCGAGGTCCCGCAGGCGCCACGCCAGGCGGGCCTGCCCGGCGAGATCGGCGGGGCGGCGGGAGCCGAGTCGCGGCGGGATCTCGGCCAGCAGTGGGCCGAGCACGCCGGCGAGGTCGCGCATCCAGTCGTCCCATCGGTCCATCGCGTCGGCGTCGCGCTTGGAGAACCTGGAGATCTCGGCGCGGCGGCGCGCCGGGTCGTCCGGGAGCTGCAGGTAGCCGCCACCGGCATGGGGCGCGAAGTAGGGGCCCTGCGGGTGGACCCTGTAGCCATGGCGCTCCAGGCCAAGGTCGCGGACCAGGCCGGGCGCGAGCAGGCTGACGACGTAGGACAGCGAGGTCACCCGGTAGTCGGGGCCCCAGGGCCGCTCGGTGACCGCCGCGCCCCCGACCACCTCGCGCGCCTCCAGGACCACCGTGCGCAGGCCCTCCCGCGCGAGGTAGGCGGCCGCCACCAGGCCGTTGTGGCCACCGCCGACGACGATCGCGTCCACGCTGTCGCCCACGTCCGTCCCCTTCCTGTCAGGCCTGAACCTCCACGCTAGTAGCGGTAGCCACTCTGGACCTTGCCGGCGAGCAGGCGGGCGCACTCCTGGATCGAGCCGGCGAAGGAGGGATAGATCTGGAACGCCTGCGAGAGCTGGCCCGCGGTGACGCGGTTGAAGCAGGCGAGCGATGCCGGGGCGATCAGGTCGGAGGCATAGCCGGCCACCACCGCGCCGCCCACGATCGTGCCGGAGCCCGGGCGGGCCAGCAGCTTGACGAAGCCGTCGGCCTGGTTCGACATCTTCGCGCGCGAGTTGCTCGACAGCGGCAGCTTCTCGGTCACGACCTCGATGTTGGCACTGGCCGCCCGCTGCTCCGACAGGCCCACCGTGGCGATCTGCGGGTCGGTGAAGATCGTGGCGGCCACGGCGTCCCAGCGCAGCGGCGACACGGCCTGGCCGAGCAGGTGCCACATGGCGATGCGGCCCTGCATCGCCGCCACCGACGCGAGCATCAGCTTGCCGGTCACGTCCCCGGCGGCGTAGATGTTCGGCACGCTGGTGCGGCTGACGCCGTCGACGGCCACCCCGCCGCTGTCGTTCAGGCGCACGCCGACCTCCTCCAGGCCCAGCCCGGCGGTCCGCGGCACCTGGCCGATGGTCAGCAGGACGTGCGTCCCGTCAACGGTACGGCCGTCCTCGAGATGGACGACGCCGAGGTCACCGCCGCGCTCCACCATCGCCGCGCGCGCGTTCTTGACGGTCTTGAGGCCGCGGCGACGGAAGACCTCCTCGATGACCATGGCGGCGTCCTCGTCCTCGGAAGGCAGCACGCGGTCGCGACTGACCACGAAGACGACCTCCGAGCCGAAGCGCAGGAAGGCGGTGGCGTACTCCGCCCCGGTTGCGCCGGCGCCGATCACCACCAGCCGCTCGGGGACCTCTTTCAGGCCGTAGACGTCCTGGCTGGAGAGGATCACCTCGCCGTCGGTGGGAGCGGTGCGCAGCCGGCGGGGAGCCGAGCCGGTGGCGATGAGGATCGCATCGCAGCCCAGCCGCTCGACCAGCCGGTTCCCGTCGTGCACCTCGACGGTGTGCGGGTCCACGATGCGGCCGGTGCCCTTGACGACCAGCGACCCCTCGGCGACCACCCGCTTGCGGATGTCGTCGGACTGCGCGGTGGCGAGGTCTCGGACGCGGTCCATGATGGTGGGCAGGTCGACCTCGAAGGTCGGCACGGCGCGTCGCGGGACTCCCTGGAAGTGGACGCCGAGCGCGGGCGCGGTCTCCAGGGTGGAGAACGCCTGCGCCGAGCTGAGCAGGGTCTTCGAGGGCACGCAGTCCCACAGGACGCATTTGCCCCCAAGTCCCTCGTCGGTGACGATGGTGACGTCCGCGCCGAGCTCCGTGGCGACCAGCGCAGCCTCGTAGCCTCCCGGACCACCGCCGATGATCACGATGTGCATAACCCGATGGTAGTACCCCGGGGGGCGCGGCGACCGGCCGCGGTCAGGTGATCCTTCGCAGGGCGGTCACCAGGGGCACGAACACCCACAGGGCGAGGCCGAGGCCGATGAGGTTCAGGCGGCCGGCCCAGGTCGAGCGGATCCCGAAGGCGGCCACCAGGAAGCAGAGGAAGGCGGCCAGATAGATCACTCATCAACCTACTGGCTAGCTCCCCGCTACGGCATTCCCTGAGTCATCGTCTGGCAAGGCGGCCTCGAGTGTGTCCAGCAGAGCCACGATCGTGTCGCGCTCGACCTCGCCGGCCCGGAGCGTCCCATCAATCGAGGCTCTGAGCTTCGTCGATGCCGATGGAACGCACTTGGGGAACCGCTCGCATCGCTCGCAGCAGGTGACATCAACAGGACGCTGACGGCCGTCGTGCTTGCAGGGCATCAGGGACAAGCCAACTCCTCTACTTCAAACAGCACAGATCGCTCCCCGCCCCGAGAGCATTCCATGCCGTACGGACAGTACGATCCCGAGGCATCGAACCCGCTAGCTCGCGCGACGGTCGGCGCCGGCTCGCTGGTGATGGCGAGCGCGCCGACCTGGCGGCGCAGCCGTGCCAGCTCGCCGGCCAATGCCCGCATGCGCTCCTCCGCCACGGTCAGCGCCTTGACCAGCTCGACGGCCGCAGGCGACGACGGAGAGCGCACCTGGTCCCAGTCGCGGTCGGCCTGCACCCACAGCGGCAGCAGCTCGCCCGCAGCGTCCAACACACGCTCGCAGTTGGCCGCGAACGCCCCGGTGCAGCGGGCCTCGGCCAGCTCGACCGCCGACAGGTACGAGACCGACTTGCCAAGCCGCCGCGCGAAGCCTTGCAGGCTGAACCCGGCCCGGCCGCGCAACTGCCGTAACGTGAAGTCGAAGCGATGACGGGGTGAGGCGGTCGGGTCGATCGGCTTGGGCGCCCGCGACATCAGCGGCTCCCGCTCACCACGGCAGCCGCGTCTGCCGCGTCGGTGCCGAGCAGCGCGAGGATCTGTGCGCGCACAGCCGGATGCGCCAGCGCCTCCAACACCTGCACGACCATCTCGGCCGCCGCATCCTCGGCCGCCACCAGGCGGCGGCGGGGCGTCGGTTGGCGGGGCGCGGGGAACAGCACCGCGGCGGGGACTTTGTACAGGGCGGCGAACAGCTCGGGCAGGGGCACGCGTGGGCGGCGGATGTGGCCGTTCTCGTAGCGGCTCAAGGCGTTGATGTCGAGGCCATCGAAGCACTGCCCGTAGCCTTGCTCGTGGGCCAGCCGCTTGAGCCGGTCTATGGCCTCCTGCTGGGTCCAGCGACGCGCGTAGCGCTCGCGCTGCAACCGCGTCGCAAAGCCCGCGCCGTCGCCGGCTGTCAGCATCGCGCTCACCGGCTCCCCCGGTGCTGCCCACCGGGCGCAACAGCCGCCGTCGTGCCGAGGAGGGAGGCGGCTCGTTCGCGGACGGTCGCCGCGTTGATGGCGGGGCCGCACCAGTCGGCGAACAGCTCGACGGCCAGTTGCAGCAGGTCGCACACGTCGTCAGCGTCGAGCGCCCACCGGACGGAGCCGTCCGGCCGGGTCAGGGTGACGCCCGCAGTGTCGAGCAGCAGGAGGAGGTTCACCTCCGAAAAGCTGAGCTGGTCGCGCCCAGCATCCATCTCGCTCATGCGCCCGCTCCCCTGCATGCGGGGGGAGGGGTCGGTCAGGCTTAGCGGGCCTGCCGGCCCCTCCCTCGGCGCCTCCCGACGAACAGTCGGGCCTGGCGCCTCATGTCTCGTGCTCTCGCGCCCGAAGGACCCCCATCTCATCGCCAACCAGGCCAACTCGGAAGTCCGACCCGTCACCGCTTCGGGTAAATGATGATGATTCGATGAAAGGCGCTCAGCCTACGCGGAGAGGTAGGATACGGCTCGAAGCTCGCGCACCCCAAGGGATAGCGGATGGACGCCGACTACCCCGTACAGCTCCCCTTGGCCGAACTCGTCGCACGCCGCCGCGCCGAGATGGGCCTGTCACTTACCGAGCTGGTTAAGCTGGTGGAGAAGGCTGCCGAGCAGGAGGACGACTACAGCAGTGCAACGCCGCAATGGCTTTCCGCGATCGAGCACGGGCGTATTCCCCATCCGCGCAACCTCCGGTTTCTCGCTCGCGCCCTCCAACTGCCCCTCACGCCGCTTGCCGAGGCCGCCAAGTTGCAGCGCATGAACCGCCGGCAGCTCCTCCGGAGTGCCGTCGCTCTTGGCGGCGGCCTGACACTCCCGAACCGCGTGTGGTCGTTGAGCGCCGAGCAACGGTCGAGTCGGCTCGATCGAGCAACAGTCACCGACATGGAAGCAGTCACCGCCGCCTACCGACGCGCCTACCGGCAGTTATCGGTTCGCACGCTGCTACCTCAGGTCAAAGGCCACGCAGCCGTACTCGCCGAGCTGGGGCAAACCTCGATGACGCCCACGCTGAGGAAGCGCCTCATTGCGACCACGGCGGCGAACGAGGCTCTAATCGGCGCACTACTGGTCATGGACTTGCACAGCTTCGACCAATCCTGGCTCCACCTCGACCGTGCCCTATCGGCGGCGCACGACAGCGAGGCAGAGGAGCTTGAGGCGTACATCCTCGGCGGCATGGCCTTCAATGCCTGCTACAGCGAGGACCACTACTACAACGCCCTTCGTCTCATCGAGGCCGCAAGGAAGATAGCCGGGACCGACAACCCACCGATGACCTGTGCTTGGCTGGCATCTGTCGATAGCGAGATCCAGGCTCGCGCCGGCAACGCCTACCCTGCCGAGAAGGCGCTTGAGGACGCCGAAAACGCACTTCAAGATCTCGGCGAGCAGAATGCGGCCTCGTGGATCGGGATTGGAGCGTTCAATCACGCCAAGCTCAAGAGCTATCGGGGACTCTGCTACGTACTGCTCGACAAGCCGAGGAAGGCGCTTGACGAGCTGACAATGGCCCTGGACGCACTTGACCCCGCCTTGAAGAAGCACCGTTGCACCGCCCTTGCCGACCAGGCAGCCGCCCTCGTCCAGCTTGGCGAAGTCGAGGAAGGTTGCCAGCGCGCCAGCGAGTCTCTAACCCTCGCCATCGAGCTTCGACATGCAGCGAATGCTGATCGAATCCGCAAGCTCCGCCCAAAGCTCGACCCCTGGAAAAAGCAGGCCCCTGTTCGAGCCCTCGATGAACAGCTTCGAGCTGTTGTCGGGTGGTAACGATGCATTCCCAGGACCAGAGCTACGCCGGTTTGCTACTCGACATGGGTGGCGTCCTCACCACCGATTTCTTTGCCGCCATTGACGCCCACTGTGAGCGTCTAGGGTTGCCGCCAGGGCGGTTCCTTGCGGTGGTCACGGCTGACCCGGTCGGCCGCCAGCTCTACCACCAGATTGAGCGTGGTGAGATCAGTCAGACAGCCTTTGAGCGTGGCCTCGCCGAGCGTCTAGGCGTCAAGAGTGAAGGACTTCTTCAAGGACTGCTCGCCGACGCGCGCCCCAACTCAGAGCTGATCCAGGCAGCTCAACGAGCACGGCATGCCGGCATACGTGTTGGCGTCATCAGCAATTCATGGGGCACGGAGCCCTACAACCCCTACGGGGATTACGGCCTTTCCGACTGGTTCGATGCTGTCGTCATCTCAGGCGAAGTCGGCCTACGGAAGCCGGAACCCGCAATCTACGAGCTTGCGGCGGCCAAGCTCGGCCTTCCAACCCATCGCTGCGTCTTCGTCGACGACATCGAGAAAAATCTTCCAGCGGCACAGGCCCTCGGCATGGCGACCGTTCACCACGTCGAGAATGCGAGAACCATCCGAGAGCTTGAGCGTCTACTGAGAACTCCGCTCCAGTAGCCCCGCTGGACCAGGCTCTCAGGCCACCCGCCGCGCAACCTCCTTGCCGAGTACGGCTTGGAGAAGGGTGGCGACGCGGGCGAGGACTGCCGGGTCCTTGACGTGGAACGGTAGCCCCTGCGCTGACGTGGTGCGCTCCACCAGTCGCCGGATGTCCGGGTCCAATTCGGCATCCGTCCGCGCCTGCCGATCCGCGATCGCCCGCGACGCCGGCTCAGGCAACGGCGCTCAGCTCCTCTCGGGCGATGCGCCGTTGCTCCCGCGCGTCCTGCCGCATCGACCACGCCAGCCACGCATCCGCCGCCGTGCGGTAGCCCAAGCCCGCATAGCTCCAGCTCCCCACCTGCACCGCGGCGCCCTCGACCTCGAGCCGGCCCCAGGCGTCCACCGGCTCAGCCCCACCCAGCACCCGACGCCGCGCGTACTCGTGGCGTGCCCGGCGCAGCGCGCCGAAGGTGGTCGAGTAGCAGCGGCTCCTGGTGATGCAGTGCCCGCCGTAGCCGAGCTGGTGCGCCCAGGCCCGCAACCTGAGCCCCGCCGTCTCCGGCCGGGCGCCGAGGGTCCAGCACGCCTGGACCAGGCGGCGCACATGCGCGGGCAGCTCACGGCGGGCCAGCGCGGCGGCCGAGCGGATCGGACAGTCCAGCGCCATCCCGGCAAGCGCTTCGGTGGCCTTGGTCGCGTACTTGGCGAGGTAGCCCGCGACCTGTCCCTCCGACAACTCCCCGGCGCCGGCCGTGTCGATGGGGCGGATGTCGAGCTGCTCGCCCCACCCGACCAGCCCGCTGTGCCCGGCTGGACAGGGCACCCGGACGGCGGCGGCCGTCTGACGGATCGCCTCGCACAGCAGCTCGACCGTGGCCCACGGTAGTGGCAGGGTGACGCCCTCGGGCGCGTTGCCGTCCAAGCGGACGACTGCGTGGTAGTGGATGGCGCCGCGCGCCTGGTACTCGGCCACCTTCACGTAGGACACGCGCACCTCGCGGACGAGCGCGGCGACCGTACGCCCGCTCAGACGGGCCAGCGCGCGGCGAAGGTAGATGGTGGTCCGCCGCCACAGCACCGGGGCGAGCGCGTTCCAGATGACCGCCTGGTTGGTGCTTGTGCCAGCAGCCCAGCCGCCGCCCATGCGCGCACTGCTCCCCGAGCCGGCCGGCATGGCAGGGGTACAGGGTGCCGCCCTGCTCTCTGCGGACATGGACCCAGCCAAACGACGGCGCGGTGAACGTGGCGAACACCCGGGGATGCTGCGCGACCGACTCGGGCAGGCCCTTGCCGCCGGCGACGCCGGCCTTGACGAGCTGGTAGGCGTCGGCCTGGTAGACCTCGGCGCACGGCTGGCAGCGGGCGGCCCGCCTGGTACCGCACGCCTTGAGCACGATGCCGTCCGGCTCGTGGTCGGTGTCGAAGACCGTGCGGACTTCGCCGGTTTGGGTGTCGGCCTGGTCAATGCTGCCGGCCAGGCGCACCGGCCGGGCACAGTAGCGAGCGTTGCGGACCTGGCGTTCCCAGCGCTCATAGCTCGCCCGGTCGCCGGCACGCCGGAGCAGATCGTTGAGGCTCGGTGCGGGCGGCTCCGACGGCCGGACGCCTGCTGCGTCGCTGGCACGCCCAATGGCAGGATTCACGGCGGGCACACTCCTTGGACTGCGGATTCCAGTCTTGGGGAGTGGACCCGCCCCGCTTGCCAGGCGGAGCAGGCAACCGCACGATGATGGTAGCGAACCTATGTTCGACGCCGCAATGCCATTTCAGCGACACCCGCGCGTCGGCTCGCGCGCCAGGAACAGGGTTCGAGGCTCGCTCCAGAGGGGGGCACCTGGCACTCTCCGTCCGGGCCCTGGCCGCCGCCGACGCATGACCGGCCGCCGTCCGCTCGCTTCGCGGGGCATAATGCGGCCTATGGTCCGAGTCGTGACAGTCGAGCGGGACGTGTGGGACTGGCTCCAGTACGCCGTCACCGCGTTTGCGGCCGTCACCGCCATCTTCGTGTTCTCGGCGTGGGCGGCGGATCTGCGGCGGCGGCCGGAGATCCGGTTCTACTGGAGGCTCTCTCCGGACGGCGACCCGGCGCACCTAGCCATCTGGCCACCGGACGAGGTGCCTGAGATCAAGGCGGCGCAACCATTCCTCGTGGAAGCCGCAATCCAGAACACCGGGGACAAGGCAGGCCGCGACACCCTCGTCAACTTCGTGGCATCCGACTGCTTCGACCTGCGCCAACGCGCTGCGCCAGAGGTTGAGCCTACCCATGCAGGCAACGACGCCGTCTTCTTCGCCGTGCGAGCTGAGCCGTGGACCCCGGTGAACTGGCACATGCGCCACTATCGGCTTCAGTATGTGGCCGACCAGTGCGACCGGCCCTTGCCGTTCCGGCTGCTCTTCGCGGTCGCGGACAGCCGCTTCAACAGTCGCGGTTGGCGTTGGCTGCCGAGCATCGTCCCGCCCTTGGAATCCCGAGGTGCTCCCGTGGGGACGCCATGGCCGCCGACGCGCTCCAGGCGCCGGACGGTCCGGTGGGCCCGAGCCAAACCTCATGGCCGAGTGGCCTGCCTGCCGGGCGAGCGCAGCGATGTCCGCGACCTCATCGTGATGCCGGCATCCGCGCCATCCGCGCCGGCCGCCGCAGTGACCCACTCGCGGAGCTGGCGCGGATGGCGACTCCTTCCACGCTGGCAGCAGGCGCGACGCTGAGCTACTGGCCGTTCGGGCTCGGGGGAGTTGCGGGTTGCGCGGTTGCGTCACGGCGAATGCAGGGCGGGTTACGACTTTCCTTACTGGTTCAAGGCCGCCCGCCTCGGGGCACTGCGCGCGGCGGCCTGACGGCCGCCGTGCTCGGCCCCGGCCGGGCGGCAACCCCAGCTTTCATCCGAGGACCCGTCGCCGCCGCGCGGCCATCACTGGCCCCGGCGCCACACGCGGCGGCCACGAGTCCCGGTGCCCGGCTGGAGCCCGCCCGACCGCTCGACCCAGCCGGGATCAACGCCGGCTCAGAGCTTCCACTTGATGTCGATCCTCGACGGATCGAAATTCCAAGGTCCGCCGAGTGCCTCTGCACGCTTGATCAGCGGGCTAATCTCAGCGGGCCAGACCCGACGACCGGGGGCGCTCGGGTACAGGACGACCTTTGCGACGACCAACGAGAGGATCGTGCGCCGCCAGCCGAGATCCGCCGCATCCCAGGCTTGACGCAGGGTCATTCCGACCGGGATCTCGGCCAGTGCCCTACCCTGCTCCAGTCGCGCCATCCGGCGCTTCGTCAGCTCCATGGCTTCCTTGATCTCGGCCTGGATCGCCAGGAACTGACCCTCTTCGAGCCGAAGGGGATCGCCCTTGCGGCGGTAGCGGTCCCGACTGGCCTGCTCCAGCCGCCGCCCGTCCTCACCCAGCGACGCGGCCAGCTCGTGCAGCTCCTCCGGCGCGTCGGGGGCGACCAGCTCGGCCAAGTCCTCGCCCTCGTACCGCGCGAGCACGGCCTCACTGACGGCCAGCTCAACTGGATCGGCGAGCCGCACGAGCGCCCCACAGCCCACCGCGGCCCCGTAGTTGTTGTTCCTCTCGCACCTGTAGCGCCGCCTGTAGGTGGTCTCCACGCCGGCTCTCGTCCGAGCACCGCGCAGCATTGCTCCGCAGAGCTGGCCTTCGGCAACAGAGACACCGCACTCGGCAAAGCCAGTGAGCAGATACGAGCGAACCCCCTTAGAGGCGGCGCCCAGGTGCCGCGCCTCGTCGCTGAGAAGGAACTGAATGCGCTTCCAGTCCTCCGGCGAGATGATCGCCGGCCAGGTGGCCGGGTACTCCGTGCCGTGATGGCTCCGCACGCCCCTGAGCGCGGGCGCTTCCAGAAGTTGACGAATGGTCGCTCGATGCCAGCTCTTGCCCTTCGCGGAAGGGATACCGCGCTCGGTCAAGTCGGATGCGATCCGAGACAACCCCTCGCCGTCGAGGACTCGCACGCGAATCTCATCGACCACCGCCACCTCAGCGGGTATGGGCTGAAGTGTGAAATGCCCCGGCTCGATCACGCCATCCTCGTTGACCACCGGGACGCGCATGTAGCCGTATGGCCGAGCGCCGCCCGGCCAGTAGCCCGCGCGAGCGTTGGCACGCTTGCCGCGCTTCACCCGATCGGACGTATTGCCGGACTCCCGAGACGCGCCCACGACGGCCTCTAACAGGTTGTGCTCGCCCTGTACGGTGGTCAGGTCATAGCGAGCGCCGCCGGTCGTCTCGACCCAGCGCAGCGGGGTTGCCCGAACAAGGTTGAGAAGCTCGACCGCATCAGCGAGGTTCCGGAACAGCCGGGAAACCTCGGTAATCAGGATCAGCTCGACCCGACCGGTGCGGATGGCGGCGAGCAGGTCGAGATAGCCGGGACGCGGCTTGGTCGCGTACTTCGAGGCTGACAAATCGTTGTCAGTGAAGTACAGGGTCTCGTCCCACGGCCAGCCCTGCCGCTGGAAGTACTCCTCTTCCTCGAATCGCTGATTGGCGGTTGACTCGCTCACCTTGCCGTAGTCGCTGGAGAGCCGCGTGTACGGTGCCCTCCCTATCAACAGCACCACCATCGCCGCGTTCCCTCCCGGAGTCAGGTGATGCGGCGCAGCGCGTTCACCAGCGGCACGAACACCCACAGCGCCAGGCCGAGGCCGATGAGGTTCAGACGCCCCGCCCAGGTGGCGCGGATGCCGAAGGCCGCCACCAGGAAACACAGAAAGGCAGCCAGATAGATGAAAAATTGGAGGGTGTCAGACACGACGGCCACCCCTTTCTCGATTGTCGGTGAGGTACAGGTCTCCTGCGGCCAGCCTGCCGCTTGAAGTGGTCTTCTTCCTCGAACCGCTGGCTAGCGGTTGACCCGCCAGCGCCTTCCTCCCGAGAGCGCGCAGCTAGCAGGTTCAAGCATACTCTCTAGATAGATGACGAACTGGAGCGTGTCAGACATCGTAGACGGTTCCTCCAGATGGGGGGTCGATGGCACGACCCGGCCGACACCCGACGGATACTTGCTTACCGCCACAAACCCCCGAAGAAACGCAGACTACCAGCAGTCACAGGCTGTCAGACGGGCGGTAGACGCCGAAGACCTCGCGCAGGGCGTCGCAGACCTCGCCGACGGTGGCCATCCGCCGCAGCGCCTCGCGCATCGGCACCAGCAGGTTGTCCTGGCCGTCACCGCTGCCCGCGGCGTCGCGCAGCTCCTCGAGGGCGGCCCGCACCGCCCGGTCGTCGCGCTGGGCGCGTACCTCGGCGAGCGACTTGGCCTGCGCCTCCGCGAGGGCCGGGTCGAGCTCGAGCAGGCTCACCGGCTCCTCCTCGCCACCGGTGTAGCGGTTGACGCCCACCACCACCCTGGTGCCCGACTCGACCGCTTTGAGCTGATCATAGGCTGAGCGCTCGATCTCCTGCTTCTGGAAGCCGCGCTCGATCGCCGCCACCGCTCCGCCCAGCCTGTCGATCTCGGCGATGAGCTCGCGCGCCCGCGCCTCGACCTCGTCGGTGAGGCGCTCGATGAAATATGACCCGGCCAGCGGGTCGACGGTGTCGACCACGCCCGTCTCGTTGGCGAGGACCTGCTGGCTGCGCAGCGCGAGCCGCGCCGCCGACTCGCTCGGCAGGGCGAGCGCCTCGTCGTAGGCGTTGGTGTGCAGCGACTGGGTGCCGCCAAGGACCGCCGCGAGGGCCTGGTAGGCCACGCGCACCACGTTGTTCAGCGGCTGCTGGGCGGTGAGCTGCACGCCCGCGGTCTGGGTGTGGAAGCGCAGCATGCGCGAGCGCGGGTCGCGCGCGCCGAAGCGGTTGGCCATGAGGTCGGCCCACATCCGCCGCGCCGCGCGGAACTTGGCGACCTCCTCGAACAGCGAGGTGCGGGCGACGAAGAAGAACGACAGCCGCGGCGCGAAGGCGTCCACGCCCAGCCCCGCCTCCAGCGCCGCCTGCACGTAGGCGATGGCGTTGGAGAGGGTGAAGGCCACCTCTTGCACCGCGGTCGCGCCGGCCTCGGCCATGTGGTAGCCGGAGATCGAGATGGTGTTGAAGCGCGGCAGCCGCTGGGCGCAGTAGGCGAACAGGTCGGTGGCGATGCGCAGGCTCGCCCTTGGCGGGTAGATGTAGGTGCCGCGGGCGATGTACTCCTTGAGGACGTCGTTCTGGACCGTACCGGTGAGCGCCGCCGGGTCGGCACCCTGCTCCTCGCCGACGAGCTGGTACAGCAGCAGCAGGATGGCCGCGGGCGCGTTGATGGTCATCGAGGTGGAGACCTCATCCAGCGGGATCCCGTCGAAGAGTCGGCGCATGTCGGCCAGCGAGTCGATCGCGACGCCGACCTTGCCCACCTCGCCGGCGGCCATGGGATGGTCGGAGTCGTAGCCCATCTGGGTGGGCAGGTCGAACGCCACCGACAGGCCGGTCTGCCCGTTGTCGAGCAGGTAGCGGAAGCGGGCGTTGGTCTCGGTCGCCGAGCCGAAGCCGGCGTACTGGCGCATGGTCCAGGCGCGGCCCCGGTACATGGTCGGGTGGATGCCCCGGGTGAAGGGGTCGCGCCCCGGCGCGCCGAGCGCCCGCTCGGCATCGAAGCCGGCCAGGTCCTCAGGGCCGTACACGGTCTCGATGGGGATGCCGGACTCGGTGCAGCGCTGCTCGTCTCCGCCCATCTTCGCCTCCCTGTCGCCGGAAGCCCAGGGTAGCTCAGCGCATCCGACGGGCTACTCGGTCTCTTCCTGCTGATTGAGCAGTTGCCGGGACCCCGCCTCCACCGGCTGCCCCGCCGCAACCCGCCGCAGCAGGTACCAGACGTCCGCCGAGCTCGGGCGCTCCGCGGGCTCCTTCGCCAGCAGCCGCTCGATCACCGGGGCGAGCGCGCCGAGCCGGCGTGGTGGGCGCGGTTGATCGTTGACGATCGCGTTCACCACGTCGAACTGCGCCTTGGCGGACTTGAACGGCGGTTCGCCCTCGACCGCGAAGTACAGCGTCGCCCCGAGCGCCCACAGGTCGGTGGGCGGCCCGACCTTGCGTCCCTTGATCTGCTCGGGCGCCATGAACGCCGGCGAGCCCACCACGACCCCCGTCGCGGTCAGCTCCGGGTCCCCGGTCAGCGAGGCGGTGCCGAAGTCGGTGAGCTTGGTGGTGCCGTCCTCGCGCACCAGCACGTTGCTGGGCTTGACGTCGCGGTGCACGATGCCGGCCCGGTGCGCCGCCTCGAGGGTCGCCAGCAGCCGCAGGCCGATGGCCGCGACCTTGCGGGGGTCGAGCGGCCCGCGCTTGGCCACGAGCTGGTCGAGGTTGGGCGCCTCCACCAGCTCCATGACGATGAAGTCCTGGCCGGCGTCCTGGACGACGTCGAACAGGGTGACAGCGCCCGGATGGCTGAGGCGGGCGGCCGCGCGCGCCTCGCGGATCACCCGCGCGCGCAGCGCGTTGCGCTGCTCCTCGCGGACCGCCGGCGGAAGCTCGACCTCCTTGATGGCGACCGGCCGGCCGAGCAGCGTGTCTTCAGCCCGCCATACCACGCCGACGCCACCCTCACCGAGCTGCGGTCCGAGCTCGTAGCGGCCGGCGATCCTTCGACCCTCGACGTCCTGCACCATGCCGCCGAACCCTATCGTCTCCGTGCCGAGTTGACCATGCCACAAGCGCTCGAGGGGCGCACGGGGCTCGGGCGCATGCCCGCTCGGCCCGGGCTGCCGCCCGCCGTCAGCTCAGGGCGGTGAAGGCGCGCTCGAAGTGCGCGCCGACGGCCCGCGCCTCGGCCCAGCGCGGCTCGGGCGCCTGCAGCAGGACCGCGTAGCCCCAGCGCCCGTCGGCGCTCTTGAAGGTCACGTCGCGAGCGTGCACCAGCTGCCCGTCCTGCAGGTAGCTGAACTCCCAGACGGCCGCTTCGAAGCCGTTGTAGCGACCGCGCTCCAGCGCGACGCGGTGGTAGTCGCGCCCCGCGTGCGTCCTGGCGAAGCCGCGCTCGAGCTGCGTCCAGGCCTGCATCGGGTCGCGTGGGCTGTCGCTGGACTGGACCCTGATCAGCAGCCCGTCGGGGCCGCGCACGTCGGTGTTGTTGTTGGCGCTGGAGGTCGAGACCTTCCAGCCGCGCGGGTACGCCAGGCTGTAGGCGCCGGCCTGGCGGCGGAAGGTGTCCCAGCCGCTCGGGACCGTCCCTTGCCCGGGCGCGGCGCCGGACGGTGCGCTCGTGCCCGGAGCGGCGCCGCTCGAGGTCGGCCGCGGCGTGTCAGCGCTCCCGCGGCGGTCGCCGTTGCCGGAGAAGGCACCGCTGAGGCCCAGCGCCGACAGCACCAGCGCGACCACCACCAGCACCGCGATGGCGAGCCTGAGCCGGTCGCCCGGCTTGCGGACAATGCCGCGAAGCCGCGACCAGCCGGCCGGCGGGCGCGCCGCGGCCGCCGGGGAGAGAGCCGCCGGCGCATCCTGCCGCTTGGTGTGTCCCGCCGCCGCCGGGTCCGCGCTCGCCGCGGTCATGCCGAGGGCGGCGTCGCCGGGCAGCGTGACCGTTGCCACCGTGAGCGTCCGGGCCGGCTGGTCCGGCCGGGAGCGCCCGGGGCTCGGACGCCCGGGGCGTGAGGGACCGGGCCGAGGCGACCGCGGGCCGCCCGCTCCGGGTGGGCGGACCGCCGTGGTCTCGCTCTCGGCGGCCACCACCCGCTCGAGCTGCTGGCGAAGCTCCTGGGCGGACGGGCGGGCGTCAGGGGACTTGGCGAGCAGCGAGACGACGATCGGGCCGAGCGCGCCGGCGCGCCGCGGCGCGCGGGGCGCCTCGTTGACCACGGCGGCCAGGGTGGCGATCGAGCTGTTGCGCTGGAAGGGCGGGTGGCCCTCCACCGCGAAGTACAGCGTCGCCCCCAGCGCCCACAGGTCGGCGGGAGGACCGGCCGCCTCGCCGCTGGCCTGCTCGGGAGCCATGTAGGCGGGCGAGCCGACGATCAGGCCGGTCGAGGTGAGCTTGGGGTCGCCCTGCACCCGCGCGATGCCGAAGTCGGTCAGCCGCGCGGTGCCGTCGGGGGCGAGCATCACGTTGGCGGGCTTGACGTCACGGTGGACGATGCCGGCCTGGTGGGCGGCGGCCAGGGCGGCGGTCACCTGTAGGCCGACGCTGGCGGCCCGGCGCGGGTCGAGCGGGCCTTCGGTGTCGACGACGTCCGCCAGGGTGGGGGCGTGGATCAGCTCCATCACGATGAAGGCGTGGCCCTGCTCGTTGATGACGTCGTAGAGCGTCACCGCGCCGGGGTGGTTCAGGCGGGCGGCCGCGCGCGCCTCGCGCAGCACCCGCGCCCGCATCGAGTCTCGCTCGCTGTCCGGGACCGTCGGCGGCACGCGCACCTCTTTGATGGCGACCTCGCGGCCGAGGAGGTTGTCCCTGGCACGCCAGACGAGGCCCATGCCGCCCTGCCCGATGGGGTTCTCGAGGGCATAGCGATCGGCGATCAGCCGTCCGGCGGCACGGTCAGGCATGGCGAACACGCTACCGGATGCCGCCGGTAGGCCACCAGGCGGCCTCACTGCGGCGGCACGAACGAGCCGAGGGCCGTCTGCAGGATGGCCTGCGCGACACCCCAATCGGCGTCGCGGGCGAAGACGCTGATCGCCACCCAGCGCCCGGTGCCGCCCTGGCCCGGGGGCGTGTCGCCGCCGAGCTCCAGCGCGCGGAAGGGCTGCTGCTCGTCGCCGAGGTACGTGAACTCCAGCACAGCGCCCGGGCGACCCTGGAAGATGGTCGGCTCGACCCGGACCTGCTGGTAGCTGCCCTGGTGGTAGCCGGCGTGCTGTTGCGAGGACTGCCGCTCGGCCGCCACCGGGTCGCCCGCCGGCCCGTCGCGCCACTCGACCCGCAGGAAGGTCGGCAGCGAGCGGTCGTGGAACTCGGTCATGTGGTCGCCCTGGCGGACCACTTCCCAGGTCGCCGGATAGGCGATGCGGTACGCCACGTGCTCGTCGGCGAAGACGGTCCAGCCGGCCGGCAGCGGCGGGGCCGTGCTCGGCGGCACGGTGGTGGAGGTGCTCGTCGAGGTGGTGGCGGAGGTGGTCGGGGCGGGCGCGGCGGCACCGCCCTGGGCCTGGCGCCGCGTCCCGGAGCCGGTCGGGTTGCCGATGACCGCAACGATCAGCGCGAACGACAGCAGCGCGAGCAGCACCGAGGTGACGCCGATCAGCAGTCCCCGCCGCCGCGGGTCCAGCAGCCAGCCGACCGCCTCCCGCCACCCGGGCAGCCGGCGGCCGCGGCCGCCGGCGCGGGCCGCTCGGCCGGCCGCCGCGTCGGCGCGCGCGGCGCCGCCGCCCAGCCCCAGCGCCGTGGTGACGGGGCTGAGCACCGCGGTGGCCTCGTGGCCGGCCGCCGTGCGCGCCAGCGGCGGCGGGGTCGAGATGGTGGCGGGCATGCCGGCGCCGGCGCTTGTGCCGCCCTCGGTGACCCCGTGGAGCCGGCGCCGCAGGTCGGCGGCGGTTGGGCGCAGCTCTGGCGTCCTGGCCAGCAGCGCCTCGACCACCGGGGCGAGCGGGCCGGCGTGCTGGCAGGGCAGCGGCTCCTCGTCCAGGACCGCCTGGGGGGCGACCATCGCCAGGCCGTTGCCGAAGGGAGACTCGCCCTCCACCGCCATATACATGGTGGCGCCGAGCGCCCACAGGTCCGCGGGCGGGCCCGCCGACTCGCCGCGGGCCTGCTCTGGCGCGGGCAGGGGCATCGGCTGGCCTGGCGAGGCGACCGCCGCCAGCCCGACGCCGGCCAGCCGGGTGACCCCGTCCGTAGTCACCAGGACGCTCGCCGGCTGCAGGTCCAGGTGGGCGAAGCCGGCGCGATGGACGGCCTCGAGCACGTCCAGCACGTCCAGGCCGATGCCCGCGACGCGGCGCGGCGGCAGGCGGCCGTGCCGCTCGAGCAGCTCGTCGAGCGTGAGTGCCTCGACCAGCTCGGTGACCACGTAGAGGCGGTCGACGTCGAGCAGCACGTCGTGCAGCGTGACCGCGCCGGGATGGCCGATGCTCGCCGCGACGCGGGCACCCTGGACGATCCGGGACCAGCGCGCCGTGCGCTCGGTCTCGGGCTCGGCTGGCGGCTCGATCTCCTCGACCGCGACGGCGCCGCCGGTGACCAGGTCGGTGGCGTGCCAGACGACGCCGGACCGGCCCCGGCGCACCGGCGACTGCAGGAGGTAGCGGTTGGCGACGAGCCGTTCGGGGGGAGCCTGCTCCATAGTTCAGCCCGGTCCGAGTCGTACTCCACTTCGGGTTGTGAATTCGGGGTTGTGGGTTCGGGGTGCGGGTTTTGGGGGGTATGCGGGGGACTCCGCCCCCCGCAGCCGTACTGTACGTCCTTTGAGTGGTGCGGCCAAACCCCTTCTGAGCAGGCAATCCAACCCAAACCGGCAATTGAGGGACGATGGTAGAGTCGAGGCCGGTGCGGGTGCGGCATGCTGTCGTGCTGTCCAGGAGGTGACCCGCCGAGGATGCGACGGCTCGGAACGCTCTACCGTGGCCGCGAGGGGATGTGGACGTGGGTCCTGCACCGGATCTCTGGCGTCGCCATCCTGTTCTACCTGTTCGCCCACGTCATGGACACCGCCCTTGTCAACGTCTCGCCCGAGGCCTACGACCGGGTCATCGGCACCTACCGGACGCCCTTGGTCGGGCTGCTCGAGATCGGCCTCGCCGTCCTGGTGATCTTCCACGCGCTCAACGGCGTGCGGGTCATCCTGTTCGACTTCTGGTCCAAGGGCGTGGCCAGGCAGCGCCAGATGCTCTACGTCCAAGCCGTGCTGTTCGTGGTGCTGTCGGTCCCGCCGGTCATCGCCATCGGCACCAAGGTCCTGCGGGGAGAGTGACATGCGCGTGGACACCACCAGCCCGCGGCGCTCCGGCACCGCCCGCCGTGGCCGCGGCCACGGCGACTTCGAGCTGTACGCCTGGGTGTTCATGCGCGTCTCCGGCGTGCTGCTGGTGCTGCTGGTGCTCTGCCATTTCGCCATCATGCACGTGGTCGGCGACGGCATCTCGCGGGTGGACTTCGCCTTCGTCTCCGGCCGCTGGGCCAACCCGTTCTGGCGCGTCTACGACTTCGCCATGCTGACGCTGGCCCTGCTCCACGGCGGCAACGGCTTGCGTGTGATCATCGACGACTACGCGCGCAGCGGCGCCCGCCGCCTGGTGTACCAGAGCCTGAACGCGACCGTCATCGGCCTCACCTGGGTGCTCGGCTCGCTGACGATCTTCGTGTTCACCCCGGAGCCGTAGGTGATGATGAGCTGGACTTCTGGCGGTCCCCGACCCATGTGGGGGGAGCTCGCTCCCCGGAGTGTCAAACTTCCTGTATAGTTGCTGGCTACACATGCAGGGAGGGTACCGCCATGGAGCAGGCACCGTGGGCCATCTACGAGCGCATCTCCTACGCCAGAAAGCCCGACGGCACCATCGACACCCTCGGCGTGGAGCGCCAAGACCCGCCCTGCCGCGACCTGGTCGCCCGCAAAGGCGGCGACGTGGTGAAGGTGTTCGTCGACAACGACCGCTCGGCGTTCAAAGGCACCCGCCGCGAGTTCGAGGAGATGCTTGCGTGGGCACGCTCCGGGCGGGTGCGGGGGATCGCGGTGTGGGACTGCGACCGGCTGTCACGCAACCCCGACCGTGACAACCTCCGCATCATCGAGCTGGCGGAGAAGTTCGGCGTGGAGCTTGCCACGGTGTGTGGCGAGTACGACCTGTCCACCAGCTCGGGGCGGATGATGTTCCGGATCGCGGGGGCGCTGGCGCGGCGGGAGTCCGAGCACAAGGCGGAGCGGCTGATGCTGTGGAACGACCAGCGGGTCAAGGATGGCATGCCGCACGCTGGCGGCACCCGCCCGTTCGGCTTCCAGCGTGACGGCATCGACCACGACCCGGCCGAGGCCGAGCTGATCCGCGAGGCAGCCGAGCGGGTGCTGTCGGGGGAGAGCATGGGCGCCATCGTCCACGACTGGCACGACCGCAAGATCACCACCCCGACCGGCAGGCCGTTTCACA
>WNFU01002971.1_pt1 | contig 41517 bp, 44 predicted proteins | sample 5400121 | NCBI WGS metagenome assembly WNFU01 (sample SAMN13153360, study PRJNA577476) | soil metagenome | isolation source: 100 cm soil or saprolite under grassland replicate 1 | place: USA:California | collected 2016-06-15
CCGGGGCGCCCCTCGATAAGCGCACTGCGGCCCGGCGGCCTCGAAGGGCCCCCCCAACCCCCCACGCTCGGAGACGCCCCGGCACAGCCGGGGCGCCCCTCGATAACGCATTGCGGCCTGGGGGCTTCGACGGGCCCCTCGAGCCCCCAATTTCGTCTGGTCCTGACCAGGGGTGACCCGGGCTAGGGCTGGCTGGTCTTCTCGAGGAGATAGGAGTTGATCCCGGTGTCCGGCGGCGAGCCGCTGATCATCGTCAGCATCGTGGCGATCTCGCTCCGGTGATGTGTGCCGTGGTTCGCCACGTGCTGGAGCAGCGGCCAGAGCGGCGCCCTGAGCAGTCTGCCCTGCATATTTCGGTACTCGATGACCCGCTCGAGATCGGCCGGCACCAGCGACTCGACGAAGGCTCGCTGGTCCCGCTCGAGGTCGTCCCACGGCTTCCGGATCGAGGCGAGCGTCACGAACTCGGCACCCGGGATCGTCGTCAGCGCACCCCCGGTCCAGCGCGACAACGAGACCCGGTCTGCTCCGTAGAGGTGCCCGAACATGCGCCTGACGGTCGGGTGGCTGAACTGCTGACCCACGTCGCGGGACGCGAGATCCTCACCGAGTGCTGTCGCAACTTCGAAGAGACGGCGGTTGGCCCAGCGGTGATAGTCGTAGAGCCCACGGGTCATTTCGACGCTCATCGAGCCCTCCCTACTCCAGCACGGCGACGACGTCGCCTTCCTGAACGGTCTGCCCCTCCCGGACCTTGATCTCCTTGACCGCGCCGGACCGCGGCGCTTCCACTGGGATCTCCATCTTCATCGACTCGAGCACGATCACCGCGTCGCCGGCCGCAACGCGGTCGCCGGGCTTCGTGGTGACCTGAAACACGACCCCGGTGATATGCGCCTTGATCTCCTCAGGCATTGAAGGCTCCTTGTTCGAGCAGCTGCGTGTGCACCCGACCCGCCTTGAACTCGTCGCTCGCGACGACACGGCGGAGGAACGGAATGGTGGTCCGGAGGCCCTCGATCACGCACCGGTCGAGGGCGTCCACCATCCGCTCCAGGGCCTCCTGTCGCGTGGCTCCGTGGGCGATCAGCTTGAGGAGCAACGAGTCGTAGTGCACGGAGACCGTGCTCCCCGCCTCGACCCCGGACTCGATTCGAATCCCTTCTCCGGATGGCAGATCGAGCCTCTGCACCGTACCGGGGGAGGGCAAAAAGCCCTTCGACGGGTCCTCAGCATACACTCGGCATTCGATGGCCACTCGGCGCTGCACGATCTCGCTCTGAGACCACGGCAACGGCTCTCCGGACGCAACGCGGAGTTGAGCGACCACGAGGTCGAGGCCCGTCACTTCCTCCGTGACGGGATGCTCCACCTGGAGCCGGGCGTTCATCTCGAGGAAGTAGAAGCCTCCGCCCTCATCCACGAGGAACTCCATCGTGCCAGCGTTCGTGTAGCCGATCGCGCGGGCGCCGACCACCGCCGCGGTCGCGAGCCCCGTCTTGCTGGGCGGCGGCAGATTCGGCGCCGGCGACTCCTCCACGAGCTTCTGATGGCGGCGCTGGATCGAGCACTCGCGCTCATAGAGGTGCACGATTTGTCCAGAGCTGTCTCCGAACACCTGGATTTCCACGTGCCGGGGACGCTCGAGATAGCGCTCGATGTAGAGCTCCCCGGTGCCGAACGCTGCCTGAGCGCGGCGAGTCGCCATGGCAAACGCATCCGCGAGATCCGTGGACTTGTCGACGCGCGCCATGCCGATCCCCCCGCCCCCCGCCGCCGCTTTGAGGAACACCGGAAACCCGACGTCGCGGGCGACCGCCTCAGCCCCGCCGACATCCGCCACCGGCTCGAAGCTGCCGGGCAACACGGGGACCCCGGCAGCCGCCATCAGCCGGCGCGCTTCGATCTTGTCGCCCATCTTCCTGATCGCCTCCGGCCGGGGGCCGATGAACACAATTCCGGCCTGGTGGACGGCGTCGGCGAACCGCCAGTTCTCCGAGAGAAAGCCGTAGCCAGGATGGATCGCGTCCGCCCGCGAATGGCGGGCTGCAGCGAGAATGCGCTCGGCGTTGAGATAGCTCTCGCGCGCCGGCGCGCCGCCGATCTCGACGGCTTCGTCGGCGTCACGCACGTGGAGCGCCCCCCGATCGGCCTCCGAAAACACCGCGACGGTCTTGAGCCCGAGCTGACGGCAGGCGCGGAACACCCGGCGAGCGATTTCTCCCCGATTGGCGACCAGGACCGTGCGGATCAACGACGATCAGGCCGGACGGGCGTCGCGCGCGACGACATCGAGGGCGGCCACGCGCCAGCCTCCTTGGGCCGAGGCCCAGCGGACCTTCACCACCGCTGAGTTCGAGGGGCCATCGAGCCTTGTCTTCACCAGCCGCTGGTCGCCAAGCTTCGCGAACGCGACGATCCGATGTCCGGAGTAGCGGGCGCCACGGATCAGAGTCCAGGCCGTCGCGCCGAGGACCAGGCCGGACGCAAGCCAGCGCCCCAGCGCTTCTTCGTCACCGGCGACGAGCGCCTCCGCGAACGACCGGAGGGCGTCGGCGAGGCTCGCGCAAATCGGCCATGCGGTCGTGGCCGTCTCCAGGCGGATGAACTCGCGCGCGTCGTCGGAGGGATCGGTCCGGGGCGGCTCGCCCTCAGGCGCCTGACGTGAGGCCAGCCCTTCGCCCGTCACTCCGCCGGCGGCCACCAGCAACTCTTCGAGGCGCCTTTGGCGCGATGCCGCGCGTTCCTTCGCCGACGGTGCGCCGGCCAGATGGCGCAGGATCATGTCGCCGGCCGCGATGTGTCGCTCCTCGTCGTCGATGCAGCGCACCAGGATTCGTCGGGTCGGCGGCTCGTAGACCGGGTTGGCGCGGGACAGATGGTCGCGATACGTCGCCAGGAGATGCGGGTTCAGGACCGAGTAGACGCCGACCAACCGCTCCACGGTCTGATCTGGTCCCTCCGGTTCCTCCAGACAGTCCATGAAGGCAGCCACGGCGGGGTTGGCGGCTTCGGAAACGTGCGCGTGGGCACGAAGCTCGGGAAGGCGGCGACCGAACGAGTCACAGTGCTGAGCCAGGTCCCAAACGTGGCGACCCATGAGGAGCTTTGCGGAGAGCTCGGGCGTGAGCGCAATCCACCCGCCGAGGGCTCGCATCGTGCGTTCGACCACGTACCGGTAGTTGCGCAGCAGGCGGGCGGAATGGTCGGCGCTGAAGGTTCCTTCCAGGGGCTGCGGCACGCGCGTCAGTAGACTTGAGATCGCTGGGTCGTCTTGATCAGACGCTCGATCTCTTCCTCGGTGAACCCCGCCATCCGTCGCACGTCGGTCGCGATGGAGATGGACACCGCGTCATGGTCCCCTTCGCGCCGGACGCCGCCCAGGTTGAAACGCTCGTCGATGCTCTCCTGGAACTCGATCGCCCGCCGCCGCCGCTCGGCATCGCCCTCGGTCAGCTTCGTCAGCCATTTTGAGCCCATACGGACGTGGGTGATCTCGTCGGCTAGAACGAAGTCGACGGCGCGCTCGAGGACCGGGTCACCGATCCTTCGCGCGATGTGCACGAGCTGGTTGAAGACGTCGCACGCCAACCCCTCGAGGCCGCGGTTGACCCCTGCAACGCGGGCCGCCGCGTCCTCGGCGCAGGCGCAGCGCCAGAGGATGGTCGTCTCGGGGAATTCACCGGCGTACCCGTCGAGGTGCGCGAGCAACCGTAGATAGATCTCGACGTGCCGCGACTCGTCCCAGACCTGCCGCGCCATGTCCATTGTGAATTCCCATGGCGCGTCCGGGAAGTCGCACACGGTCCGGCCGGCGCCCTCCATCGCCTGCAGCTCGCCGACCATGATCCCGTGGACCCGCTCTTTGATGGACTCACGGCTCGACAGGTCGGGGAACGGTGGCAACCCCTGGGCGACCTTCAGCTCGGCAACCTCGCGCGCGCGCATCCTGACGAACCGATCCTCCCGCGCGAGCTGGTCATAGGCTATAGGACGATCCATCGGGGCCCCTCTCGGCGAATGAACGGCTGTTCATCGAAGTGTAAACGACTCGCTGTCGTGTGGCAAACGTGTGCTACACACGCTCCTTGAACTCTTTACCGAGGAGCCCCTCGGGCCTGAGCAGCAGGACAACGATGATGATCAGGAACGCGAGGGTGTTCTTGAACTGGATGCTCACGTAGGCCCCGGTCAGGCTCTCCGCAACTCCGAGGATGACCGCACCCACCACCGCGCCCGGCAGGCTGTTCAGCCCGCCGAGCACGGCAGCGGCGAAGCCCTTGAGAAACGGGTCCAGCATAAAGAACGGGTCGAGCAGCAGCGCGGGCGCCAGGAAGATCCCGGCGACGACGCCCAGCGCCGATGCGACCCCCCAGGAAACGCTCAGCACCATCCGCGTGGGGATCCCCAGGGTCTGGGCGGCCATCACATTCTCCGACGTCGCCCGCATCGCGAGCCCGAGGCGCGTCTTCTGGACGAGGAGGTAGAGGAGGAAGCTCCCGACGAGCCCGGCCGCCATCGTCGCGATGGAGAGTTGGCTCACGACCACCGGGCCCAGCTTGTAGGTCCTGGTGTCGGAGATGGGAAAGGGCAAAGAGACGGGCTCGGCGCCCCACCACCATACGACGGTGCCCTGGATGATCAGCGCGAGCCCCAGCGTCAGAATCACCATGCCTAAAAGGTTCGCGCCCTCGCGCTGCGCCTTCGCGAGCACGCCGAGGTAGAACGCGACGCCAACGGCCGCGCCGACGAGCAGGCTCGACGTCAGCGCCACCGGAAACGAGTAGCGGTTGGTGAGGAGCGAGAAGGCCACGAAGGTGGCGAGCGTGGCGATGTCGCCGTGGGCGAAGTTCAGCACGCGCGTCGAGCGGTAGATCAGCACGACGCCGAGGGCCACGAGCGCATAGAGGCTCCCGGCCGCGAGGCCGGTCAGCGTGTACTGCAGAAGCTTCTCCATTCTACGTGCGCTCTCTCACCGGAAGGGCCAGAGCTGGAAGTACAGGCGCGCCTTGAGCCAGCGGCCGAACAGCCCGCGCGGCTCGAAGATGAGCACGATGAGGATCGTCGCACCGTAGACGATCGGGACCATTTCCCGAAACTCCGAAAAGACCTTGGGAACGAGCAGGACAAAGGCGGCGCCCAAGATCGATCCCTCGATCGAGGCGACGCCTCCGATGATGACCGCGACGAAGAGGGTGAGCGACTCGCCAATGTTGAAGATCTGCGGCTCGATGTGACCGAGCACCTGGGCGTACAGCGCGCCGTGGACACCCGCGTAGAATGACGAGATCGCGAACGCCAGGAGCTTGTACCGCGTCAAATTCACGCCGTTGACCTCCGCGGCGATGTCCGAGTCGCGCATCGCGACGAAGGCGCGGCCGACGTAGGACGAGACGATGTTGTACGTCGCGAGCGTGAACACGGCGAGCAACAGGACGTAAGTGTAGTAGACGGTCTGCGTGCCCGTGAGTCCCAGCATCGGCGTGAGCTTGGTGATCGAGAGACCCGAACGCCCGCCCGAGAGCATCTCCCAGTTCACGAAGACCTGGTAGACGGCGACGCCGAAGCCGAGCGTCGCGATCGACAAGTATGGCCCCTTGAGCCTGAGCGACGGGAAGCCGACGACCACGCCGGCCAGGGCCGAGACGCCGCCGGCCCCGACCAAGGCCACCAGGAACGGCGCGCCCCAGCCGCGCATGTGCCCGAAGGCGAAGGCACCGATCGCAAGAAACCCGGCCTGCCCGAACGAGATCTGGCCCGTGTAGCCGATCAGGAGGTTCTGGCCCATTACCCCGATCGAGTAGAGCGCGATCAGGGTGCCGAGGAACACGACGTGGTCGGGGGCGACCCACGGCAGGGCAACGAGGGCCGCCAGCAGGATGCCGAGGAGCGCCCGCGTGATGCGCCGTCGCGCGAAGCGCAGGTCCTGCGCGTAGGACTCGATCAAGTCCACGAGCTCAGATCCACAGACTCGCCTCGCCTCCGGCTGCGGCTCGCCCTACCCTCAGATCCACAGACTCGCCTCGCCTCCGGCTGCGGCTCGCCCTACCCTCGGAGCTAGTCTCGGTACAGGCCCTGGATCATGTCCGCATAGCGCTGTTCAAGTGCCCGGCGCTTTACCTTCATGGTGGGGGTCACGTCGCCCTCTTCCGCGTAGAACCGTCGCGGCAGGAGCGCGAACTTCTTGATCGTCTCGACCTGCGAGAGCGTCGTGTTGACGGCCTCCACTTCCCGATCGATCAGCCGCACGACCTCGGCGCTCTGGGTGAGGTCCTGGAAGGTCGTGAACGGGATCCGCTGATCCTGGGCGTACTTGGTGACGTTGTCTTCGTCGATCAAGAGGAGCGCCACGAGGTACTTCCGAGTGTCGCCCACGACCACGGCGTCCTGGATGTACGGGCTGAATTTCAGTTTGTTCTCGATGTAGGCCGGCGTGATGTTCTTGCCGCCGGCGGTGATGATGATGTCCTTCTTGCGGTCCATGATCTTCAGGTATCCGTCCTCCCAGGCGCCGACGTCGCCGGTGTGGAGCCAGCCCTGAGGATCGACCGTCTGCGCGGTGAGCTCCGCATCCTTGAAGTAGCCCTTGAAGACATGCGGGCCCCGCGTGAGGATCTCGCCGTCCTCGGCCAGCGCCACCTCGATGCCGGGGATCGGCTGCCCGACTGTCTCGACCCGGGGGCGCTCGACGCGGTTGACAGAGATCACGCCCGTCGACTCGGTCAGCCCGTATCCCTCGACGAGCGGGACACCGAGGGCGTGGTAGTACTCGAACAGCTCGGGCGAGGCCGGCGCCGCCCCGCACACGGCGATGCGGGTGCGGTCGAAGCCGAGCCGTCGCTTGAGGGGCGCGAGCGCCGCCCAGGCGGCGAGGCGATACGCGAGGACCAGCCAGAAGGAAGCGCCCGCCGGCCCGAGTCGGGCGCGAGTGTAGCGCCGCCCGATCCCAACCGCCAGCCGGTATAGCGAGCGCTTGAGCCGCGTCGAGTCGGCCATACGGAGCTCCACGGTCGAGGCGAGTTTTTCCCAGATCCTCGGCACGCTCGCGAAATAAGTCGGCGAGATCTCGCGCAGGTTCTGGAAGAGCGTGTCCGGGCTCTCGACGAAGTTCACGACGTAGCCGGTGCGGAGGGGACCGAATACCGACACTAGATTTTCGTAGATGTGAGCGAACGGCAAGTACGAGACGACCTCATCGTTCTGATCCACGGGATTGACCGACAGAAACGCCTCGGTCACCCAGAGGATCCCGCGGTGCGCCAGCATCGCCCCCTTCGGCGGCCCGGTGGTCCCGGACGTGTAGATGATCATCGCCGTGTCCTCGGGCCCCACGGCCGCGAGGCGCTCGTCGACCACGCCGGGGTGTGTCTCGACGAAAGTCTTCCCCTGCTTCAGGAAGTCCTCGAGGAAGCTGACCCGTTCGTCGCTGAACCCCCAGAGCCCCTTCGCGTCCCAGACCACGATCCGCTCGAGCCGGGTCTCCGCGACGATCGCGAGCACCTTGTCGAGCTGCTCCGCGTTCTCGACGAAAGCAGTCCTTGCCTCGGAGTGATTCAAGAGATATCGGATCTGCTCCGGGCTCGACGTCGGGTAGACGCCGCACGTCGCGCCGCCGACGGTCTGGATTCCGAGATGGCAATAGAGCCACTCCGGCCGGTTCTCGGCGAGGACGGCGACGTTTTCCTGATGGCGGAGCCCGGAGGCCACCAGCGCGGCCGCGACCCGGCGCACTTCCTCGCCATATTGACGCCACGTTACGCGGTGCCAGATACCGTACTCCTTGAAGCGGATCGCGAGCCTATCGCCTTGCCGTTCCACCTGCTCGACGAACAGCGCGGGCACGCTTCGAGCGGACCTCCCAACCGTGGCGCCCGTCACCATCTCCTCCTCTTGCGGTAGAGTCGCCACCCCTTGGCGCTGGCGTCCGACCCGCCGATGCCCAGGTAGACCTCCCGGACGTTCTCGTCGTCGCCGAGCTCTTTCGCCGTCCCCTCGAGCACGACCCGCCCCGCCTCGAGGATCGCCCCTCGCCGCGCCACGCCGAGGGCCAACCGCGCGTTTTGCTCGACCAGCAGAATGGTCGTCCCCGTCCGCGCGATCATCCCGAGCGCCTCGTACACGTTCCGGGCGACGCGGGGGGCCAGACCCAGCGACGGCTCGTCGAGCATCAGCAGGCGCGGTCGCCGCAGCATCGCCCGCCCGAGGGCCAACATCTGCTGCTCGCCGCCGGAGAGGGTCTCCGCCTGCTGGCGCGCGCGCTCCCGGAGGATCGGGAACATGCCGTAGACGAAATCGCGGTCCGTCGCGACGTTGTCGTCGTGTCGCCCCCAGAGCCCCAATCTCAGATTCTCCTCCACCGTCAGCTCCTTGAAGAGGCCCCGATCCTCGGGAACGTAAACGATACCGAGCCGCGCGACCGCCTCCGGCTGCCAGCCGTCGATCCGCCGCCCGCCGAACGCGATCGCCCCCTTCTTCGGCTGATCCTTGAGCAGGCCGGCGATCGTCCGGAGCAGCGTCGTCTTGCCGGCGCCGTTGGGCCCGAGGACCGTGAAGATCTCTCCCTCCTCGATCTCGAGCGACACGCCGAACAGCGCGTATATCCGGTCGAAGTAGAGCGTCTCGATGGAGGAGATGCGGAGCAGCGTCGTCATTCGCCGAGGTAGGCCTTCACGACCTCGGGATGGCGCTGGACCTCCGCCGGTGTTCCCTCGGCGATCTTCACGCCGTGGTCGAGCGCGACCATGCGGCTCGCCAGCCGTGAGGCGACCCGGAGGTCGTGCTCGACCAGCAGGATCGCGATCCGGAAGCGCCCGCGGATCTCGTGGATCCAGTAGGCGAGCTCCTCCTTTTCCTCCTGTGTGAGCCCGGAGACCGGCTCGTCGAGGAGGAGCAGCTTCGGCTCAGTGGCGAGCGCGCGCCCGAGCTCCACGCGCTTCTGGACACCGTAGGCACAATCGGCCACACGACTCTTGCGCACGGGCTCCAGGTTCAGAAACTCGACGATCTCCTCGCACCGGCGCCGATGGCGGATCTCTTCGCCCCGCTGACGCAGCACCACGGCCGCGAAGTTCTTTCGGAAGTGGAGATGCCGTCCGACCATGAGGTTGTCGAGGACGGTCATGCTGTGGAAGAGGCGGAGGTTCTGGAACGTCCGGGCGATACCTTGCTTCGTCACGGCGTCGGGCGACCGGCCGAGGAGCGGCTCGCCGCGGAAGGCGATTGACCCTGCCGTCGGACGGTAGATCCCGGTGATGCAGTTGAACAGCGACGTCTTGCCCGAGCCGTTGGGGCCGATGACGGCGCGTGTCTCGCCCTCGGCGATCGCGACGTCGATGTCCTGAAGCGCCTTGATCCCGCCGAAGCTCAGCGAGAGGTTCCGGACCTCGAGCAGGTCGCCCATGGGGTGCGGCGCGGTGCGGACGCTCCCGCATCCGCGCCGGTCACAAATCCTAGAAGTGCGGCTGGAAGATCTGAGTCGGCACGACCTCGACGTACGAGTTGTCCGCCGCCTTCACGGCTCGCAACATCCGGACAGCGTTGAGCCCGTGGCGCCGGCCCGGCCCGAAGGTCATCGCCGGTGTCAACCCCATCGAGTCGAAGCTCTTGATCTGCTCCATGGCCTCGACGTACGACTCGCGCGTCACATTTCGCCCGGCCTTCTTGAGGCCTTCGACCGCCAGAATGATGGCCGTGGCCCCGGCGAGCGCGGTGTTCTCCCGTCCGACCAGCTTGGGCTCGTACTTGGTCAGGATCTCGAGGATCGGCTTCGCGGCGGGGTCACCCGCCACCGCCGCCGCGTTCAGCGCGTTGAAGTGGGCGCCCTCCCACAGCTCGCCGAGGAGCCGGTACATGATGGAATAGTCGCCCAGCGGGAACGAGGACACGATCTTCGGGCGATAGCCGACCTTGGCCATCTCCTTGACGACGTTCGCGCCGTGAGTGATCGTCGAGTAGAGGATCACGGTGTCGGCGCCTGAGTCCTTCAGCTTGAGGGCATGGGTGCCCATCTCACGGTCGGCCAGCTCGTAAGCGACGGTTGTTGCCAGCGATCCCTTGCCGCCAAGGCTCTTGAGGCCGCGGTTCACGCCCTCGAGGCCACCCTTGCCGTACTCGTCGTTCTGATAGAGGACGGCGACTTTGCTGGCCCCCAGCTTGTTGACGGCGTGACTCACCAGGAAATCGCCCTCGTCGCCGTAGTCGGTGTAGGCGACGAACACGTAGCGAAGCTTGTCCTTCGACTGCTTCGCCCAGATCGCGGGGTTGCCGTACGGATTGATCGTCGGCAGCTTGAACTCGGCCACCTTGTCCTTGGAGGCCTGCAGGATCGCTGAGCCGAGGAGCCCGACGCTCATGAACACCTGGTCCTTCATCTCCTCGAGATTCGCGACGGCCCGGCCGGGATTATAGCCGTCGTCCTTCATGACAACCTTGAGCTTCCGGCCGTGGATGCCCCCCTGGTCGTTGACGTACCGCGTCCACGCCTCCATCGCCACGCCGGTGTTGCTCCACGCCGCGGCGGGTCCCGACAGGGGCATCGTCAGCCCGATGACGACTTCGGTGTCCGTCACACCCGGCGCCTTCTGAGCGATCGCAGGCGTCGCCGCCAGGAGCGACGCGACGAGGAGCCATACCCCCAACCTGATCTTCATGCGTGTGTCTCCCTCTGTCGGATCGCGAGGATTATAGCTCAGTCCGCCCCTCGGCCCGGCAACAGCGCCGCCGGAATGACGGTACCTTCGCCGAACCGAGCCGCGAGCCGGTCGACCACGCGCGCCAGCCGCTCACGGCGGAGGGCTGCAGGGTCGAGGAGGTCGAGCTGGCCCTTCCCAGAGGGTCCGAGTCGCGACGCCGAGAGTCCGATCAGGCGCACCGGCCTCGTGACCCGATCGCGTTCGAGGAGCGCCAGCGCGCGACGGTAGAGCTCCAGGCCGTCCTGGGTCGGCTCCTCGGTAACGCTCCGCGTATGCGTCTCGAAGGGGGCCAGCCGCAGCTTGAGTGTGACGCGGGCGGCTGAGAACCCGCCTTCTCTCAGCTCGGCCGCGACCCGCTCGGCATGGGAGCGCAGCGTTGTCTTGAGTTGCTCCGGGTTTGTACAGTCCACGCCGAACGTCTCTTCCGCCCCGATGGATTTGGGCACACCGTACGGCTCGACCGAACGATCGTCGCGGCCGAAGGCGAGGTCGTGGAGGATCTCACCGTGCCTGCCGAATCGATGGGCCAGGACGACGCGCGGTGCGCGCTGGAGCTGGCCGATCGTGGTGAAGCCGAGGTCGCCGAGAGCCTTCGCCATGACCCGGCCAACACCCCAGAGGCGCTCGATGGGCAAGGCACCGAGGAATCGCGCCTCGTTGCCGGCCGCGACAACCACGAGCCCGTCGGGCTTCTCCAGCTCGGACGCCACCTTGGCGACGAACTTGTTTGCGGCCAGCCCGGCCGACGCCGTCAAGCCGGTCTCGGCCAGGATCCGAGCCTTGATCCGGCGGACCGCGTCGAGAGGGCTGCCGAAGAGCGACTCGGTTCCACTGAGATCGACGAACGCCTCGTCGACCGATACGGGTTCGACCAGCGGCGAAAAGTCGATGAGGATGCCCATCACCTGAACCGAAACGCCCTGGTATTTCCGCATGTCCACCGGCAGGAAGGCGGCGTGCGGGCAGAGCCTCGCCGCGCGGCCGATCGGCATCGCCGAGCGGACGCCGAACCGCCGCGCCTCATAGGAAGCCGCGGAGACGACGCCGCGGCCGGTCGGGCTGGCGCCCACGATGACCGGGAGGCCGCGCAGCTCCGGGCGATCGCGCTGCTCAATCGCAGCATAGAACGCGTCCATGTCCACATGCGTGATCGCCCGCGGCGTCGCGCCACCCGGGATGAGTGCGATGCCCTCGTTGATCACGCTGCTACGGTCTCGGAGCGTCGTCTGGGTGCACGATCTCCCTGGGGAATCGCGGGTGACTCGGCGCCGGGAGCCGGGTCACCCGCGCGCCAGGCCGATCTCGGGGGCAACGTCGGTCAACGCGGCGATGACGAACGCGATGTGCTCATCGAGATCCACGCCGAGTTCGCCGGCGCCGCGGTAGACATCATCGCGGTTGACCGTGCGCGCGAACGCCTTGTCCTTGAGCTTCTTCCGGACGGAGGACGGCTCCAGACCGTGGATCACGCGTCCCGGCCGGACGAGCGCGACGGCGTGCACGAAGCCGGAGAGCTCATCGCAGGCGTAGAGGGCGCGGTCGAGGCGCGAGACGCGCGGCAGGCCGGAGTAATCCGCGTGCGCCAGGATGGCGTAGACGATCCGCTCCGGGACGCGCCGCGCCAGGAGGATCTCGGCGCCCTTCAGCGGATGGTGCGGCGCGCGAGGATGCATCTCGTAGTCGAAGTCGTGGAGTATGCCGGCCCCACCCCACGCGTCCAGATCCTCGCCGTACCGGCGAGCGTAGGCGCGCATGGAGGCTTCGACTGCGCGGGCGTGCTTGCGGAGGCTGTCGCTTTTCGTGAACTCGGTGAGAACCGACCAGGCGTGGTCACGAGAAATCACTGCCGTCGCGTCTGCTGGCTCCGCCACTTGTCGATCGATTTCTTGGAAAACATCCAGGCGCCGTCGAGCTGGACGGAGGGGATGCGCCGCTCGGTCGCGAGCGACGCGAGCTTGCCCTCGTCCATGGCGAGGTACGTCGAGGCCTCTTTGAGGCTCAGCATGTCCTTGGGCGTCACGCGCGTTCCTCCTCGATGGTCTTTCGCAACGTCTCGAGCTCGCCCTCGAGCGAGCGGATCCTTTCGACGAGCTGCTCGATCGCCTTGCTCACCGGATCCGGGAGGTCGGTCTGGTCGAGGTCGATCCCCCCCGCAACCCGTTGCCCGTCACGATATGTTACCCGGCCGGGAACGCCCACGACAACGGAGTTCGTCGGCACCTCGCGAACGACCACGGAGCCGGCGCCGATCCGGCTCCCGGCGCCGATCTTGAAGGCGCCGATGATCTTGGCACCGGCGCCGACGACGACGTTGTCGCCGAGGGTCGGGTGGCGCTTCTCCCGTTTGAGGCTCGTCCCGCCGAGGGTCACCCCCTGCAGCAGCGTGACGTTGTCACCGACCTCGGCGGTCTCGCCAATGACCACACCCATGCCGTGGTCGATGAACAGCCCGGAACCGATCTTCGCGGCGGGATGGATCTCGATCCCCGTGAGGAAGCGGGCCACCTGCGACAGGAAGCGCGCGGGAATCCTCCAGCCGCGCCGCCAGATCGCGTGGGCGATCCGGTGAAAGGCGAGCGCATGCACGCCCGGATAACACAGCACGACCTCGAACGTCGACCGGGCGGCCGGATCGCGTTCGAGTACGGCCCGCACGTCGCGACGCATCTCGGCGAACATCGCTCAGCTCTGTCGCGCCTGATACTGGAACGCCGCCGCGCGCAACGCCCCCGCGGCGATGTCGGCGGCGTGTTTGCGATCGTCGGGGAGCCCCTCGAGTGCCCGCTCGATTTCCCCGGCCTCCAGCCGGCAGAGGTCGCCCACGAGTCGTCCGCGGCAGAGCTCGCTGGCGATGCTCGCCGCCGCGATCGTCGGACCACAGCCGTAAGTCTGAAAGCGGATCTCCACGGCGCGGCCGGCGCGGACGCGCAGGAAGAATCGCGTCAGGTCGCCGCACCCCTCGTACTCGTTCTCGCCGACGCTGTCGGGCTCACGCATGAGTCCGGCGTTCCGGGGATTCAGGAAGTGGTCGACGAGCGTCGGGCTGTACCTCACACGACACCGACGGGCATCGCCTGACGGAGCTTCCGGACGAGCGGCTCGATGCACTCGATGACGTAGTCGATGTCCTCGGCGCTCGTCGACCGCCCGAGGGAGCACCGCACGGCGCCCATCGCCCACTCGAGCGGGACGCCCATCGCGACCAGGACGTGCGAGGGCTCGACGTTACCCGAGGTGCAGGCCGAGCCCGCCGACACCCCGATCCCCTTCAGGTCGAGACCGAGTACGATCGACTCGGACTCCACGTGGCGGAAGAGGAAGCTCGCCGTCCCCGGGAGCCGGTGGCCGGGGTGGCCGGAGAGCCTCACCTCGGGCACCCGCGAGCGCACGCCCTCCCACAGCCTGTCGCGCAGCGCGGTGACCCGCTCCGCCTCGGTGTGCATGTCGCGGGCCCGTATCTCGACCGCCTTGCCGAGCCCGACGATGCCCGCCACGTTCTCGGTTCCGGCCCGGCGGCGCCGCTCGTGCTCGCCTCCGTGCTGGACCGCAACCATCTTGGAGCCCTTTCTGATGAAGAGCCCGGCGACGCCCTTCGGGCCGTAGATCTTGTGGGCCGAGAAGGAGAGCGCGTCGATGCCGAGCGTGTCCACGTCGAGAGGAAGCTTGCCGAAGGTCTGAACCGCGTCGACGTGGAACGGGATGCCATGCTCCCGGGCGATGCGACCGATCGCCTCGATCGGCTGGATCGTCCCTACTTCGCTGTTCGCGTGCATGATGCTGATCGCCACCGTGTCCGGCCGAATGGCGCGGCGGACGTCGTCCGGATCCACCATCCCGAACTCGTCGACGCCCACGCAGCTCAGGTCGAAGCCCTGCGCCTCCAGGGCACGGCAGGCACGGATCACCGCGTGATGCTCGACCTGCGAGGTGATGAGGTGTCCCTTCCCCCGGGCCCACGCGAGCCCCTTCACCGCGAAGTTGTCGGACTCGGTCCCGCCTGACGTGAACACGATCTCCTGGGTCGAGACCTTGAGGAAGCTCGCCACGCGCTCACGCGCGAGGTCCATGCCCTCGCGGGCCTCACGGCCAAAGGCATGGATGCTCGAGGGATTCCCGTAGACCTCGGCGAAATACGGCAGCATCTCGGCGAGCACCTCAGGGTGGACAGGGGTCGACGCGTTATGATCCAGATAGACTCTACGACTCATCAGCTTGCTCTCCATTTTTCACGATGCTACGCTCACGTCGCGATGGATCTCGCGAAGAAGAAACTCGGGGTGCTCCTGTCGACCGGACTCGAGCATCCGAACCTCGAGACGGCCGTGGGGTTGTCGGAGGCGGCGCTCGACCGCGGCGCCGAGCTCTACCTCTACCTCATCGACGAGGGCGTCCGCGCGCTCGACGACTCGCGCATCCACGGCCTGTCCGCGCGTGGCGCGAAGCTGTTCGTGTGCGCCTACGGCTGCCAGAAACGGCGCATTCCCTTGCGCGACGCCGACACCGTGACGTACTGCGGGCTTGTCGTGCTGACCGATCTCATCAACGGCACGGACCGGTTCATCGCGCTCAACTGACTCTGTGGCCGACAGCCGACCGGTCGTCGTCCTGATCTCGGAGGATCCGCGCGCCTCCCACCGGGCGAACGAGGCGATGCGCATCGGCCTCGGGGTCGTCGCCGGCGAAAACGACGTCACGTTCGTTCTGCTGGGTCCGGGGGTGCATCTCCTCGACGAGGACACGGACGAGCTCGTCGACGGCGACGATATCGCCAGATTCCGCGCGAACCTCCGGGAGCTCGGGGTGCCCTTCCATGTCGAGGTGGGCGCGGTACCCTCCGATCCGGCCTGGAACCTCGAGGGGCATCGCGTGATCCCCGTCACCTGGGAGGAGATCGCCGGCCTGGTCCAGCGGGGTCGCCGCGCCCTCGTGTTCTGATGGCCACCGTCCTCCACCTGCTCAAGAGCCCGGCCACGACGCTCGCGCGGACGGTGATCGACCAGCACGTCCGCGCCGGCGACCGCGTCTCCGTGTCCTACACCGAGCTGCTGGATCTCATCTTCGAATCCGACCACGTCATCACCTGGTAAGCGTCGCGCACCGACGGCGACACTCATCGATTCCGGTACTCGTCCAGCCAGGCCATCTGGATCGCTTCCAGGATCTTTTCATTGGACGCCTTGGGGTCGTCCTTGAAGCCTGGGAGGTCCGTCACCCACCGATGGAGATCGATGAACCGCACCGTGAGGGGATCGAGCTCCGGGTAGTGCTCGCTGAGGGCGATCGCGATGTCCTCGGTATCCCGCCACGTGATCACTTCGGGATCTCCACGACGACGTTGCCCCGCACGATCGCCTGGCAGCCGAGCCGCGAGTGGATGGTGAGCCCTTCCGCGGTATCGAGCCGATCCTCTTCGTCCGGCTGCATCTCGGAGAGGTTCTCTTCCCCCTCCTTCACGATGACGTGACACGTCGTGCAGGCGCAGCTCCCGCCGCAGTTGTGCTCGAGATGAATGTGGTTCGCGAGCGCGATGTCCAGCAGCGAACCCGGCTTGCCGTGGTCGGCGAGCGGGTATTTCTCGTCGTCGACCTCGACGGTCACGTTGAGCGGCACAAATGTCACTTTATGGACGGCCATTACTTCTCCATGATCTCGTCGGCGCGGCGGCTCGCGAGCGCCCCCTTGAGCGCCGCGTCCATCATCAGCTCGGCGAGATGCTCGGTCGCGCGATTTAGCCCGGTCGTCGCTTCTCGGATCAGGACGCGGTCGTCCGTCGCGCGGGCGCGGCGCAGGGCCTCCCGCGCCGCCACAATCGTCTCGCGCTCGGCGGCGCCGACCAACTGACTACCCTGGCCGAGCGCACGCTCGACGTGTGTGATGACCGTGTCGGCCTCGTTCCGGGCTTCGATGAGCAGGCGGGCCTCCACGTCGGCCTCGGCGTACGTGAACGACTCCTCGACCATCCGCTCGACGTCGGCTTCCGAGAGGCCGTAGGTCGGCTTCACCTCGATGGCGGCGGCTTTGCCTGTGCGGAGCTCGGTGGCGGTCACCTGGAGGATCCCGTTGGCGTCGATGAGAAACACCACTTCGATCTTCGGCATCCCCGCCGGCATGGGGTCGATCCCTGAGAGCTCGAAGCGTGCGAGCGAGCGACAATCCTTGGCGACCTCCCGCTCTCCCTGCACGACGTGCATGTCGACGACACGCTGGCCATCCACCGACGTCGTGAAGAGCTCACGGGCGTTCGTGGGGATCGTCGTGTTTCTCGGTATGAGGACGCTCACGATACCGCCGAGCGTCTCGATCCCGAGTGACAGCGGCGTCACGTCGAGCAGCAGCATATTCGTGATCCCGCCCGCGAGAATGTGCGCCTGGACCGCCGCGCCCAGCGCGACGACCTCGTCGGGATTGAGCTGGCTGTGCGGGGTCTTGCCGAACAGCTCCTGCACCCGCCGCCGCACGAGGGGAACGCGCGTCGAGCCTCCGACCAGCACCACCTCGTCGATGTCCGCCGGCGCCAGCCCGGCGTCGGCGAGGGCCATCCGGCACGGCAGGAGGGTGGTGTCCACCAGCCGCGCGATGAGTCGCTCGAGTTCACCCCGCGTGATCTCGCGGTGGTACGTGAACGCGTCGAACGGAATCGTCAGCACCGTCCGCTCCTCGGCGGACAGACGGATCTTGGCCGCCTCGGCCGCGAGTCGTAATTCCTGCATCGCCTCGGGGTCGCGCCCAAGGTACACGCCGTGCTTCTCGCGGATGTCGTCGAGCAGCCACAGCACGATCGCGCGGTCGAAGTCGTCGCCACCGAGGTGAGTGTTCCCGTTCGTCGCCAGGACCTCGAACACGCCGTCCTTCACTCTCAGGATCGAGATGTCGAACGTCCCGCCGCCGAGGTCATAGACGGCGACCACGCCCTCGCGGACGCGCTGGAGCCCGTAGGCGAGGGACGCCGCCGTCGGCTCGTTGACGATGCGGACGACGTCGAGTCCCGCGATGCGCCCGGCGTCCTTAGTCGCCTGGCGCTGACTGTCGTTGAAGTACGCCGGTACCGTGATGACGGCCTTCTCGATCGATTCACCGAAGTGGGCTTCGGCGCGCTCTTTGAGGGACTTGAGCACGATCGCCGACACCTCGGGCGGCGTGACTTCGCGGCTCCCGATCAGGATCTTCACGATGCCCTCGCACGGCAGCACCTTGAAGGGAAGGTAGCAGAGCTCCTCCTTGACGTCCTCGTACCCGCGGCCCATCAGGCGCTTCACCGAATAGACGGTCGACTCGGGCCGCCGGACGAGCTGTCGCTTCGCCACGGCGCCGACGAGCACCCCCTCGCTGGAGAACGAGACGACCGACGGCAGGAGCGCCTGCCCGTCGCGGTCCGGGATAACCCGTGGCGCACCGGTCTTCTCGTCGACGTAGGCGACGAGGCTGTTGGTCGTCCCGAGATCAATGCCGACGATGCGAGACATAGCCCTCCCGTACCTCCCCGAGCGCCTCGTCGATGTCGTCGATCACCGTTTGGAGATACGCCCGTGCCGCCAGCGCCTCCTTGAACGCGGTGATCACGTCGGCCCGCTCGGCCGCGCCGCCGTTATCCCACGCCTCGCTGAGCGGTCCGAGAAGCCGGTGCTCTTCCTCCTGGTGCCGCGCCAGCAGCCGCTCGCGGTGAGCGGCGAGCGTTGCCCGCGCACCGGCCTTCATCCCTCCCGGTGGGCCGGATGACTGGGCCTCCTGCAGAGATTCCTGGATCTCGAACATCTCCTCGAGCAGCTCCGGCGGCGCCTTCGGCTTCACGATGGCGCCCTCCCGCGTGTCACGTCCTTCCTCGAGCCGGACCAGGTACTCGATCCGCCCGATTGGATCCCGCAACGCCCGGTACGCGGCGTTGAGCCGCGCGGAGGCCTCGAGGATTTCCGCCTGGCGCTCCGGCGGCGCCCCCTGGTGGAAGTCCGGGTGACCGCGGCGCGAGAGCTCGTAGAACTTTCGCTGCAGCTCGGCGGCGTCGATACCGAGCCGCCGCGGCAACCCGAACACCTCGAAGTGATCCATGCGCTCGCCTCAAAATGAGAACGGGCCCTTCGCCGGGCCCGTTCCGTGGGGGTCTCGGACCCGGCTACGCCGAGAACGACGTGCCGCATCCACAGCTGGACTTCGCCTTGGGGTTGACGAATGTGAAGCCACCCGTCAGCCCCTGCTGGACGTAGTCGAGCGTTGTGCCGTTCAGGTACAGGTAGCTCTTCTTGTCGACGACGAGCTTGATCCCGTCGATCTCGAACTCCTTGTCGTGCGGCCCGATCTCGCTGTCGAACTCCAGGGCGTAGGACAGCCCGGAGCACCCGCCCCCCTTCACGCCCATCCGCAGAAACACGGTATCCGGAAGGTTCTGGGCCCGCTTGAGCTCCTTCACCTGTTTCGCCGCAGCCTCAGACAGTTCGACCGCCATAAGCTCTCTTCCTCCTCCCGATTGTTACTCGGACGACGCCTGGGCGTCTGCCGGGGCGTGCTTCTCCCGGTAATCGGCCAGCGCCGCCTTGATCGCGTCCTCCGCCAGCACCGAGCAATGGATCTTCACGGGCGGCAGCTTCAGCTCGTTCACGATGTCCGTGTTCTTGATCTTGGCCGCTTCGTCGACCGTCTTGCCCTTCAGCCACTCCGTGGCCAGGCTCGACGACGCGATGGCGCTACCGCACCCGAACGTCTTGAACTTCGCGTCCTCGATCATGCCCGTGTCGAGGTTGACCTTGATCTGGAGCTTCATCACGTCGCCGCATTCGGGCGCCCCGACGAGCCCCGTCCCCACCCCCGGGGTGTCCTTCGTGAAGGACCCGACGTTGCGTGGGTTATTGTAGTGGTCGACCACCTTCTCGCTATAGGCCATGGCCTGCCCCCCTTACTCGGCCTTCCAGTGGATGGACTTCAGATCCACGCCCTCTTTCGCCAGCTCGTAGAGCGGCGACATCTCACGCAGTCGCTTGACCACCTCGATCGTCCGGGCGCCGACGTGATCGACTTCCTCTTCGGTGGTGAACCGATGCAGGCTGAACCGGATCGACGAGTGGGCGAGCTCGGCGCTCGCTCCGAGGGCGCCGATCACGTACGACGGCTCGAGCGTCGACGAGGTGCAGGCCGAGCCCGAGGAGAGCGCGCTCTCCTTGTTGAGCCCCATCAGGACGGACTCGCCTTCGACGTACGCAAACGAGATGTTCAGGTTGTGCGGCAGCCGCCGCTCCGGGTGCCCGTTCAGGTACGCCTCGTCGATGTTCGACAGAATCATGTCTTGCAGGCGGTCGCGCAGCTTCGCGAGACGGGCGCCTTCTTCCGACATGACTTCGCCGCAGATCTCGGCCGCGCGCCCGAAACCGACGATGAGCGGCACCGGCAGGGTCCCGGACCGCATCCCGCGCTCGTGCCCGCCCCCGTCGATCAACGGCGCGAGGCGCACACGCGGCGCCTTGCGCCGGACGTAGAGGGCGCCGACGCCTTTGGGGCCGTAGATCAGGTGGGCGGTGCACGACAGGAGATCGATCCCCGCTGCCTCCACGTTCACCGGAATTTTGCCGACGGCCTGCGTGGCGTCCGCGTGGAGGATGATTCCCTTCTCCTTGGCGAGCCGGCCGATCGCGGACATGTCCTGGATCGTGCCGACCTCGTTGTTCGCGAACATGACCGAGACGAGGATCGTCTTGTCCGTAATCGCCTGCCGAAGCGTCTCGAGATCCACCAGCCCGTCGGACCGCACCGGAATGTACGTCACCTCGTAGCCGTGTCGCTCCAGGCGCTTGCAAACGTCCAGGCTCGCCCGTTGCTCGATCGCGGTGGTGACGATGTGGTTGCCCTTCTCGCGGTACATCTCGGCCACACCCTTGAGCGCGAGGTTGATCGATTCGGTCCCGCCCGACGTGAAGATCACCTCTTTGGGGTCCCGGGCGCCGATGATCTTGGCGATCTGCTCGCGGGCGCGGTCGACCGCGGTCTCGGCCTCCCAGCCGAAGGAGTGGTTTCGGCTCGCCGGATGGCCGAACTTCTCGGTGAAGTAGGGAATCATCGCCTCCACGACCCGTGGATCCACGGGCGTGGTCGACTGCGAATCCATGAAAATGGGGAACTTCAGCGCCATCTGGATCTCTCCATCTTCCGCTGACTCTGCTTCACTTGATCGCCAGTGGTTCGGGGACGCCCTGGTTGCTCAGCTCGGCCAAGCTCATGGTATCGAGCAGCTGGCTGATCGCCGTCTGCAGCTTCTGCACGGGTCGCCTCAGGTTGCAGCGAAGCTCCTGCGGGCATCCTCCGTGGTCGAGGCAGCTCACGATGTTGATCGGCCCCTCGAGCGCGCGGACGACCTCCCCGACGGAGATGTCGCTCGGGTGACGCGTCAATACGTACCCTCCCTTGGGTCCGTTCTGGCTGACGATCAGCCGGCGCTTTGCGAGTCGCTGCAGGATCTTCGCGAGGAGCTCAGGCGGGATGCCAAACTCTTCCGCGATCCGCTTCGTGCTGACGGCGCCGAGCTCGTCGTGGACGGCAATATAGTGAATCGCCATCAACCCATAATCGGCGCGCTTGGTAAAGCGGAGCATCGTCAGTCGACCCTCGCGTCCGAACTAACCTCGTGCAATATCGAGCCCCTATTACCGACCTTTTCGATCGGCGACTGTTTCAGTCGCATTCTCACACCGGTTCCGTCTGGCGTCAACCGGAAAGGCTTGTGATGACCACCTGGCCCACCTCGACTTGGTCGCCCAGACACTCAGCCTGGAGCCTACCTCCACGAGCGCCTGTACGTCCCAAGGAGGAGCTTTTTCAAGTACATAGGGTCTTTCACAGCGCTTCGCCTACGGAGGGAATCCGCCCGTGCGGTGGAAGGCTACAAGGTGAGAGAGCTCTACCCCTGATCGGGCCAGGCGTTTCGGAGCTCCGCCGCCGAGACTTCGGGGCGCGTCTCGTTGACGAAGATGCCGCCGACTCGATTGGCGTGCTCCGGCTCGGGCGTAATCTCGATGTGCCAGTGATAATCGTCGCGGATCGTCGCCCAGTCCCCTTGGAGGATTCGCGATCGTAGGTTGGGCGCCGTGTGCAGCACCATCTCGTACCCGGGGTCGCCGAACCCGCCCGCGAGGGCGCGGAAATACTCAGACAGCAGCCGCGCCAAGTCCCCGGCGGTTTCGGCCCGGAGCGCCTCCTCGAACGAGCAACCGTGCTGCCGCGGCAGGATCCACGTCTCGAGCGGGACGCGCGGCGCATACGGAATCACCGCCGCGAATGCCGGCGTGAGCCGCACGACCCGCTCCTCGGCGCCGATCTCCTGCCGGAGGATGTCACAGTAGGGGCAGCGGCGCTTGTACTGATAGTATTCGCGCGCCTCGCGCAGCTCGCGCCGCATCTCGTCGAAGACGATGGGGATCGCCGTGACGCGCGAGTACGGATGGTGGCTCGCCACGCCGGGCTTCTTATGGCGGCGCGACACGAGGATGTCGCGGATCTGACCGTCGCGCTTGAGGTCGAGGAGCCGGTCGCGGTACATCCATAGCACCGCCTCGATTACGGCGGGCCCCATCGTCGCGAGCGTGTCGTCGTGTCGAGGCGACTCGACCACGAGCTCGCTCGCGCCGCGAGGGTTGATCATGTCGAACATGCCGACGCCTTCGCGGACGAGCTCCCATTCGATCCGAAAGTACGCGTCCGACTCGGGCACGACACGGATGGTCCATCCCGGACCATTCGGGGTGGAGCCCTCCGGGCGGTAGGCGGCGATCTCCGGCCCGGTGAGGTGCTCGGCCCCTGGACAGTACGCGCAGTCCGTGTGCCGGGGAGGCTTCGCCTTCGGACGGATGAGGACCCAGTGCCCTCGCGTCGGGTCCTTTCTCAATTCGTCCACGCGATCTCCTGAAACCTCGGATACATCTTGGTTATGATACTCGTGGCCATAGCGCCAGTCGGCATACATTCACGGCGAGGCTACGCCTGGCGGCCGCGCAGTTACATTCGACTCGAGTCCGATCCGAAGTCCGTGCCGCGCGGCGAGCGAAGTTACGCACGGCTCGCGGCAGTGATGGCTAGTCCTTGACCTGGCTCTTGAGCTTTCTCAGGTGCTGGCGTGCGACGTCGACCCAGTCCTTCTCGGTCGCCAATGGTGAGGCGAGCTCGATGTAACGCTCCCACTGGGTGATCGCGGCTCGGGGATCGACCTTTTCGTAGACGAGCGCGAGGTTGTACATGGCGCCCGTGTGCTTCCCGTCGATCTCGATCACCCGCCGGTATTCCTCGGTGGCCTCCTTGTAGAGTCCCTTTTCCTCGTACACCTCGCCGAGCCCCATGTGGGCGTCGACCGAGAGCGGGTCGAGGTCGATAGCCCGCTTGTAGGCGGTGACCGCCTCATAGTAGAGCCCCTTCTCGCCATAAAAGATCTTCCCGAGGCTCATGTGCACCCGAGGGTTGACGGGGTTGTAGACGAGTGCCTTCTGGTACGCGACGACAGCTCCGTCGATGTCGCTCTTCGCTGCCTTGGCGTCGCCGAGCCCAACGTAGGCATCGGCGAAAAAGGGCCGAAGCTCGATTGCCTTGCTGTAGGCCTCCACGGCCTGGTCGAAGAGGCGGCGCGGCTGAGACAGGAACAGGTCGCCGAGAGCCTTGTACGGCTCCGGGTAGGACGCGTCAGCCTGCGTCGAGGCGCGGAACTGCGCCGCGGCCTTCCACCGGTTGCCGAGCGCCGAGTGCACGACGCCGAGCGTGTAGTGGGCGACAACGAAGCTCGGGTCGGCCTCGATCGCCCGCGATAACAGGTCTACCGCCGCCTCGTTGCTCTCCTGATCGCCGCGCATTGCCGCGATCTGACCCCGCGCGAACAACTCGAACGCCCGTGGCACCCGGGTCGGGCGCGCTGCTTTCTCGATCCGGGCCGCCTCGGTATCGGTCAGGGGAACGCGGAGCGTGCGCACATACGTAGCTGGCAGCGCGGCGAGACGCCCGAAGAGCTCACCCGCCGGCGCCGTGAGGGGCTCGAGGTTTGCAGCGCCGTCGGTTCCACTCGCCTTCAGCTCCAGCAGCCTGGGCAGGACGGCCAGGTTGCCCTCACGACGTTCGATGCGGCCGAAGAGCGCGGCGTCGGCACGTACGGCGCGCGCGGCCTGCACGACCACCGCCTCGCTCCAGACGTCCGGCCGGCCCGCGGCGTGCAGCCTCGGACGTTCGATCTGGACGAACGCCGGATGCTGCGCGAGTCCAAGGGCGAGGATCTGGGCGACCCCCTCGCCCATCCACTGTTCCTCACGTTCGAGCGCCGTGCCATCGAACGGCACGATCACCACGACCCGGAGCTTCGGATCGGCGTGCGCCCCGTCCGCGGCGGACAGCGTGAGGAGACCCGCGCAGGTTGCGACGATCCACGACCGCCAGCAGAGTCGACGCATCATGGAATCTCCTTCCTCCGGAGACCTCGACGGACGAGCGTGGCCAGCCGTTCGAGCACCCCGGGACCGACGCGCCGCAGGGCGATGTCCGGGACCAGCAACAGCGCGACCAGGCCGACGAGCCACGGCCACACGTCGACCCCGATGCGAGACTGCCGTCGCGACCTCAAGAAAGCGTCCGGCGGCTTCGCCAGCGGTCCCCCTCCCGTCAGCTCCGCCAGCTCCCGCAGGAGGGGCTCGTCCACGCCGAGGTCGCGCAACTCCTGAGCGTACGGTACCACCAGCCCGGCGAGCTGCGAGCCGACCACGCGCTCGTTCCGGCGCTGGGACATGCCCACCAGATAGACACCCTCCTGGGCGGCCGGGAAGCGACCGCGATAGCGCCCGGGCCCGACCTGTTCGATGTCGATCACCGTGCGATCACGGTTCGGCGCGACCACGCCCACCTGGGAATCGAGAAAGTTGATGAACTCGCCCTTCGGGTCGACGGCGTCGACGACAATCTCGCCCATGTTCTCCCGCCGCTCAACGATCGCGACGGTGTCGCTGCGCGACCCGCTCCGCAGCGTCCAGCGGACCAGCTGCGACCAGAACCGATTGAACTCTCGCCACCGGAGCCAGAGGACGCCCCACTTCGCCTTGGCGTCCGACGTGAACGCGACGGAGCGTCCGAGACCGTACCGCCAGGTCGCGAGCACGGGATCTTCCTGGTGGCTCATCAGGACCAGGTCCGCCGTTGCCTTCAGCGTGCTCGCGACATAGCCGCCAAGGGGCGGCACGCTCTTCCAGTCGATCTCCTGGATCGCCTCGTGCCCGGGCGACGTGAGCTGCGGCTTGAACGGCTGCTCGACGAGCGACGCCTTCGAGGCAAGCTGCGTTTCGAGCGTGAAGATGCGAGGAATCGTCTGCGAGTCCTCTGTGTAGTAGAAACGGCCCTTGCCCCACTTGGCGACGTCCACCATGAGCTGGACATCCGCGTCCTTGCCGATCGCCACCGTCGACACCGTGATCTTGTCCTTCGCCATGCGCCGGAGCAGTCCCTGGAAGTCGCCACGCGTCATCTGCCCGTCGGAGAGGAAGATCACGTGCTTGAGCAGCGCGGGCCGCTCGAACAGCACCTGGTACGACTCCTTCAGCGCCGGGTACCCGTCAGTGCCGCCGCCCGCCTTGATGGTCGCGATCGCGTGATGGATCGCCGCCTTGTCCTTCGCCGGGCGCACGGACGCGTCCCAGATGAACTCGGTGTCCCAGCTCATGACGCCGACCTCGTTGCGCTCGTCGAGCAGGTCCACCACGAGGTGGGAGGCTTCCTTCGCAAGGTCGAGCTTCGTCACCTTCTCGTCGGTCGACATCGCCATGGACCCAGAGCGGTCGATCGAGAGCACGACGGCCAGGCTTGGGATCTCGACCTTCTGCTTGACTTCCATCGTGACCGGGAGCGCCTCCTCGACCGGGGTACGGTAGTATCCGCCGAGCCCGAAGCTCTCCTCGCCGCCGATCATGACGAGGCCGCCGCCGTAATCGCGAACGTAGTCGCGCATGTACCCCATCTGCTGCCGCGTCAGCTTGAGTGAGGACACGTTGGAGAGCACTACCCCGTCATATTTTTGGAGACCCGCGAGGTCGGCTGGGATCTGCGGCGGCTCCACCACGGTCACGTCGATGTTCTGCGAGCGGAGCGCGCCGGCCAGGGACTGTGCGTGAGTCCGGTCCCGATCGGCGAGCAGCACCTGGGGTCGGCCGCGAACGACGACGGCGCCGACGGCCCGGTTGTTCTCTTCGATCGTGTCGCCCTCGACCTCCATCGCCGCCTGGTACACGTGGATCCCGCTGGCGTCGAGCGACTGCCGGTAGCTGAAGACGTTCTTGCCGGCCGTCAGCCGGACGACCTGCGAGCCGAGGAACTCGCCGTTGCGGAAGAGCGAGAGCCGGCCCTCGGTGTCCCGGTGACTCCACACGACGACCTTGGCCTGGAAGGGCTCACCGAACTTCACCTCGTGCGGGAGCACCATCGCTTCGGCGACAACCTCCTGGGTGAAGGTCAGCGGCGCCGGGACGTAGTAGATGTCCGCCCCCGCGTCCTTGGCGGCTTGAGCTCCGGCAAGGGCGTTGCCGGCGTTCTGCCGACCGTCGGTCAGCATGATGATCCGGTTCGCTTGGCCGGGCGGCAGCATCGCGAGCGACAACTGGATCGCCTGAAAGATGTTTGTCCCTCGCCCGTCGACCTGGGCCCTCGGGCGGTCGATGGCCGGGCGGCTAGCGAGCGGCTGATCAACGACCGCCTGGTCGCCAAACGCGATCACGCTGTTCCGGTCGCCGCTCTTCATGTGCTTGCCGGCCTCGGCGACGAAACGGTACGCGCGCTCGCGGGACGCGAGGCTCACGCTGTCCGAGAGGTCGAGCAGGAACACGACGTTCATGCGGTCGACCCAGCGCGGGAGCGTCGGCCGGAGCAGCGCCAGACACAGGACGACGACCAGCGCGCTGCGCAGCGCCAGTGCCCAGCGGTCGCCCACGCCGGCTGGCGCGCGCAACCGTCCCGCGCTCTGGCGCCGCCAGTACAGCAGCCCCTCGCCGACGAGGAGGACCACGGCCAGGATGACGAAGAGCGGCCACAACTCGCGCTGGACGGGCACCGGCGCCGCGACGGGACCGTGCCCGCTCGCGGCAGGCAGCGGGTGTGGCGCCAGATTCGACTCGTCGGCATCGGCCAGATTCACCGCCACCCGAGTCTCACCGCGCGACGTCGAGAGCGTGTAGATCCCGACCTCGTCGGTCTCCGTGAAACTCACCATGCCGCGGGTGATCCGGCCCTGGACGGTGCGGCCGCTGGGTGTCGTCACCGTGACGGTCGTGACGCCGTGTGGCGCCGGGAGGAGAATCGGCTGGCCGGCCGCGAACTGGAAGCTCGACTGGTCGAGCCCCGCCGGGTGGAGCCAGCGCAGCGTGTTCGAGAGAACCAACGGGAACGCGATCCGTAGCGGGAAATCGGTCTTGAACAGATCGAACCCGACGAAGAGCGCCTTCCGGTCGGGTTCCTCGAGGGCGTAGATGAGCGGGCCGCCCACGGCCTCGACGACCGGCCGGCCGGCCGCCAATGGACGGATACGCATCGCATCCTCGATGGTGACCTTCGCGAACTCGACGTGACGCATCACCGGGTGCGTCCGGTCCCAATCCATGATCGTCGGGCGCTCGAGCCTTCCCAGCACCTCGAGCGGCACGTCCGGCGGCACGGCGTTGACGAAGACGAACCGACCCGGACCGGCCCGTGGCGGGGTCACCGAATCGAGCACGACGACATCGGCGTCGCCCATGCCGCCCTGGTACTGGTCGGGCGTACGCACCTCGAGGGACACCTGCGGATCCGTCCGGAGGACCTTTTCGAGGAATAGATTGCCCGCACTCACGAGCAGGACCGCGATTTTCCTCGGCGGCGGCAGGACCGCATACGCAGTGTTGTCGACCGCGAGGTCGTCGTCGATCCGCAGCCGCGCCGTGACGGTGCCGCCGCCGCTGTGGCTGAACGGGAGCACCACCGAACGCCGGACGCTTGGCTCGAGCGTCACCTCCTTTTCGGCGATGGACTTGCCCTCGAGCTCGAGGCGGAAGCTGAACGTCTGGGGCTCGACCGAGTAGTTCACGAGCGAGAGGAACGCCTGGTAGTCGAAAGCTCCGTAATAGTTCTTACGGATCGCCAAACTGGTGATGGCGACGTTATGGCCGTGCCCCCCGACGCCCACCCACCGCACTCTCGGATCGGCGACATCTTGACTCTGGGGCAGCGCGAAGGCGCCGTCGGTAAAGACGTGGATCTCGGCTCGGGGTTCCGCCGCGACGAGCGCGCGCGCGGTGCGCACCGCCTCCTGGATCCGTGTGGGGAGGTCGCGGGCCTGGGCGGCCCGGATGGCCGACAGCGCCCGCTCGCGGTCGCGGGCCAGCGCCGCGGTCACCCTGGGCTGCACCCCGGCCTCGATGACCATGACTTCGGCGCCCTCACCGAGGCCGCGCACGAGCGAGGCGGCGCCCGCCCGCGCGGCCTCAAAGCGCGAGGGCGAGACGTCGCTCGCCTTCATCGATGCCGAGGTGTCGAGTACCACGACGACCTTCCGGGCGCCCTGGCCCATGACCGTCGCAACGGGCCGGGCCAGCGCCAGGGCGAGCGCCAGGAGCGCAAGGAGCTGCAGGAGCAGCAACGGGTCGCGATGGAGCCGCTGGAAAAAGGTCGAGGCCTCACGGTCGCGCAGCGACGTGTGCCACAGGAGGAGGCTCGACACTGTCCGCTCCCGCCGCCGAACTTTGAGGAAGTAGAGCAGTACCAAAGGCACGGACAGCGCGAACAGTGTCAGCGCGAACGGCGCGAGAAAACTCATACGAGCACGCGGCCCCGGAGCTGGGCGAGGACGAACTCTTCGATGGGGGCGTCAGAGGCCAGGCGGTGGTACCCGATCTCCTTGGTCCGACAAAACGTCTCGACGCGCTCGAGGAACTGGCGAAGCCGCTCGCGGTACGCGCGTACAGCGTCCCCATCCATCGAGAGCTCCCGCATTTCGCCGGTCTCGCTGTCGACGAGCCGCAGGTCGCCAGCGAGTTCCGGGTTCATCTCCTCCGGCGCCAAGACGTGAACCAGATGGACGTCGAAGCGGCGTTCGAGGAGCGCGCGCACGCCGCTCTCGTACCCGGCCGGGTCGAGTAGGTCCGAGATCACGACCGCGAGACCGGCTTGCCGCGCGCGCGCCGCGTAGTTCCCCAGCCCCTCGTTGAGGCTCGTGCCGCCGGCCGGCTCGACTCCGGCGAGGAGGTCCAGGAGGCCGGCCACCTGGCTCCGACCCCGGGTCGGGGGCCAACCCTCGGCCACCCGGTCGCGGAGCACGCCGACGCCGACGCGCTCGAGGTTCACGAGCCCCACGAACCCGAGCGCCGCCGCGATGCGCACCGCGCAGTCCAGCTTGGTTGGCGACCCGAAGTTCATGGACGCCGACGCGTCGACGATCAGGTGCAGGCAGAGGTCTTCCTCGTCGACGAAGAGCTTGACGTGCAGACGGTCAAGGCGGCCGTAGATGTTCCAGTCAACGTAGCGAAGGTCGTCGCCCACCCCGTAGGCACGGTAGTCGCAGAATTCGACGCTGTGTCCACGGCGCAAGCTCCGTCGCTCGCCCCTCACGCGTCCACGGAAGACTCGACGCGAGAGTAGCGCGAGGCGCTCGAGCTGCGCCAGGAACTCCGAGGTGAAGAACGCGTGGCGCGTCGCCGGCATCCGTTTCCTTTCGCTTATCGCTCGTCGAGCGCCTGGAAGTAACTCCTGATCTGGTCGTGAAAGTCCCGCGGGACCTGCTCCCGGGTGATCGCGTCCTCCATCGCCTTCCGGTATTGCCCGATGACCCCCAGGTACTGGAGCCGCGAGGCCATGCTGCCGCCGCGCCCCGTCAAGTTGGTGTCGTACCCGTCCTTACGACCCCGGCGCGACTCGCCCTCGACGCCGACGTCGTAGGGATTGGCCCGCAGCCGCTGCGTCGCCTCGCCCTTCGGGGAGCCGCTTCGGCCTCGGCCCGGCATGAGTCCCTCGCCCTCGCCGAAGTCCTGGTCCTCGGGACCCATCCCGTCACCGCGGGCGCGGTCCCGCCCACGTCCGCTCCGCTCGTTCTCTCGCCCCCCGCGCAGGCCTTTGCCCGAGCGCTGCGCCTCGTCCATGGCTCGCATCTTATCAAGCGCCTTTTGCATCGCGTCGAGGGCCCGATCCGGCTGGCCACCCTCGAGCGCCTCCATGCCCTCCATCGCGTCGCCGCTCCAGTTGCCGCCACCCTTGCGGCCCAGCCGCTCCATTTCCTCGAGCAGTTCGCGGAGCTTCTGAGGCGAGATCTGGTCGGGTCGGAGGCCGCCCGTCAACGCCTTCGATTTGCGGTACACCATCTTGTACTGGCTGCTCGTGAAGTCCGACTGGAGGTCGGGCAGACGGTCCACCTGCTCGAGCATCCGGAGCCGCTCGTCGCCTTTCTTCATGAAGCTGTTGAAGTCCGGTCGCTGGCTCGCGAGCGACGTGTCCTTGAAGATCGCCGAGAGGTCCCCGGTGGTCGTGGCGCCGCTGCCGCCAGCCCGCTGCGCGAAGTCGCGCTCCTCGAAGGACGGGCGCTTGAGCGGGTCCTTGGCGGCTGGACGCGACGTCTCCTCGAGCATCGATGAACTTGCGCGCTCCTCACGCTCCTCCTCGCCCGACGGCAAAAAATCGGGGAGGTGCCCCGACGGCATCGGGATCGGCGGCGTGATCGCGAGCACCAGGCACGCCAGGACCGGGACTGCGAGGAGCCGCCCCTCGCGCGGGACCACGCGCCCGACCACGCGCTTGAGCTCGAGCGCCTCGACGCGCGCCACAGTGTCGGCGACCAGGGAGTCGACGAGTCGCGTTCGGTCCGCGCGTTCGGCCCACTCGAGGGTCGTCGCGACGCGATCGTCGAGACCGAATGCGCGGTCCGCGACCCGGGCCGCGTCGCCACGTGCGACCCGTCGGGCCGCGCCGTACGCGATTCCCGCCACGGCGCCGAGGATCACGAGCGCGGCCGCGGCCCACGCGGCCGTGCTACCCACCGCGTGCTTTGCCAGCAGGACCACGGCGCCCGCGACGGCGCCCCAGAAGGCGCCGCGCAGGCCGTAGTACTCCGCCCGGCGGCGCCGAATCTCCCGCCGAATGCGCCGCAGGAGCCCTTCGATCCTAGAGGACTCGATCATGCGATCCTCCCGCGGTTAGCGAAGAAAAGGTTCGCGGGCCTGGGCGGTGGCGGCCTCGGTGTTGTCCAGGACCCGCGCGACCAGCGTGTCGGTGTCCACGCCCTCGGCTTCGCCCTCGAAGTTCAGGATGACCCGGTGGCGGAGCGCTGGCGCCGCCAGCGCCTTGATGTCCTCGATGCTCACGTTGTAGCGCCCCTCGGCGAGCGCTCGCACCTTCGCGCCGAGCACGAGCGCCTGGGCGGCGCGCGGGCTCGCGCCGTAGCGCACGAAGCGTCGCGCGACCTCGGGCGCCTGCTCCCATTGCGGGTGCGTCGCCATGACGATCGCCGAGGCGAAATCGCGCACGTGCGACGCGATCGGCACTTCGCGGATCAGCTCCCGGAAGGAGAGCACCGCCGGTCCGCTCAGGACCCGACTCACCGTCGCGGGGCGCGATTGCGTCGTGCGGTCGATGATCGCGTTCAGCTCGTCGAGCGCCGGGTAGCGCACTCGGAGCTTGAAGAGAAATCGATCAAGCTGCGCCTCGGGTAAGGGGTACGTCCCCTCCATCTCGATCGGGTTCTGGGTGGCCAGGACGAAGAACGGCGCGGGCAACGGGCGGGAAGCGCCGCCGACGGTGACGGCGCCCTCCTGCATCCCTTCGAGGAGCGCGGACTGCGTCTTCGGCGTCGCACGGTTGATCTCGTCGGCCAGCAGGATGTGGGCGAAGATCGGTCCGTGCTGGAACTGGAAATGCTTTCGGCCGTCCGCGTCCTCCACGATGATGTTGGTCCCGATGATGTCCGCCGGCATCAGGTCGGGCGTGAACTGGATGCGCGAGAAGGAGAGCTCGAGCCCTTCAGAGAGGGTCTTGATGAGGAGCGTCTTGCCGAGGCCCGGCACCCCTTCGAGGAGCACGTGGCCGCCCGCGAACATCCCGATCAGGACGTGCGTGATGACTTCGTGATGTCCGACGATGACCTTCTCGACTTCCGAGCGCAAGGCCTCGAAGGCGGCGACAAACGCCTCAACTCGAGCGTCGCGATTCATCGAGCTCTCCTTCTTACGGATTCTTCCCGCCACTGCTTCCTGAAGTTGCTGCCATTATAGAGAGCCGTCAAGCGCCGGGCGCGGCTTGCGTACGAATTACCGCTTGCCTTCATACTACTCGATGACCACGGCAAGTTACCTGCCAATTGCGACGCCGGACCCACCCCGTCAGCTCGCGGAGAAATCGACAGCCCGTTGCGCGGCGATGACTCTCGAATCAGCGCCCGTCCCGGGACTGCTCAATTACCGGGCGCGGGACGACGCTCGGCGGAGCGCTAACCGCGGCGCCAAAAACGCGATCAGCCAGCAGGGGGCGCCGGAACCGCGACCAGCCGTCGATAGACATCACAGTAGCCGTCAATCTCCCGCTCCGGCGAATAGCGCCGAGCCACGAGCTCACGGCCCGCTCGGCCGAGCCGCTCCCGGAGCCCTGGATCGCGGACGAGCACGGCCGCTCGCCGCTCGAACTCGGACTCGTCACCGAAGAGAAAGCCCGTCGAGCCGTCGTCGATAAGCGAGCGATTGCCCGCGATGTCCGAGGCGAGGACCGCCCGGCCGATCGAGAGTGCCTCGAGCACCGAATTGGCCATGCCGCCTTCGGAAACCGAGCAGTTCAGGACTACGTCCGCCTGCGACAGGAGCGAGGCCATTTGGGGGTGCGGTACTACGCCGATGTGGCGCGCCCACGGGAGTGCCGCCAATGAGCGCACCAATGTCTCCCCCGTGCCAGGATCGAGCACCGGGCCGACGTAGAGAAGGCGAATTTCCGGAATGCTTGCCACCAGCCGGCCGAGTGGTGTGAGCGGAAACGTCGGATTCTTGACCGCGCGGATGCCCCCTGGAAACAGAAACAGCGAGCTCCGGGGCGGGAGCCGCCAGTGCGCCCGGAGATCGAATGTTTCGCGCGTCGATAGTCCAACGGACTGGGGGACGATCGCGAAGCGCCCGCGGAGATCCGGCAAGGTCGCCGTGACCCTATCGGCGATGGACGCATGGAACGCGGTCAACCGGGCTGCGCCCTCCAGCACCCGCCGAACCGTGGGCGCTCGCTCCGGGTCGAACAAGTCGTGGTTGGCATCGGTTCCCGTGAAGGTGACCACGAGAGGGATGTCGGTCCGGCGCGCCACGTGCAGAGCGAGCGGACCCGTGCGGTAGGCGTGAAAGGCATGAACCAGCACGGGACGATAGGCCTCGACTTCGGCCTCGATCGTCCGGTCCGCGCTCACGGAAAGGTCCCACACGCGCAGCTCGACACCGCGATCGCTGAGCCCCTTCGCCACCCGCGTCACGGTTACGGCGTTGCCGCGCACGGAAGGAGGGGCGAACGGGGTGAAGATCGCGACGCGAGATGGCATCGGCGCGAGCATACCGGGGCCGACGCGGCGCGTAAAGCGAGCCAGGGGCCCGGAGGAGAATCCCTCGCGCCGGCCCGAGCGTCGCATATAATGGACCGCGATGCCTGAATGTGGAGCGCCTGGCCCCTCAACGATCGAGTGTCGGCAGATCGCCGATCTTCTGAGCGATTATCTCGACGGGACCCTGCCGAAGGACACGCGCGAGCTGCTGGAGTGGCACATCGAGGGATGCGCCCCCTGCGTCGCCTTCGTGAAGACCTTCCGTGGCACGATCACCGCCGCGACCAAGCTCAGGGACGTGGAGTTCCCCGCGGAGCTGAAGCAGCGGCTTCTGGCCGTCCTCCGAAACCAGCGCGCGTCGCGACCGTCGGGCGCATAGCCCTCGCGGGGCGCGGTTCGCCCGTGGACACGGAGATCGGGCCGGGCACGTCCTAGCGCAAGAGCTCCTCTACGATGGTCGCAGTCTCCACGTTCGCCCAGTCGATCTCGCCGATCACGCTGTAGCGAACGCGGCCGTCCGGGTCCACCAGAAAGCTCGACGGCAGCACGCGGACGCGCCACGCCCGCGGCGCTTCCTGATTCGGATCGAGGAGGATCGGGAAGGCGAGAGACTCGCGGTTGACGAACTCGCTGATGCGCGCCCTCGCCTCCCCGTAGTTCACCAGGAGGATCACGAACGGGCGCCCGGCCAGCCGCGTCTGCAGCGCTCGCATCGAGGCCATCTCCTCGCGGCACGGCGCGCACCACGTCGCCCAGAAGTTCAGCAGGACGACGCGGCCACGGTAGTCGGCAAGGGTATGCGGCCGGCCGAAGAGATCGTTCAGGGCGAGGGGCGGCGCCGTCGGCTCCTTCCAGGGGAGGAATCGAGCGGAGTCGGCGTGCGCGTCACCCGTCAGGAGCAGAGACGCGCAAAACATCCCGCCGAGCGTCAGGAACGCGAATCGGGCGGAGCGCCCCATCGAGGGTGCCGGGGCCGGCATCCGGCGCTCACGCTTTGATCTCGCGCGTGCTGATCGTGTACTTGAAGTTGTCAGGATCGAGGCTATCGCGCCGGCCCTGTGCGGTCTCGGACTGCGGATACATGAAGAAGCCGAGCTTTCCGCCCTGCGTGGCGTTCGGGAGCGCTACGTCGTGAGCGGTGTTGAACGCGACCCAGTTGCCTTCCCACCCGCCGAACAGCTTGGGCCGCACCGCCTCGACGAGCGGGTGCTCGACCTTCAACCAATGGCTCGTCTCTTCCCGCGCCACTTTGGTGACGTCGGCAGGATCCATGGCGACCCAGCCATAGTCCTTCAGGAAGACCTCGGCGCGGCAATGCTGCGCCTTGCTGATATTGGCGCTCCCCGCCCCGAGCGCCTTGTAGCCGAACACCGATGGCGCCACGCGGATGCCGTAGATGTCGCGGGCCGGCACCCCGACGGATCTGACGAGGCCCACGAACAGCGCATTGATGTCACCGCACTTCCCGCCGAAGTTTCGCGTCTCGAGCATCGCCTTGATGTCGCCGACCCCGCAGCCGCGCACCTTGGGCTCGCGATAGGTAGTGGCGAGGATCCAGTCGTACACGGCCCTCACCTTCTCGAGATCGGTGGCCTGGCCTTTGGTGACTTCGAGCGCCGTCTCACGGACGATGCCGTCGGTGGGCATGAGGTCGGTGGGTTTCGTCCAGAACCTCAAGAGCGCGGGATCCTCCTCGGCGGCGACCTTCTTGGACCAGTCGACCGCGCGGTCCTGCGTTTGAAAGCGGCTCATCAGCTCGACGACGGGGGCAGTCTCGCCGCCGGCGAACTCGGCGTAGAGCATGCCGGCGCCGTAGGAGCCATCGGTCGCCGCCTTCATTACCTTTGCGTTCCCCGACCACTGGTCGCCGAGTGGCTTCTGGTACTCCGACTTGACAGAGGGAATGGGCAGCCAGGCCCGGGACACGCCCGCCGGCTCCAGCACCTCGACCCGCGTCGTGATCTCGAACGTCCGCCAGGTGCCTGGACGCGGCGTGAACTCTTTCTGCTGGGCTCGCGCTATCGATGCGGGGCCCGTCGCCTGCGACGCCGCAACAACCGCGGGCAGCGCGGCGACCTTCAAGAATGTGCGTCGGTTCATGGCAGGCTCCTTGTCCTGGAGAGCCGATCGGGCTGTTTGCGGGGTGGCCCCTCTCGCCAGTCCCCCAGTAGACGAGAAGCAAGCGTATAGGGATTCGGATGGAACGCAAATCGGTACGCCCTATCCCAACGGAACGCGTTATGGATGAGGCCGATCGCGGGCCGGGCGCGCCCACCCGCTCAGAAGTTCACGCGGATCACGGGCTCGGCCAGCACCGAGCCGATCTCCCAGCAATCCTCGCCTCGCCGGCGGAAGGCATCGATGACGGACGGCGCGCGGGCGGGGGCAACCGAGAACAGCAGCCCGCCCGAGGTTTCTGACTCGGTGAGCAGCGACGCCAGATATCCCGGCACGGACGGCGCGATCGTCAGATCCGCGCCGAACAACGAATCGACATAGCGGCGGTTACGCTTCATCCCACCGCTCCACTGCCCCGCCTCGGCGAGCTCGCGCGTACCGGGAAGGATCGGCAGGCGGGACGCGTCGATCGCAAGACCCGCGCGCGACGCCTTGACCATCTCCCCCGCGTGGCCCAGGAAGCCGAATCCGGTGATGTCGGTCGCTCCCTTGGCGCCGCTGTCGCGCGCCACCTCAGCAGCGACGCGGTTGAGCCGCAGCATGCTGGCCACCGCTCCCGCGAGCACCTCCGCGCTGGCGGCGCCGTTCTTCGCCGCGGTCGTGATCACCCCGGTGCCGAGCGGCTTGGAGAGAAAGACGCGGTCGCCCGGTCGAAGACCGCCCTTGATGAGAATCCGGTCCGGATGGACTCGGCCCGTCACGCAGAGGCCGTACTTCGGCTCGGCGTCCACCACGGTGTGCCCACCCGCGATCGCGCCCCCCGCCTCGGCGACCTTGTCGCGTCCCCCGCGAAACACTTCCGAGACGATGGTCTTCGACATCTCGCGCGGAAATCCCGCGATGGCGAGCGCGAACATGACTTCACCGCCCATCGCGTAGACGTCCGACATCGCGTTGACTGCGGCCACCGCGCCCCACGTCCAGGGGTCATCTACGACCGGGGGGAAAAAGTCGACGGTCTCGACGATCGCCAGATCGGGAGTGAGACGATACACCGCGGCGTCGTCCGCCGCGCCGAGACCGACGAGCAGGTCCGTCGGCGGCGGCGTCCCGCTGGGCTTCAGCACCGCCAGCACCTCCTGGAGATCTCCAGGAGCCATTTTTGACGCTCAGCCGGCGCAGGCGGCGTACGAAGTGAGGCGGACTTCCGTGTGGGTGTGTTCGGCCATTGCGGCTATTGGGACGCGCGCTCGGGGAGCTGGGATTCCACGAAGTCCACGAAGGCCTGGGCCAGCGGCGAGCGGCTCCGGTCGCGGTGGGTCACGAGGTAGAAGAACCGCGAAACGCGCAGGTCCTTGACCTTCACGCTAGAAAGGAGACGCGCCCGGCACTCATCGTCGACCGCCCGCTTCGAGATGATCGCGATTCCGACCCCGGAGCGTACGGCTTGCTTGATCGCCTGGGTCGAGCCCATCTCGCCGACCACACGAAACGCCGTCAGATCGTCGTTCGCCTGGCCCAGCGCGTGTTCCAGGGCTTCGCGCGAGCCGGAACCCTGCTCCCGGACGATCATGGGCTCACGCCGCACGTCAGCGAGCGTCACGCTCTTGCGTCCAGCCCAGGGGTGATCGGCGGGGAGGACGACGACGAGCTCGTCCGGAATCAGCTCGCGCGAGATGAGCGTGCGGGGTCCGGGACGCGCGCCCACCACAGCGACCTCGGCCCGACCGTCCTCGACCCACGTCATGACCTGGCGGCTGTCGCCGATCAGCAGCGAGATCGAGATGTCCGGATACTTCCCCTTGAACTGACCGATCAGCGCGGGCAGCAGATATTCCCCTGGAATCGTCGAGCCGCCCACAACCAGCTGGCCGCTCAGTCGTCCCTGGAACTGGTCGAGCGCCTGCCGCGCTTCGCGCGAGAGCGCTAGCATGCGCCGGGCGTACCCGAGCATGAGGTCGCCCGCGCGCGTGGTCGTGGTGCCACGGCCGAGCCGGTCGAGCAACTGAACGCCAAGCTCGTCTTCGAGGGCACGAATGTGCTCCGAGATCGTTGGCTGGGTGAGAAAGAGCGCCTCGGCGGCGCGTGAAAAGCTCCCGAGCTCGGCCACCTTCGCGAAGATCTCGAGGCGGCGAAGGTCCATCAGAAGGAGCCGGGGAGCCTGGACGCCTCTCAGTGGCAGGAACAGCCGCCGCCGCAGCAGCCGCCGCCCGACATGGCGGACGGCTGGAACGCGCCGGCGGTCTTGAGGCCGAACACCGATAACTTGCGCATGACTTGCTCGCTGGCGCATCCGGGGCACGCGACGACGCTCGAGACGCCGGGGACGTACTTCTCGAACTCCTGCTCGCACTGCTTGCAGCGGTACTCGTAGATCGGCATTCGTTACTCGCCGCCCCGCTGCACGTAGCTCTTGACGAACTCCTCGGCGTTCTCCTCCAGGATGTCGTCGATCTCGTCGAGGAGCTTGTCGATGTCTTCCTTGATCTTCTTGCCCTTCTTGGCCAGCTCGGGGCTCGCGGCAGCTCCGTCGCCGCCTTCAGCGGGCTTGGTCGGCCGGACTTCCTTCTTCTTCTGCTCAGCCATCTCGCCCTCCATGGGGCAACGAACCCTGTGGCGAAATCCCACGAACTGCTACTGCCTGCATTTTAGCACGCCCCCTCTCACACGCGCTTGAAGTGCTTACTGAGGGTCAGCGTCTGGCGCTGGTAGGACGAGCCCAGGCCCGCGCCATAGACGCGCTCGGGGCGCGAGCGGAGGCGCTCGAACCACACCTTGAACGACGTCTGGCCGTCATAGACCATGAACGGCACCTCGCGCGCCCTCACCTCCATAACCACCTTGGTCCCCAGAATGGTCCCGTCCCCCCAGCCGAATCCAGGATCGAAGAAGCCCGCGTAATGCGTCCGGATCTCGCCGGCGCCGGCGCATTTGTTATTATCCGGGCGTGGTAGCCTCGCAGGGCATCCAATCAGCGGCGTCCCCCAGGTGCTGGTAAGCTCGATCTTGTGACCGTTCTTTTAACTGGTTCTGCAGTCTCGGGCGGCTCCTTCGCGGGTCCAGATGGCATTCTGCCGCGGCAGGAAATCGCCGAGATGGTCAAAAAGGGACTGGTCTGCTCGGCGTTCACGATCCTGCCAAGGCAGCTCCAGCCGGCAAGCCTCGATCTGAGGCTTGGCGAGGTTGCGGTTCGAGTTCAGTGCAGCTTCCTGCCCGGCCGGGAAACCGTCGAAGAGAAGCTCGCCAAGTATTCATCGCACACACTAGACCTTGTAAAGGGCGCTGTGCTCGAACCTGGCGCAGTGTACATAATCCGCCTGATGGAGGAACTTCGCCTTCCTGAGGGCCTCAAGGCGAAGGCCAATCCACGTAGCAGCACTGGGCGCCTAGATATCTTTACCCGCGTCATATCCGACCGAAGCGATCGATTTGACGAGATCAGTCAGGGCTACCAAGGGCCTCTCTTCCTGGAAGTGGTAACGCGGTCATTCCCAGTGCGCGTCGAGCGATATCTCTCGCTCAGCCAGGTCCGCTTTGTTCGTGGATCCTCGCGCTGCTCGGATGATGACGTCATGCGAATCTACGATGAGCAGGGCCCCTTACTGTACGAAGGCGACATGCCGCTTGCACGTGAGGAGATCACCCGGCGTAGAGGGCTGTTTCTGCAGGTTGATCTTGGCGGTTTAGGTGGCACTCATTGCGTTGGATACAAAGCCAAGAAGAACAGCCAACTCATCGATCTCAGCCGACTTGATCACTACGCGGTCTTTGACTATTGGGAGCCGGTCTTTAGGGACAGTAAGGGTCAGCTGATCCTTGAGCGAGATCACTTCTACCTCCTGACTTCCAAAGACAAGGTTCGGATACCGGCGAGCTGCGCAGCCGAGATGGTCGCATACGAGGAAACTTCAGGTGAGCTGAGAACGCACTATGCCGGGTTCTTTGATCCGGGGTTCGGATACGGGCGGCAAGGTGAGGTCAAGGGAACTGTCGCCGTGATGGAAGTCCGGGCTCTCGATGCTCCGTTCATGGTCGAAGACGGCCAGCGATTCTGCAGGCTTCACTTGGAACGGATGGCGGTCCCTCCGGACCAGGTCTACGGTTCAGCTGGCATTGGCTCGTCATACCAGTTTCAGGGACTGACACCGAGCAAACATTTCCGCATGCCGAAGCCCGACGAGATCAAAAGAAGAGCTTACGATCCCCAGCAACTCCTGTTCGACATGGACCTCGGACGTAGCTCAAGCGATCGCGTAGGTTAGGGCCCGACGCGGCGATCCAGCCGTCGCGGGCCGTTGCGCGCAGCTCGCGGCCGAGAGAACGCCCTCACTCATGCTCGATCCAGTTCGCACCGCGTGCTCGGCCCCGCGCGCCGGCCGGTCAGCCAGAAACATGTGGACCCCAGGGCGCAGAAGATCACCGACGCGAGGAACACGACCCGGTACGAGCCCATGACATCGTGGACGACCCCTCCGAACCACGGGCCGATCGCGCCACCGAGGCCGTTGCCGAGAGTGAGCGCGCCGTAGATGACGCCGAAGCGGCGGCCGCCGAAGAGGTCGGACGCCATCGCGGTGATGATCGGCCCGCGGGCGCCGAAGCCGAGCCCGAAGAGGAGCGCGTAGGCGACCAGCCAGCCGGCGCGAGGATCGGTCTCGAGCGCCAGCAGCGCCAGCGCGCCCCCGGCGGTGCACCCGAACGAGGTCGTCGCCGCCAGAGCACCGCCGAACCGGTCCGCCGCCAGGCCGAAGCTCACGCGGCCGACGATCGACATGAGCCCCATCACCCCAAAGACGGCCGCCGCCAGCAGCGGCTGAAAGCCACGGTCGATTGCGAACGCGACCTGGTGGGTGGTCACGGGGAAGACGGCCAGGGGCGTGAAGAGGTATGCGAGCCAGAGGGCCCAGAACGCGCGCGTTCCGAGCGCGTGCCGCAGCGTCGAATCAACAGCCCAGCGGGGTCGCTGGCCCCGGTTCTCGCGCGCCTCCGGCCCCGCTCGTTCATCGTGGCGCGGGTGTGGATCTCGAGCGCCGACCCAGACGATCGGGATGAGGATGCACAGGGCACTCACACCCAGAACAGCGCTTGCGATGCGCCAGCCCAGGGACGCGATCAGCCATTGAGCCAGCGGGCCGGTCACGAACACCCCGAAGCCCATGCCCGAAAAGGCTACGCCGACCGCTCTCCCGCGCCGCTCCGAGAACCAGCGCGAGAGGAGCACGCCCATGGGTACCGGGCCGAGGCCGACGAGCCCTACCGCGGCGAGCACGCCCGTGTAAAGGTAGAGCTCCCACGGAGTGCGGACCGTCGCTCCCAGGAGCGACGCGCCAGACAGGAGCACGGCTCCGGTGAGGATCACGCGCCGTGGCCCGAACCGGTCGACCAGGATTCCCGCGACCGGTGCCAGCACGCCTTGCACGATCGTCGACAGCGACAGGGCTCCGGCGGTCAGCCCACGCGACCAGCGGAATTCCTCGACGAGCGGGACGAGGAATACCGAGAAGGAAAAGTAGAGACCGTTGGCCACGGCAAGCGCCACCCACACGACGAGGACAATCGTGGAGCGCGGTGAGACAGGAATGGTCCAGCGACCTAGAGGAGCTGGCTCGTCGCGCCCGCGGAGTCGACGTCGAACGCCCGCGCCGTGCCCTGGACGCCGGCTTTCCGCAGGGCGACCTCCAGCGCTCGAGCGACGGGGGCGCCGTCGCCGGCAACGACCGCGAGCAACGACGGACCAGCGCCGCTGAGCACGCAGCCGAGTGCCCCGGCCGCGCGGGCGGCGGCGGCGACCTCGGACATCCACGGGAAGAGCTTGAGGCGGTAGGGCTGGTGCAGCCGGTCTTCGAGGGACGTCGCAAGCGCCGCCGGTCGCGCGGCCTGGAGGCTCGCCAGCAGTAGCGCGACGCGCTGGACGTTGAACACAGCGTCCTCGCGTGGCACCGACCGTGGTAGAAGCGCCCGCGCCTCGGCGGTGGCACTGGTGACCTCGGGGACGAGCACGACCCACGCGAGGCTCTCTGGCACGGGGAGGGCGACGGCCGTGACCCCCTCCGGCGTGGTACAGGAAACCGTCAAGCCCCCGAAGATCGCCGCCGCGACGTTGTCCGGATGGCCTTCGGCTCGCGCCGCGAGATCGAGCAGGGCGTCCCTCGACAGGGGCGCGCCGAGGAGCGTGTTGCCCGCGACCAGGCCGGCGACCCA